>TARA_R110002096_G_scaffold130643_3_pt1 | contig 23701 bp, 21 predicted proteins | sample TARA_R110002096 | Tara Oceans TARA_R110002096 (sample SAMEA4397295) | marine metagenome | biome: Polar Biome; feature: [DCM] deep chlorophyll maximum layer (ENVO:01000326); material: water (ENVO:00002006), including particulate matter (ENVO:01000060) such as... | depth 35 m
GCGGCGTCTCAGTCAGCAAATTAGGCAACGTGAAATGGCTGAGCCGCAACAACTTCAGGCCGCGAATAATGGCGTAGGATATTCTGCCAAGGCGATACGTCGCGACCGTCGGCCTCGATAACAAGGCCGATTCGAGCGCGGCGGTACCGGATGCCAACAACACGACATCGGCTGCAATCATGGCACGCTCCGAATCGCCGTCCAGCAACGTGAAGCTGGCCGCCATTCCAGCCGCTGCAAGCTGCGCCTCGATCAGGGGTCGCAATGCCGGTGTGGCAACGGGCGTTACAAAATGCACCTCGCTGTCAGATTCTGCTATTCGCTTCGCGGCCGCAAACAGGATATCCCCTAATTTGGACACCTCACTCTTGCGACTGCCCGGCAGCACGGCGACAACTTTTGTTGCCGTGATACCGAGTGCTGCTCGTATCGCCTGACTGTCAACATTGCCTGGAACGCTGTCCGCTTTGGGATGACCGACAAAGTCCGCGGCAATTCCCGCGTCGTCATAAAGCGTCTTTTCAAACGGCAACAGGCACAACACCTTGTCTGCGGCTGCGCGTATTGTCTTGATCCGGCCGGCACGCCATGCCCAGATCGAAGGACTGACGTAGTGCACGGTCTTGATACCCTGTGCACGTAACTTTTTTTCCAGTCCCAAGTTAAAGTCCGGCGCATCGATACCGACAAACACATCCGGCGGCGAATCTGTCCAGCGACGGACGAGCTCTCGCCGCAATCGAAGCAACCTGGGCAAATGCGCCAGCGGCTCGATCAGGCCCATCACGGCCAGGGATTCGGCAGGCTCCCACTGCTCGCAGCCGGCTCCCAGCATCGCCGGGCCGGCAACGCCCTCAAAAATCGCGTCGGGAAATCTGCGCCTGATCTCACGCACCAGGCCCGCGCCGAGCAAATCTCCAGACGACTCGCCAGCGACCAGCCCGATCTTCATCGCGGTAATCTAACGTACGATGCCGCGTTCGGACGAACGCAGCGACTCGACGAACAAAGTGAGTTCCGGTTGTGACTCCAGGCGGCCCTCGAGCTCCTGCACTGCATCCGCCAGTTTCAGCCCTTTGCGAAACACGAGTCGATAAGCGTCCTTGATGTGCCGAATTTGCTCGCTCGAAAAATCCCGCCGTTTCAGGCCCTCGCTGTTGATGCCTTTGGGGACCGCGGGCTGGCCGGAAACGAGCGTATAGGCCGGAATGTCGCGGTTAATTGACGAAAACATGCCGAGGAATGCGTGTGCGCCGATCTTGCAAAACTGGTGAATACCGGTGAAGCCTCCGCAGATGACCCAGTCACCGACGTGCACGTGACCCGCCAGTGTTGCATTGTTTGCCATGATGGTATTGCTGCCGACAACGCAATCGTGCGCGATATGCACGTACGCCATTATCCAGTTGTCGTCGCCAATCAGCGTCTCGCCTGCATCCTGCGTCGTGCCACGGCTGATCGTACAAAACTCGCGAATGGTATTGCGATCGCCGATTTGCAGACGCGTTGCTTCGTCCGCGTACTTTTTGTCCTGCGGATCATCGCCAATCGATGCAAACTGGTAGATGTGATTGTCGCTGCCGATAACGGTGGGACCGTTGATAACCACGTGACTATCAATCTTGCTGCCCTTGCCAATTTCAACATGGTCGCCGATGACACAAAACGGTCCGATTTCGACATCGTCTGCGATTGTCGCTGTTTCGGAAATTATGGCGCTGGCGTGAATCATTTTTCGAGTTTCTTTACACGATCGAACAAATTTCCAAGGCGCCGGAAACGCGCCACCTGTTTAGCCCATGATTTCATGTCTTCAGCAGGAAAGCTCGCGCCGTAGGTACCCGGTTCTGTGACATCCTTGGTGACGAAGGACTTCGCCGCAACAATGACGTCGTCGCAGATTTTGACGTGCCCGACCGCACCGCCCTGACCCGCAAACATACAGCGCTTGCCGATTGTTGTACTGCCGGCAATCCCGCTCATCGCCGCCATCGCGGTATGCGCGCCGACGTGAACATTGTGCGCGATCATGACAAGGTTATCGAGACGGACACCATCTTCGATGACGGTATCGCCTATTGCGCCGCGGTCCACGGTCGAATTGGCGCCGATTTCAACGTCGTCGCCGATTCGAACGCCGCCGAGTTGCGGCACTTTGACCCAGCCGTCAGGCGTCATCGCATTGCCGAAACCATCGGCACCGAGCACGACACCGGGATGAAACAGGCCTCGGGCACCGATGCGCACGTCGCGAACGATCGTGACATTGGCAACGAACTGGCTCCCAGGTCCGATATCACAATCCGGCCCGACGAAACACCCGGGTCCAAGCATGACGTTTGCGCCAATCCGAGCACGCTCGCCGACGACAACATTGGCGCCGATATGGGCGCTCTCGGCAATACTCGAGGACGGTGCTATCACTGCGGATGCATGTATTCCGGCCGGATAGACCGGGTCCGGACACACACAGGCAGCCATGCGCGCGTACATGGCGTACGGCTGGTCGCAAACCAGTGCATTGACCGGGCAGCGTTCTGCGTCTTCCTTTCGCAGGATGACCGCGGCTGCCTGCGTCGCAGGCAGCTCGGGCAAATAGGATGAATTGGAGAGAAACGTTAGCGACCCGCTGTCGGCATTACTCAGCGAGGCAACACCGACAACTGTCGTCTCCGGATCACCAATCAGTTCGCACCCGAATCGGGTAGCGAGTTCTCCGAGACTGATCGGCATTCGCGTCGTGCAACGCCAGACTATTCTGACGAAGCGTCGTAGTTTGCGACGATTGCGTTCAAGACTTCTTCGGTAATGTTCACCGTATTGCTGACATACAGTACACCGTCGCCCACGATCAGGTCGTAGCCCTCTGCCTGCGCATAGTCCTGAACTTCTTTTAATACATTGCGCTGCAACACGCCAAACTCTTCATTTTGTCGGACGTTGCTGTCTTCCTGGTATTCGGTCTGCAGGCGCTGGAAATCACGGCCAAGGTCACGGAGATTTTTCTCGGCATTTCGGCGTTCCGTCTCACCCATTACTGCAAGATCTTTTTGTACTTTTGCCTGCAGGTCTTCGATTTCCTTTTGCTTGGCCAGGATCTCGCGCTCACGCGGTGCAAATTCCTCGCGCAGTGCATCCATCACGGCTTTCGTCTGCGGCGCACGTTCAACGATCGCCTGCAAACTGACAACACCAATCTTGATTTCCTGAGCGGCAGCCGGAAGCGCAAATGCACTCAGAAAGACTACGCCGATTGCTGCTTTAACAATTAAATTCTTCATAAAACTCATTTACCCCATTCCCTTAAAACGCTTGTCCGATGGAGAATTGAAACCGCTCGATTTCGTCCCCGTAGTACCTGTCGTTACCCTTATATGCATTCAGCGGATAAGCATAACTGAATCTAAACAGCCCCAGTGGCGCGAGCCACTGTACCCCGATTCCGACCGAAGTGCGCAGATCGTCAAAGTCAGGCTCGTAGCTCAGCGGCGATCCTAACTTGTCGTAAAAGGCGACTTCGCCGGTATTGAAAACATTGCCAAAGTCGTAGAACAGGCTTGCCCTGGCCTGGCTGGCGAATTTCTCGGGCAGCGGGATTATAAGCTCAACCTGTCCCGCAACCAAAGCGTTGCCGCCATACGGCCGCCCGAAGGTATCTCTTGGCCCAAGATAGGATTCCTTGTAGCCACGGATCGACTCCGGCCCACCACCGTAGAATTGCTTGTACGGCGGGGTGGCTGTCGTGCTGCCAATGCCTTCGGTAAGCCCCAGCTCCGCGTTCGCACGGATGACCCATTTGGGCGACAACGGGAAGTACTTGGTGAAATTAAAACGCGCCTGGTAGTACTCGATGTCGCTGCCGGGCACCGCCATGCTGAGGAAAAACTGTTGGCGAGTGCCACGGGTCGCAAACAGCGAACTGTTCAGGCTGTCGTACGACCAGCCTAAAACTGCCTCAAAGACGTCAAAGTCCGTGCCGGTAAAAACAAGGCCATTGCCGATGTCCTGCGTGAACGGATTACCATTGTTTGCTACCCATTCTGCCGCTTGCTGGGTACTGTTGCTTCCCGACAGCAACTCTGAGTGCTGGTAGGTCAGGCCAAACGATAAGGCCTGGTGCTCGGTTATCGGATACCCGTAGTCGACACTCGCGCCGGCGCTGGTTGTTGAGAAGTCAGACGATGCCGACGTGAACTGCGTGATATCGCGATAATTGATGCTCAATGTGCGGCGCACACCATCCATCGTCCGATACGGATCCGTGTGCGAAATGCTGTACAGTTTCTGATAACGACCCGAGTTCAACTCCAGCGCTACGCGATTACCGGTGCCTAAGAAATTGGTGTGAACGATGCTGCCATTCAGCAGTATTTTTTGCGACTCGGAATAGCCAACGCCACCGGAGAACTGCCCCGGCATACGGTAGTCCAGGCTCATGTCGATATCGACCAGGTCCGGGCTTCCCGGCACCGGAATCGTCTGGTAGTCAACTCCGGGCTCAATATAAGGCAATCGCTGCAACAGAATCTTGGAACGGTCCATCAGTGAATTGGACAAATAGGCACCTTCCATCTGGCGCATTTCGCGTCGCAATACCTCATCATCAACCTGGTTGATGCCGTTGAAGTTGATGTTGCGCACGTACACCCTGTTCTGCGGATTGACGTAGAAGGTAACCGATGTCGTTTTCGCTTCGCGGTCGAGCTCCGGAACCGGTTCGATTTCGGCGTTGGCATAGCCCTGCTCGCCAAGCGCGAACTGCATGAACTCCGCGGATCGCGTCAACAGGTTCTGGTTAAACACCGAACCCGGCTGCGCAAATACCATGGCGCGCAAGTTTCCTTCCGGAACAACCATCTCACCAACGATCTTTACTTCGGAGACTGTATAGACATCGCCCTCACGAATATTGATCGTGACAAAAATATCCTTTTTGTTCGGCGATATGGCGACCTGTGTCGATTCAATCTTGAAGTCCGCGTAACCGCGATCCATGTAAAACGAACGCAAAATCTCCAGATCGCCTTCCAGCGCTTCCTTGGCGTAGCGATCATCCTGCCGGATCCACGACAGCCAGTTGGCGGTATCCAATGTGAAGTCTTCACGAATATCATCTTCGTCGAACGAGTCATTGCCGACGATGTTGACCTGGCGAATTTTCGCGCGATCGCCTTCCTTGACATCAATTCTGATCGCGACGGTGTTGTTTGGCCGGTCGATAATTTTCGTCTCTATCTCAACGCCATACTTACCACGATCGTAGTACTGTTCGCGCAGGAACATTTCGACATTATCGAGGACCGAGCGGTCAAACGTACGCCCGCGCGCAAGTCCGACGCCGCGCAAGGATTCCATCAGGTCTTCAGTCTTGATGTCCTTGTTGCCGTCGATCGTGAAATTCTCAATCGACGGGCGTTCCTTAACGACGATGACAAGCGTATCGCCGTCACGACGCATCTCGATGTCATCGAACAGGTTTTGCCCGTACAGGGAACGGATCGCCTCACCAATGCGGACACTGTCAACAGTGTCGCCAATATTGACCGGCAGGTAGTTGAACACCGTACCTTCCGATATGCGCTGCAGCCCCTCGACGCGCATGTCTTTCACAATGAACTCGCCTGCCGCCATAGCCGTAAGCGGTACCAGCGCCAGCAGTGTGAATAGTGTTTTTCTCATTTGCGATACGTTTCCGTTAGCCGAATATGTCGTTGTAAAAGGCAAAGCTCATCAGCAGCAATAGTGCGAGTATGCCTGCTTGCTGCCCGATTATCTGCGCACGCTCGGTCAGTGGCGAACCCTTTATTGCTTCAACCAGCTGGTACACAATTTGTCCACCATCAAGCACCGGTATTGGCAACAGGTTCAGCACGCCGAGGCTAATACTGATCACCGCGAGTATGCCAATAAAATAGCGCCAACCTCTTTCGACCGACGCGCCGGCAATTTGTGCAATATTTATCGGACCACTGATGTTCTTGATCGACACATCGCCGGTCACCATGCGGCCGAGCATCTGGACGGTAAATGCCGTTGATTCCCAGGTCTTGCCGACTGCGGCGGATAATGACTGCAATGCGGAATAACTGCGCCGGTTGTAATAACCACCGGTTTCTGTCGACAATGCCACGCCCAGCAGCCCAACCGTCTCACCGTCAACTTCCTGTTCGCCGATCGCAAGACGCACGGATTGCGTTTCGCCACCGCGAACGTACTCGACAACAACGTTTTTACCGGCGCGCGGCTCGACAATACGACGCAGCTCGTTGAAATTGCTTACGGCTTCGTCGTCGATTGAAATGATCCGGTCCCCTACTGCCAGTCCGGCCGCGAATGCGGCACCGTCTTCGGGCAGGTCTCCGATAATCGCGGGCGGTTGCCACGGCTCGAAGCCAATTCCGTCGAACAACTGTCCCGGTTCCGTCAGGCGTGTCTTGTCATCGCCGACATCAATGACCGTATTCCGCTGTTCGCCAGCCAACGTCTCCAGCGTCATTGGAACCTTGCCGTCATCGACCATCTCTCCGAGGATGGCTACCAAAGTAGCCTCCCACTCCGATGTCGGGTTGCCGCCCACTGCAACGATTTTGTCACCGAACTCCAGGCCGGCTTCGGCGGCGTAGGACGCCGGCACTACGGGGCCGACCGCCGGTTGCGGTACCACGACGCCACCCGCCATCAATACCCAATACGCAGCAATAGCAAAAATAAAATTGAACCCGGGCCCGGCGAGCAACACAGCAATGCGGGCGGGTATGGGCCGCTGGTCAAATGCGCGTCCGTCATCGCGTGGCTCAATGTCGCCCTCCCGACTGTCAAGAAAACGCACGTAGCCACCGAGCGGGATCGCCGAGACGCAATATTCGGTCTTGTCCTTGCCGCCGATTCGCATCAGGATGGGCTTGCCGAAACCGATCGAAAAACGCAACACCTTCATGCCGGTCCAGCGACCGACAATATAGTGGCCGTATTCGTGCACCGCGACCAGGATACTGATCAGTACGATGAACGCCACGATATCGGTGAGAATGTCACTCATAATGTGCCATTATTTTCAGTTGAACGGCAGCCACAGCCGCAGTTCCCGCAGTATTCCATAGCACCCTAATGCCTGAGCAATGAACGCAAGCTGAATGACTCATGGCGTCAGGCCCAGCCAGACGACGCCGAGTGCAAATAACGGCGCTGCAGCCGCAACGCTGTCGACGCGGTCCAGCACGCCGCCATGGCCGGGGAAAAGCCGGCCGCTGTCTTTCACTCCCGCGGTGCGTTTGAACATACTGACTGTCAGGTCGCCAACGATCGAAAGCGCCGCTATCGCGAGGCAAAAAGGCAGCAGGACCATTAGCGGCAAATCGTCAATTTTTGACCAGACCACCGTCAGCAGCATCACCAGCACGAGGCCACCGAATACGCCCTCCCAGGTCTTGCCGGGACTGATGCTGGGTGCGAGCTTCACGCGGCCAAACTGCTTGCCGGCGAAATAGGCCCCGATGTCGGCTGCCCAGACGATCAACAACGCAAACAACAGCAATGTCGGATCGATGCCGTACAGCAACAACAGGGCAACGAATAACGGTAGCAGGATCAATGCGCCGCAAATCCAGCGCAGGAAACGCGGGATCGGTGTCGGGAATATGAACGTCCACAAAAACGCGATAAACCACCAGACGCACGCGATTTTGAGAATGAGGTCCTGTTGGCCCGGGACAATAAAGACAACCGCGGCAATCAGTGCGGCAATGATCGCAACATAGGCCACACGCGCGGCAATAGTGGCCAGCCCGAGAAAACCCGACCACTCCCATGCACCGGCTACCACCAGTATTGCGATGACCGTCTTGGCGATACCAGCCGGCACCACGAACAACACTGCACCCAGAGCGAGCAAGGAAATGACTGCCGTAATAATCCGGGTTCTTAGCATCCGACAACCTCGACCTGTTCGCCTGTATGCCCGAAGCGGCGCTGCTTGCCTGCGTAACAGCTCAAGGCATCATCAAACGTTGCCTGGTCGAACTCGGGCCACAGGACATCGGTAAACCAGAGTTCAGCGTAAGCGAGATTCCACAGTAAAAAGTTGCTGATGCGTTGCTCTCCGCCGGTACGAATCAAGAGATCCGGATCCGGTGTGTGTGACAGCTGCAATTCCGCCGCGAATTCTTCATCGCCGATGTCGTCTACCTGCAAACTGCCATCGGAAATACGTCGGGCCAGGGCTTTGCTGGCTTCCACAATATCCCAACGCCCGCCGTACGCGATCGCGACTGTAAGTCGCAGCCCGGTATTGTCGGCCGTTTTTTCTTCAGCGGCCGCAATCTTGTTGCGCAGTCCGGAATTAAGCTCATGCAATGCACCGACAAACTGCAGCCTTACATTGTTACGATGCAGCTCAGCCACTTCTCGTCGCAGAGCCTCGACAAACAAATTCATCAAGGCGCTCACTTCTTCTGCGGGACGCGCCCAGTTTTCGCTGCTGAAAGCGAACAAAGTCAGGTACTCGATGCCGCGTTTGGCCGCCGTTTCGACTGCCATGCGGACCGATTTTACGCCTGCCCTGTGACCGGCATGGCGCGCCTTGTTGCGCGACTTCGCCCAGCGACCGTTGCCATCCATGATGATCGCAACATGCCGTGGCACATTGTCTGTCCCGGAGGCTGCACTGGACGGTTCGGACACTATCGGAATCCCCTATATAAGGTGTAAACCCTATATCTCCATTAATTCGGATTCTTTGTCGGCAAGCAGTTGATCGACCTCGCCGACATACTTGTCGGTAATTTCCTGGATTTCGCCTTCGGCGCGACGTTCATCGTCCTCGCCAATCATCTTTTCTTTCAGCAGCTCTTTTACATCATGCAAGGCATCACGGCGAATATTGCGAATTGCGATTCGGCCGCCCTCCGCTTCGTTGCGCACGACCCGAATCATGTCTTTGCGACGTTCTTCGGTTAACGCCGGCAACGGCACCCGGATTACGGTTCCCGCGGTTGCCGGGTTTAGTCCCAGGTCCGAAGTCATGATGGCTTTCTCGATCGGCTGCACCATGTCCTTTTCCCAGGGAGTAACCGCCAGCGTGCGCGAGTCTTCCACCGTGATATTGGACACCTGGTTCAATGGCGTCGGGTTGCCATAATACTCAACCGTAATGTGATCGAGCAAACTTGTATGCGCGCGACCGGTGCGGATCTTGGTCAGCTCCTGCTGCAAAGCAGCAACGCTTTTCGACATGCGTCCGGCGGCATCTTTCTTGATTTCATCCAACACGATTCATTGCCCTCTATTATGGCTGCTGTGTCCTCAGGCCGTAACGACCGTTCCCACTTCGTGACCGGACATTGCATCGGCAAGCGCGTTCTTGCGTGTCAGATCGAAAACGCGTAGCGGCAATTCATTGTCGCGGCACATCACGATCGCCGTGGCATCCATGACGTCGAGCTTGTCAGCAAGTACCTTGTCGTAAGAGACACTCTCAAAACGCTTCGCATCCGGATTGTGTACCGGATCGGAATCGTACACTCCGTCGACTTTAGTCGCTTTCAGCAAAACGTCAGCACCAATTTCAATCGCGCGCAGACTCGCGGCAGTATCCGTTGTAAAAAACGGATTGCCAGTTCCGGCTGCCAGGATAACGACACGGCCTTTCTCCAGGTGTCTTACGGCACGACGCCGTATGTAGTCTTCGCACACCTGGTTTATCTTCAGTGCCGACATTACCCGGGCGAAGACGTCGAGCGACTCCAGTGCATCCTGAATGGCCAACGCATTCATGACCGTTGCCAGCATGCCCATGTAATCACCGGTGACCCGGTCCATACCCGAACGTGCGAGTCCCTGGCCGCGGAATATGTTGCCACCGCCGACCACAATCGCAATTTCGACGCCAGCACTTCGCGCCTCTGCTATTTCCCCGGCGATACGCTGAATGACACTTGGCTCGATGCCGTAGTCCAGGTCACCCATCAGCGCTTCACCGCTGAGTTTCAGCAAGACACGACGATACTGGCCTGGTTTGTCACTCATGGATTGTCCTTTAATATGCCGAATTCCTGATTTCCGCTCTACGACTTCGCGTCTTCGATCTGCTTGCGTACCTCTTCGGCGAAGTTCTCGACTTTCTTTTCGATACCTTCACCAACTTCGTATCGCGTGAAAGAGACGACACTGGCATTGGCACTCTTCAACAGCTGACCGACAGACTGCTTGTCGTCTTTGACAAACGGCTGTCCGACCAGCGTAATTTCCTTGAGAAACTTCTTGATTCGACCGCCAATCATCTTCTCGACGATTTCGGGCGGCTTTCCGGATTCAGCCGCTTGCTCCGTGAAAATGCGTTTCTCGGTTTCAAGCGTCTCCGCCGGTACGCCGGACTCGTCGATACAGGTCGGATTGATTGCGGCAACGTGCATGGCAATGTCGCGTGCCAGTTCTTCACTTCCACCCTGCAACGCGACGACTGCACCGATGCGCGCACCGTGCGTGTAGGTACCGATCGGGCCATCATTGTTGACGATCTCGGCACGTCGGACCGAAATATTTTCGCCGACCTTCTGCACCAACTCAGTGCGCGCCTCTTCAACTGTCTTGCCGCTGCCGATATCTGTCGATGCCAGTTCGGCGACGTCCGTAACGCCGGACTGCAGCGCCGCATCTGCGACTGCACCGGCAAACCCGACGAAGTTCTCGTCTTTGGCAACGAAATCCGTTTCCGAATTAATTTCCGCAATAACCGCGGTACTGCCATTCGCCTTGATGACAACCCGTCCATCCGCCGCAACGCGACCTGCCTTCTTATCCGCCTTGGCGGCTCCGGCTGTGCGCAGGGCCTCTGCAGCGTTGTCGATATCGCCGTCTGCCTCAACCAGCGCTTTTTTGCATTCCATCATGCCGGCGCCGGTGCGTTCGCGAAGTTCCTTCACCATTGATGCTGTAATTGACATGGTTCAGTCCTCCGTTTTCTCGTCAGCCGCGGCGGCTTTTTTCTTATCCCCGGCTGGGGTCTTGGCAGCTTTAGGCTCGGCAGCGTCCTCAGCAGGTGCTTTTGCGTCCGCTTCCGGCTCTGCTTTCACTGTCTCTTCGGCATCCGCAGGCGCTTCTGACTTTTTGTTTTCAGCTTTGTCTTTGGCAACGACTTTTTTTGCCGGTGCCTTTTTCGCAGCTGCTTTTTTCTTGCCTGCCTTCTTCGTGGCCTTCTTTTTGCCACGCGATTTCTTCACATTGCCTTCTTCGTCGAGCTCGACGAAATCGTCATCGCCCAGCGCAACTTCCGGCAGCGATGCCTTGCCGTCCAGTACTGCATCGGCGACCAGTGCTGTGTAAAGCTCAATGGCACGCATTGCGTCATCATTGCCTGGAATTACATAGTCGACGCCGTCCGGTGAGCAATTCGTATCGACGACCGCAACAACCGGGATGCCGAGTTTCCTGGCTTCGCGAATTGCGATGTCTTCATGGTCCACGTCGACAACAAACAGCACATCGGGAACCGTGCGCATTTCCTTGATACCACCGAGGCTGCGCTCGAGTTTTTCCTGCTCTCGGCTCAGACCTAGGATTTCTTTCTTGGTAAGACCCTCGAAGGTGCCGTCTTCGGCCATCTGCTCAAGCGTCGTCAGGCGTTTGACTGACTGACGAATGGTCTTGTAGTTGGTCAGCATGCCGCCAAGCCAACGCTGGCTGACAAATGGCATGCCGCAACGCTGTGCATGCGTGCGCACCGCCTCGCGGGCTGCACGCTTGGTGCCAACAAACAGGATTTTGCCGCCATCGGCGACGGTGCCTTTAACAAAGGCGCAAGCTTCGCGCGCAAGCGGCAAGCTTTTTTCGAGGTTGATAATGTGGATTTTGTTACGTTCGCCAAAGATGTAGGGTGACATCTTCGGGTTCCAGTAACGGGTCTGATGACCAAAATGCACGCCAGCCTCTAGCATCTGGCGCATGGTTACGTCTGCCATATCGATTTCTCCGGGTTAGGCCTCCGCATACCCCATCTCACAACCCCTTTTTCGGTGGGGCACCCAGTGAAATGTGTCGGTATACGTGTGAAGTATTTACTCCCAGTTGTAACTGGGGCGCGCGCTTTATACCATAGCGCGCCCTACGCAACAATGCCGCCATGTCTGTAAGCATAAAAAACCCGGAACAGCAGGATAAGATGCGCGTCGCTGGCCGACTTGCCGCCGATGTACTCGATATGATTGGAGATTATGTAAAACCGGGTATTACCACCGGCGAGCTTGATCGAATCTGCCACGAATACATCACTGGTGTGCAGCAGGCCATACCTGCTCCGCTCAATTATCGCGGCTTCCCGAAGTCCATCTGCACGTCGGTTAACCACGTTGTCTGCCACGGTATTCCGGGCGACAAGAAGCTCAAATCGGGCGATGCAATCAATATTGACATCACGGTCATCAAGGACGGCTTCCACGGCGACACCAGCCGCATGTTCTTTGTTGGCAAGCCCTCGGTACAGGCCCAGCGGCTATCGGACGTCGCTTTCGAGAGCATGTGGCGCGGCATTGAAGAACTCGCGCCCGGCAAGCATCTCGGCGATATTGGCGCGGCGGTGCAGCAAAATATCGAAAAAAACCGATTCTCGGTCGTGCGCGAGTATTGCGGCCACGGTATCGGTGAAGTGTTCCACGAAGATCCGCAGGTCCTGCACTACGGGCGCCGCAACACCGGCCTCGAATTGCGTGAAGGCATGACCTTGACGGTAGAGCCCATGGTCAATGCCGGTAAGCGCAATGTGCGCCTGTTGCCGGATGGCTGGACCGTCGTGACGAAGGACCACAGTTTGTCGGCACAGTGGGAACACACCTGCCTGGTCACCAGGGACGGCTACGAAGTATTGACTCTCGGCGCGGGTGACCGTTGAAAAAACAATGACTTACCAAGCGATCCGCGACGAACTGCAGGCGGAATCCGAAGCACTCAAGCAACGTTTTGCAGCCGGCGAGTCGGTCGTCGACCTGGTGCATGCGCGTGCGGCCCAGGTTGACGACGTGCTGTGCCGGCTCTGGACCGAGCACGTCAAATCGGCGGAAGCCGCGCTGGTCGCAGTGGGCGGCTATGGCCGCGGCGAACTGCACCCCTGCTCCGATGTCGATGTCATGATTCTGCTGCCGGAGTCCCTGTCTGCAGCAACCGAAGAGTCGCTGGCGACACTGGTCACCGCACTTTGGGATGTCGGCCTCGAAGTCGGCCATAGCGTACGCACGGTGCAACAGTGTTTCGATGAAGCAAACCGCGATCTGACGGTGGCAACCACTCTAATGGAAGCGCGGCTTCTCATCGGTCCAAAGGCCCTGTTCGAGGCGATGGAGGCCGCGATCGCACCCGAGCGGATGTGGCCCTCAAAGGAATTTTTCAAAGAAAAGCGTAAAGAACAAATTTCACGGCATCACCGCTACCACGATACCGGCTACAACCTTGAGCCCAACGTCAAAGGCAGCCCAGGCGGATTGCGTGATATCCAGATGATCGGCTGGGTCGCGAAACGTCATTTTGGGGCCGCGACGCTTGCTGAGCTGGTGGATCACCGCTTTCTGACCCGCGGACAGCTGAAGCGCCTGAAGCAGGGAGAACAATTTCTCTGGCGTATTCGCTTTGCACTGCACGTACTGACCGGACGTCGGGAAGATCGCCTGTTGTTCGACTATCAGATTCGCCTGGCCGAGATGCTGGGCTATGAAGACGCAACCTACACGCTGGCCGTCGAGCAGATGATGCAGCGCTATTACCGTACGGTTATGGATCTCAGTCGCCTGAACGAGATGCTGTTGCAGCAATTCGAGGAAGCAATCCTGATGGATCCGGATGCGCCACTCGAGGCATTGAACGAGCGCTTTGCAGTCAGAAACGGATTCCTGCTGTCTGTTGACGAAAACGTTTTCAAGCGCGACCCGTCGGCCTTGCTCGAAGTGTTCCTGCTGTTGCAGCAACACCCGCAGCTGCGCGGCGTCAGCGCCTATACCATCGGTTCAATCAAGCGGCACCTGAACCTGATCGACGACGAATTTCGACAAAACCCGAGAAATCATCGGCTGTTCCTGGATATTCTGCGCGCGCCGGAGGGCGTCACGCACGAATTGCGGCGTATGAATCTCTATGGCGTGCTGGGACTCTACATCCCGGCATTCGGCCGCATCGTCGGCCGCATGCAGTACGATTTGTTTCATGCCTACACGGTTGATGAGCACACCTTGTTCGTTGTCAGCAACCTGCGGCGCTTCGCACTGCAGCGTTTCGACCATGAATTTCCGCATTGCAGCGAAGTCATGCAGGCATTGGAAAAGCCGGAAATTGCGTACCTCGGGGGTCTGTTTCATGACATCGCAAAGGGCCGCGGTGGCGATCACTCCGAATTGGGTGCCGTGGATGCTGAAGCGTTTTGCCTGGAACATGGCCTGCACCAACACGACGCCGCGGATGTCGCCTGGCTGGTTCGCCACCACCTGATATTTTCGACCACGGCGCAGAAAAAAGACCTGGGCGATCCGGATGTCATCAATGAATTCGCCGAGGTGGTTGGTGATAAACAGCGCCTCGACTATCTGTATGTGCTGACCGTTGCGGACGTACGCGGCACCGACCCGAAACTGTGGAATTCGTGGAAAGCGCAATTGTTTCGCGATCTGTACGAACTGACGCAACGCGCGTTACACAGAGGCCTGCAAAACCCCTTCGAGGGTGAGCAACTCGTCGGCGAAAAGAAGAGCAAAGCACTTAAATATTTGCGCAATGCCGGTGTCAGTCCGCAACAGATTGAGACCATCTGGACCCTGTTTGACGACAACTACTTTCTGCGCTATCGCAGCTCGGAAATAGCCTGGCACACCGAATGGCTCGCTGCCTCGAACATGAACAATGATGCCGGACTGCTGGATTTACGTAGGCGTCGCACTGGCGATGGTGTTGAAGCCGTCATGTATACGCCACAAACCAAACATACATTTGCCCAGGTCACAGCTGTACTCGACGAGTTGGGTCTGACCATTGCCGATGCCCGCATCGTGCCGCTGGAAAACCGGCACAGTATCGATACCTATGTTTTCATGGAATCAGACAAGCGGATTGTGATCGACGATGAGCGTATCGCAAAAATTCGCGGTGCCCTGACGCGCGTGTTGAGCGTCGACGACGATAAAGTTGCACAAGTCACACGTAAGGTGACTCGACAGGCGCGCATGTTTTCAACAGAAACCCGCGTCAGTTTTGCAGAAGGCGCGAGCGAAGAGCACACTGTCCTTGAATTGACGACCGCCGATCGCCCGGGGCTGCTCAGCAAAGTCGGCCAGGTGTTTATCGAACAGGAAGTCGATATCGCGTCTGCGAAAATAATGACCATCGGCGAGCGCGCTGAAGACGTCTTTTACATTAGCGACCTGTCTGGCCAGCTGCTGGGCGACACGCAAAAACAGGATCTTGTCAGCGCATTGCACGATAAACTCGACCAGGACAACGACTAAGTGAGTATTGATGAAAGAGCTTGAATCGATAATTAGTGACGCCTTCGACAGCAGGGCCGATGGCTTCGACGATCCGGAACAATTGCAAGCAGCCGTCAATACAGCGATCGAGTTGCTCGACTCCGGCGAGGCACGTGTTGCCGAAAAGCGCGGCGCCGACTGGCACGTCAATCAGTGGCTCAAGAAGGCTGTATTATTAAGTTTTGCATTGAACGACAATCGTGTAATCGATGGCGGGCACAGCCGCTTCTATGACAAAGTACCGATGAAGTACGCCGATTATTCGGCGGATCAGTTCGCAGCCGATGGCGTCCGGGTCGTTCCCGATGCCATCGTCAGGCGCGGCGCCTACGTTGCGCCTGACGTTGTCCTGATGCCGAGCTATACCAACATCGGCGCGTATGTTGACAGCGGCACGATGGTCGATACCTGGGCGACCGTCGGCAGCTGTGCACAGATCGGCAAGAACGTGCATCTGTCGGGCGGTGTTGGTATCGGTGGCGTGCTTGAACCCGTGCAGGCGGGACCGACAATTATTGAAGACGATTGCTTTATCGGTGCGCGCTCCGAGGTTGTCGAAGGTGTTGTTGTGGAGCAAGGCTCTGTGATTTCGATGGGTGTGTACCTTGGCCAGAGCACGCGTATTTACAATCGGGAAACCGGTGATGTGTCCTACGGTCGTATTCCGGCCGGGTCCGTGGTGGTTGCAGGTAATCTGCCTTCCGACGACGGCAAATACTCATTGTATTGCGCCGTGATCGTCAAGCAGGTTGATGCCAGGACCCGCAAGAAGACCGGCTTGAACGAACTGCTCAGAAACCTGGACTAAAAATTCATGCTGACGATATTCGGTATCAAAAGTTGCGACACGTGCCGCAAAGCGCGCAAGTATTTCGCTGAAAATGATATCGAATTCCGATTTCACGACGTACGCGACGATGGCATGGATATCCAGATGCTGGAGCGCTGGTCCGCGCGAATTGACTGGAACAAATTGCTCAACAAGCAAAGCCTGACATGGCGCAAAATTCCTGAAGTTGATCGCAACGACATGAGCCAAAGCAAGGCGTTTGCGCTGATGATCGACAACCCGACGCTGGTCAAGCGACCAGTACTGGAAGCCGATGACTTTATTGCAGTGGGCTTTTCCGAAAAACGCTTTGCGGAATTCCTGCGTAGCCAAAAATAGCGCGTCTAGCCAATACGGCCGCTGATGTAGTCTTCAGTGAGTTTGTGCTGCGGGTTAGTGAAGACCCGGTCGGTGTCATCAACCTCAACAAGATGACCGAGATGGAAATAGGCAACCCGCCGCGATACACGTGCCGCCTGTTGCATCGAGTGCGTGACAATGACAATGGCATAGTCCTCGCAGAGTTCGTCCATCAGATCTTCGATACGTGCAGTCGCAATAGGATCCAGCGCTGAGCACGGCTCGTCCATCAGTATGACTTCCGGATTGACAGCGATCGTGCGCGCTATGCACAGGCGTTGTTGCTGGCCACCGGAGAGGCTGGTACCCGGATCGTCGAGGCGATCTTTAACTTCCTTTAGCAAGCCTGCCCTTTCCAGACTGGTGTGCACAATATTATCGAGTTCCGCGCGATCGCCCGCCAGGCCATGAATACGCGGTCCATAGGCAACGTTGTCGTAAATGCTTTTGGGAAACGGATTGGGTTTCTGGAACACCATGCCGACACGTGCTCGCAATGCGACCGGGTCCTGTGCCTTGCTGTAAATATCCAGCCCGTCCAGCGTAATGTTGCCTGTTACGCGCGCGTTCTCGATACTGTCATTCATTCGATTCAGACAGCGCAGGAAGGTCGATTTACCGCATCCCGACGGGCCGATTAATGCAACGACCTGTCGCTTGCCGATTTCCAGCGTGACATTGCGAATCGCGTGATTGTCGCCATAGTAGACGTTGACACCTTCGGCAATCATGAATGGATTATCGCAACGAACATTGCCGACCGTCTCATGGTCCAGGCCAACCACCTGCTCGTGATATTCAGGCACAGGTAAGGTCTGTCGTTCGTTTACAGGCGTATCGGTCTTCGCTGCCATGTTGGGTTCGCTTAAGTTTTGTTTGTTAACTACCATTTGCGTTCCATGCGCTTGCGAATAATAACCGCAGCGAGGTTCATAAGTAACAGGAATACAAGCAATACTATGATTGCCGCCGAGGTGCGCTCGGCGAAAGCCCGTTCCGGGCTGTCAGCCCATAAATAGATCTGTACCGGCAATGCGGTCGCCGGATCGGTAAATGAACCGGGTACGTCGACGATAAAAGCGATCATACCGATCATCAGCAGTGGCGCCGACTCGCCCAGCGCACGACTCATACCAATGATGGCCCCGGTCAGCATGCCCGGCATCGCCAGCGGCAATACATGATGAAAAACGACCTGCATTCGTGACGCGCCCAGTCCCAGCGCCGCTTCGCGGATCGACGGGGGTACCGCCTTGATCGCTGCGCGCGATGCAATAATGATGACCGGCAGCGTCAGCAGGGTCAGGACCAGGCCACCGACCAGCGGCGCACTGCGCGGCAATGCCATCCAGTTGATAAAGACCGCCAGGCCCAACAGTCCGAAGACGATCGATGGTACGGCCGCCAGGTTGTTGATATTGACTTCGACCAGGTCCGACCAGCGATTGCGCGGTGCAAACTCTTCCAGATATATCGCCGCGGCAACACCGATCGGGAAAGACAGCGCAATGGTGACCACCAGCATGAAGAACGACCCCATCATGGCACCCTTGATACCCGCCAGCTCCGGCTCTCGCGAATCGCCATTGCTGAACAGGGCCGAATTGAACCTGAGCTCCAAACGCTCAGCCTCCTGCAGCGAGTAGACCCAGCCAATTTGCGCATCTGACAAGGTACGCAGACTCTGTTCCACGCTGGCGTCTATATTGCCTTTAAGCAACATGTCGACGTCCGATGACGCTGGCACCCACAGCGTTTGTGTTGTGCCCAACAGGTCCGGGTCTGCACCGATCATGTCCTGCACCTGGTAAGACGCGGCAACGCTTGGCAAGCGGTACAATGCTCGCCGGTCGCTACGGCCAGAAACATCCGGGAACAGGTCCCTCAATGCGGCTCGCACGAGACTGTCATAATTGGCGTACTCGAGATCGAGCTGCCCTCCGGGTGCCAGCACATCAGCCGAAAACTCAATATCAAGTTTGAGAAAACTCTGTTGGAATGCCGAGGCACCTTTGCCGATCAGCGTCGAGAAAAATACCAGCAGAAAAACCACGCCGACACCGGTCGCTGTGATTCCTGCAAGTCGAAACAGCGTCTCCTTGCGCCGCCGTCGCACCAGGCTGGCCTCCACTTTTTGCAGGGTCGTTTGTTGATTGTTCATCCGTCTCGCCTAGTCGTACTGTTCACGGTATTTTCGGACGACGTGCAATCCTGCAATATTGAGAAACAGGGTCACAATGAACAACATTAGCCCGAGCGCAAAAGCTGCCAGTGTCTTGGCGCTGTCAAACTCCTGGTCGCCCACCAGCAAGGTCACGATCTGGACCGTGACCGTAGTAACGGCCTCGAACGGGTTTGCAGTGAGATTGGCGGCAAGGCCGGCCGCCATCACCACGATCATGGTCTCGCCGATTGCGCGGGAGACGGCCAGCAAGATGCCGCCGACGATGCCCGGCAGGGCCGCAGGCAATATAACCTTGGTCATGGTTTCCGACCGTGTCGAGCCTAGTCCCAGGGCGCCCTCGCGCATTGCCGTCGGCACCGCATTAATCGCATCATCGGCTAACGATGAGACGAGCGGAATGATCATGATTCCCATCACGAGCCCCGCCGCCAGCGCACTTTCCGAGGCAACTTCTATCCCCGCTGCTTCGCCAGCACGACGTACCCATGGCGCGACGGTTAGCGCTGCAAAAAAACCATAGACGACGGTCGGTATACCGGCGAGAATCTCCAGAATCGGCTTGGTGATGCCGCGAACTTTCGAAGTGGCGTATTCCGCGAGGTAGATTGCCGTCATCAGACCGATCGGAACAGCGACGAACATCGCAATACTGGTAATTAACAAGGTCCCGGCGAACAGGGGTACCGCGCCAAAGCTGCCCGACGACCCTACCTGGTCCGCGCGTATCGCGGTCTGTGGGCTCCAGGTTGTGCCGAACAAGAATTCAGTCGCCGGCACTTTTTGAAAAAACAACAGCGCCTCGAAGACCACGGACAGCACGATACCCACCGTTGTCAGCACTGCGATGCTGGACGCGGCGATCAATAGCCCCCGGACCACCGACTCCACGCGATTGCGCGCGCGCAAATCCGGATGAATTTTGCGCCATGCCAGCAATCCTCCGGAGATCGCCAGGCCAAGCATCAGGGCTGATAGCAGCCAGCGAGCAAACCGCGAATAGTCATTGAATTGTGTCGCGGCGCGTCGCAAATCGTCGTCTACGGCGACACTGACAACGTCACCCGCAGCAAGATTGCGAATATTGTTTACCAGCAGGTTGAGTTCGCCCGCCGACAATGACTGGTAAGTCTCCGGCAATGCCTTCACAACCAGTGCAGTAATAATCCTCGGCTCAAGCAACACCCAGATCGACATCAGGAGCAGCGCCGGTAACACCACCCAGATCGAAACAAAGTAGCCGTAGTAGCCCGGCAGCGAGTGCAAACGCACGCCCATCCCGGGACCGCCTGCGAGTGCGAGCGATCGGTCGCGTCCAAAAATGAACGCGCCGACCGCCAGCATTCCCAGCAGCAGAATGAGAGTGGTACTTTGCATGCCGCCGTATTCTTACTGGCTCGCGACTGAAAGGGGAATCAGTTCGCGCACATTACGTGCAATCTCGGCGCGCTCAGCATCCGGCATAGGAATCAGGCCACGGTCTGACAGATATCCCTCTTCGCCCCATGCACGTTCGCTGCTGAATTCGCGCAGAAAACCACGCAAACCGGGGATGACATCGACATGCGCTTTCTTGACGTAGAAATACAGTGGCCGTGATACCGGGTAATCACCATCAGCAATCGCGTCAAAAGTTGGCAATATACCGTCGATCGTCGTGCCTCTGACCTTTTCTTTGTTCTGGTCAAGGAAACTGAATCCAAAAATTCCGAATGCATTTGGATTCGCCTGCAATTTCTGCACGATCAGGTTGTCATTTTCACCGGCTTCGACAAAGACTCCGTCTTCTCGAATGGTATGGCAGATCGCCTTAAAACGATCACTGTCCGAACCCTTTAATTCCGCTATCCAGGGCACCGTCTTGCACCCGCCTTCCATTGCCAGTTCAACGAATGCGTCGCGCGTTCCCGACGTTGGCGGCGGACCAAGCACTTCGATCCTGACATCCGGCAGGTCGCTGTTAACGTCTGCCCAGGTAACGTACGGGTTCTCAATCAATTCGCCGTCGACTGGACCAGGGACTTCTTTCGCCAGCGCAAGAAATACGTCGCGGCGGCTAAATGAAAACGGCTGCGACTCCAGCGCGTTGGCAATAACAATCCCGTCATATCCGATTTTTACTTCGATAATTTCCGTAACGCCGTTTGCGGCACAATTATCAATCTCGGATTGCTTGATGGCACGTGACGAGTTTGTGACGTCCGGGTAATCAACCCCAACGCCGTCACAGAACAATTTCAAGCCACCACCGGATCCGGTGGATTCGATTTTCGGCGTTTTGAATTCGCTACCGCGCCCAAATCTTTCAGCGACTACGGTCGCAAAGGGATAAACTGTCGACGAACCGACGACATAGACATAGTCGCGGGACGATTGTGCGTCGGCCGGTGCGCTTGTTGACAAGCCGATGATGGCCGTCATCGCAATGGCGAAAAAGCTTCTGGTCACAGGCACTTTTCGATACTCCGTATGGGTTGAATTACGCAGCAAAGCATAGCCACCGATTGTTACCGAATTGTTGCAAAGGGCGGGAAAGCTCGCACGACCCCTTCGAATGAAATATCCTTCTTAATTATTATTTTTCAAAAACTTACAAACGATATTTAGAATATGAATGAAACTTTAAACGCCCCGGAAATCGACCTGCTTTGCGACCTGATCCGACGCCGTTCGGTGACACCCGACGATGCCGGTTGCCAGGATGTGCTTGTCCAGCGTCTCGAAGCGCTCGGTTTTACCTGCGAGACCCTGGTATTCGGGGACGTAACCAACCTGTGGGCGCGGCGTGGATCGTCTTCGCCACTGCTTTGTTTTGCGGGGCATACAGATGTTGTCCCGCCGGGTGACGAAGCACAGTGGCAATCGGAGCCATTCGAACCTGCGTTCAGGGACGGTTTTTTATACGGCCGCGGTGCGGCAGACATGAAGAGCGGCCTGGCAGCAATGATCGTAGCGATCGAACAATTCGTTGCGAACAATCCAGGTCACAACGGCAGCATCGCGTTGCTCATCACCAGTGACGAGGAAGGCCGGGCCCGCGATGGTACGTTGCGGGTCATGCAGACACTGCAAGCGCGCGGCGAAAAAATTGACTGGTGCGTCATCGGTGAGCCTTCCAGCCAGGAAGAACTGGGCGACCTGATCCGCATCGGCCGGCGCGGCTCTCTCAGTGGCATGCTGACCGTTAAGGGCATTCAAGGGCACGTCGCGTATCCGCAACTGGCCGACAACCCCATTCGCCGTTTTGCACCGGTCCTGGCCGAGTTGCATGACATCAAATGGGATGACGGCAATGACTATTTTCCAGCCACCAGCTTCCAGGTTGTCGACATTCAAAGTGGCGTTGGCGCCCCGAACGTTACCCCGGCGGAGCTGTCGGCGCGCTTCAACTTTCGTTATTCCACAGAGTGGGATCATGAATCGCTGCAGCGCAGGGTACACGAGGTGTTCGATGCGCACGATATCGATTACGCTTTACGCTGGCACCTGTCCGGCGAACCGTTTCTGACAGCGCCGGGAAAGCTGACGGATGCGGTTGTCCAGGCAGTCAGCGAATATCGAGGCGCAGCGCCCGAGCTATCCACTGGAGGGGGCACGTCGGATGGCCGCTTTATTGCACCGGCGGGCACGGACGTTGTCGAACTTGGCCCTGTGAACGCATCGATCCACAAGATCGACGAACACGTCAAGATTGCGGACGTTATTGCGCTGACCGGTATGTATCGGCGAATACTGGAATTGCTGCTCTAGCGTCGCAAATTATTCCAGAGACCAAAAAAGCCAAGCGCCAGGACGCTGATCAAAACCCATTCCGGCATGGAAAGGCCGAGAAACTGCCAGACAGTCTCGGCGCATTCACCCGAGCCTTTGAGGACCATTCCCATCACATCCCGCAGCGGAAAATTATCAACCATGTATTCAAGGCCCGGGCCGCAGGACGGCACCTGGTCGGCAGGCAGGTTCTGCAGATGCACATGCCAACCAGCCACGGCAACGCCCGCGGCAGCAAACAAGACGGTGATGCCCGCATAGATGCGCGAGCCAATTGTTCCCGGGCCATGCACGGCGGCCAGCAGGAAATTCAATCCGAGCAGAATGACGGCAATGCGTTGCAAAATGCACAGCGGGCAGGGATCAAGCAACAGGACGTGCTGCGAGTACAGCGCGTACGCCATCATGCCGGCACAAGCCAGCACCCCTGCTAAATTCAGGATTCGTTTGTTCGGCAGTGTCATCGGCGCCTAGCGGTTCTCGGTGTCAGTTGCGTCAGAAATGTCAGTATGACGTACATCCCTGCCCTGCACCATATAGATGACATACTCGCAAATATTCTTGGCGTGATCGCCAATGCGCTCGAGTGACCGTGCCGCCCAGGTCACGTTCATGACGCGCTTGATTGAGCGCGGGTCTTCCATCATGAATGTGATGCACTGGCGTTGTATTGCCTCATATTCTTCATCGGCACGCTCGTCCTCGCGTACGACGTCAAAGGCTTCGTTGACGTCGAGCCTGGCAAATGCGTTCATCGCATCGCGCACCATGTGCAGGACGTGCGTACCGAGGTTCTTGAGCTCGCGATAGGAATCGGGCGGCCGGTCCATGGCTGCCAGCTTTGACGCCAGGAAACCGATTTTTTCGGCCTCATCGCCGATACGTTCAAGATCTGTGATCGTCTTGATAATCGCAACGATCAGGCGCAGGTCACCTGCGGCCGGTGCCCGCATCGCCAGGATGCGCCCACACTCCTCATCGATGCTGACTTCCAGGTCGTTAACCTTGTAGTCGTCGTTGGCGACCTTCAGGCCCAATTCGCTGTCGCCGCTGACGATCGCAGTA
>TARA_R110002096_G_scaffold68159_1_pt1 | contig 23687 bp, 16 predicted proteins | sample TARA_R110002096 | Tara Oceans TARA_R110002096 (sample SAMEA4397295) | marine metagenome | biome: Polar Biome; feature: [DCM] deep chlorophyll maximum layer (ENVO:01000326); material: water (ENVO:00002006), including particulate matter (ENVO:01000060) such as... | depth 35 m
AAGATTATTTTTAACGCGGTGATGGATTTCTTTAAGTAACAGTTCTTTTTCTGCATTTTTAATATCTAATTGCGTGTTTTTGTCTTTTAGTTCATTGTTTGTTTTTTCTAATATGAGGCTAGATTTTCTTTTAAGTCGATAATTACGATATACCAAACCTAATAGCAGCCCACCAATTAAAAGCGCAATAATATATAGTTGTTGTTGAGATTGTTTTTTTTCTAATTCTTCATTTTGATTACTTAAATCCGCTTTTAGTTCATTTTCACGCAAACTTCTTTCATTGGTTTCTCTCTCAAAATTTAGTAATTCTCTATAATGTTGTTCGTTATATTTTAATGCATTAACTAAATCACCTTTATTTTTATACCCATCGCTAATGTATGAAAGCATCATTATTGCTGGTTTTGAGTTTTTATGCTCTAAATAATATGCTCTAGATTTTTTATAATAATCAATTGCAGCATCATAATTTTTGTCTTTAAGATAAAGGTCTGCAAGTAGCCCAAAACAATACGGATAGATACCAGTTTCCTTATTGTAGGTTTCCATAATTTCAATAGACTTCAAAATACTATTCTTGCCTTCTTCATATTGTGCGGCGCTAATGCTATCTTGACCTTTTGGCGGATGTGTTATTAATTCACGGCCAACTGCAGCATAATAAGATGAGTAAGCTAAAGGTGTTTTATAATCTTCTAAAATGGCCTTTATATTTGCCCTATAATAGTTAACAGAATCATTGTTTCTATCTGTATGATAAGATGCTAGTGTATGATTTATTCTAAAAATTCTCCAGTTATTTTCACTTGATTTATGGTGACGATAATAATTATAACTTTTTAGTAAATATTTATATGCAATCTCCCGTTCACTTCTAATGGCATATTTATAATAAAAAATACCATTATACATAGCTGCTTTTGCCTGTAATTCTTCATTTTCATCAGCTTTAAGATAAGCTAGTGCTTTTGTAAATAACTCTAAAGATTCTTTTGGGCCAATTATGTTTAATTTGATTATGATGGTCCATAAAGCTAGATAATCAAATTTCATAATCCTATATTTATCTACTTCATCTGGTAATTTTGAAATAAATTCCCATCCAGTTTGCGCATTCAAGTCTAATTCATCATTATATGTAGAATAAATAATCATATCCATATAAATGTTTCCTAATTGCTCTAAATGGGTTATTTTATTTTTATCGAGAGGTTTTATGGCTTTGTTAAAATAGTAACTGCTACTATCTTGATTGTATTGGGGTATAAAATTAAACCACACTGCTTTGTCAAGATATGTTTTGCTTTGTGTAATAATGAAATCTGCATCTTTTTGAGCAAATAAAAAATTAATTACTAGAACTAAAATGAGGCTTAGTTTTACTTTCATAATAAATTAGCAGTGCTTCTTAATATATTATTAAAATGATATAAAGCAGATTGTAATTCTATTTTAGAATTATTTTTGATTTCTTTTATAGGTAAATGGATTACTCTATAACCAGACTGGTTTTGGAATAAAATAATATAAGACAGCATAAAAATTACCAGAGAAGCAATTCTTTGTATAACGTGAGAGATAAAACAAGCAATTAACATAATAGTCTTTTCTAAAAAACACTTTTAAAAAGACTTAGGGAAATCTGTTTGTAATATTAAATATAATAATGAATATTAACAACTATTTTGAGTCATATTCATAATTTATGTTAGAATGATTAACATTTGTTAATTTTCATAGCTTACTTTTCAGCTTCAAGAAGCTTTTGCTGTTGCTTTATAGTAAGTGTACTACCATCATGACTCCAACCTGGTGCACCAAATGCATACATGAATTTATGATACCAGTTTTTAGATTTCTTCATATCATTCCAAATATCTTTATACTCATGCGTTAGTATAATTAATGGGTTGTATGAGTTTGGTGCTTTTGTAACACCGTATTTTATATCAATATCATCATCAAGTTCTTTCCAGGTCCCAAAAATTTTATCAAAAATATTTAAGAAACCACCATGGTTTTTATCCATGTATTCAATGTTTTGTGCATGGTGCACTTGATGCATGGTATGTGTATTAAACACTTTTTCAATAATCCCCATTTTTGGAACGTAAACGGAATGCAATTGAAATTGCCATAAAGCCTCAATACCTAAAGAGACAACGAGCATTTCTGGAGGAAAACCAAGTGCAGGAATCCACATATAGAAAAAGGGTTTGTAAAAAATAGTAAACCAACCGTTTCTTACCGCAGTACCTAAATTAAACTTATTTGAGGAATGGTGCACAATATGTGCCGCCCATAGAAATCGCACATTGTGGTTTTGCCTATGAAACCAATAATAGCTAAAATCATCTAGCAATTGGCAAATTATCCATACATACCAAGCATACCCAAAAGATTTCCAACCCATAATATTGGTACGAATACCATCTATTTCCGGATTAAAAACTTCATAGACAAAATTAAAAAGCACTATAGCTGCAATGGTTTTGGTAAGTGGTGCTAGAATGGTAGAGCCAACACCCATGGTAAGGCTAGCGGCTAAATCTTTCCATTTATACAAATCCTTTTTTTCTTTATGATGTTTGCTGTAAGTTAATTCTAGCAGGATGAGACCAAGAAAAAAAGGAACACCATATACTAAAGGATTTGTAAAACTCATTAAATTTTTTTATCAAAAATAACCCCATTTTAGCTTTTTAATGGCATTAAATTCGAATTAATATTGATTAAATCTCTTTTTTATTGTTTTTTGGAGTTTTAAATCCTTTGTTCTGTAAGATATTAACGATGTATGAAAGATACTTTTTCGTAATTTTACTATCTAAACTATAATTATGAAAACAAAACTACTTTTATTATCGTTTTTTATTACTTTATTGGGTTATTCTCAAGCGGCTATCGAACAATTACAAAGCGCACCAAATTCCCAGTATACAGTAGTTACGGGTACTATAGATCAATCTCCAACAGGTGCAAATGCCTCTTGGGATTTTACAAGTCTAACCAACACGGCGGTTGTTTTAACAGATACGTATACATCTACGCCACCAGATTCAACTATTGAAATAGCTAATGGTGCAACTACCATTAGTTCTATTGGTTTAAACACTGATATTAATGGACAATTATCTGTAACATCAGCATTAGCATCTGGTATTCAATTAAATTATTCAGACTTTGCCATAATAGGCACGTTTCCTTTAAGTTTTGGTTATACAAATACTGATGGAGTGGAAGGAACATTTACGGGTATAACCTCCGGTGATGTTTTAAACACAAGTATTGTAAATGTTGATGTTGATGCCTGGGGAAATTTAAAAGTGGGTAGTTTTGATGGTGAAGTTACACGATTAAAAATTGAACAAAACTTAAACCTTTCAACCCTGGGAGGTCTAGTTACAGGAATAGCTACTCAAACGTCATGTTTTTATTATGATGCCAACAGTAATGATCTTGTTTTTAGAACAACACAATTAGAAGTGCCTCTAGCTAGTATAGATGATGTAGTTATGGAAACTTTATCATCATATACTCTAGATAATAATGAATATGAAGTTACTGAGCTAGATATTAGATTAATGAATAACCCAGTAAAAGATGTACTTAAATTTGATGTAAATAATGCTTTAAAAATAAATGAAGTAACTATTTATGATATTTCAGGTAGAATAGTTTTGAAAGATTATTCAAATACATCTTCAGTACATGTAAATCAGTTAAAATCTGGATTATTTTTAGTATCTGTTGAAACAGATAAAGGTATATTAACCAAGAAGTTTATAAAATTATAAAATTTACAACATAAAATTTAAAAAGCGTTTACCCATTTAAGTAAGCGCTTTTTTATGAGTTTTAAATTGAAACTACTTTTTCTTTTTTAGATGAAAAATCAACCTCAATTTGATTGTTTAAAATATCTTCAAAAGTTTCTCTTTTTCTAATTAAATGTGCTTTTTCATTATGCCATAAAACTTCTGCAGGGCGAAAACGCGAATTATAATTACTAGCCATAGAAAAACAATATGCACCAGCATTTTTAAAACATAAAACATCGCTTTCGCTAATTTCATTAATACGGCGGTTGTTTCCAAAAGTATCAGTTTCACAAATATAGCCTACAACAGTGTAAAAACGTTCACGTCCTTTTGGGTTAGAAATGTTTATAATATCATGATGTGAGCCATAAAGCATCGGACGAATAAGATGATTAAAACCAGAATCTACTTGAGCAAAAACCGTAGATGTGGTTTGTTTTACAGCATTAACTTTAGTTAAAAAATAACCAGACTCGCTAACTAGAAATTTTCCAGGTTCAAAAGCAAGGGTTAGTTCTTTGCCGTATTCTTTACAGAATTCATTAAAGCGTTTAGATAGTTTTTTTCCTAATTCTTCAATGTTCGTTTCAATATCGCCTAGTTTGTAGGGTACTTTAAATCCAGAACCAAAATCAATAAATTCTAAGTTTTTAAATTGCTTAGCGGTGTCAAACAGTATTTCGCTAGCGTATAGAAATACTTCAATATCTAAAATATCACTTCCAGTATGCATGTGAATACCATTGATGGTCATTTTAGTATTTTCTACTATTCTAAGAATATGAGGTATTTGATGAATGGATATTCCAAATTTAGAATCGATATGTCCCACAGAAATATTAGCATTTCCACCTGCCATGACATGTGGATTTATACGAATACAAACAGGTGTTTTTGGGTGTTTTGTTCCAAACTGTTCTAAAATAGAAAGGTTATCAATATTTATTTTAACACCCAATTTAGCAGCTTCTTCAATTTCTGATAACGAAACACCATTAGGTGTAAATATAATTTGATCAGGTTTAAAGCCAGCAGCCAAACCTAACTGTACTTCTTGAATAGAAACGGTGTCAATACCAGAACCTAATGAGTTAAAAAGTTTTAATATCGATATATTTGATAATGCTTTAACGGCGTAATTAAGTTTTAATTTTTTTACATTTTTAAATGCATTGGTCAACCTATTATATTGTGCTTCAATTTTATGAGCATCATAAACATAAACAGGACTTCCGAAATCTTGTGCAATTTTCAATAATTGACTATTTAACATAGGTTTAAATTTTTCACAAAGATATTTTTTTAACAGCAATAAAAAATAAATATTTAAAAAATAGCATAAATTAAACAAGATGTTAATTATTTAACAATATAGCATTCTGTACTTTTAAGATATTATTCTTAACCTAAATATTAGATTAATTAACAGCTATTATTTACTTTTGTTACACTTAACTATTAAGCAAATTATGAATTTACACGAATATCAAGGTAAAGAAATATTAAGAGGTTTTGGAGTACGTATCCAACGAGGTATAGTTGCTCAAAATGCTCAAGAAGCGGTTGTAGCCGCTAAACAATTAACATCAGAAACAGGCACAAGCTGGCACGTTATTAAAGCCCAAGTTCATGCAGGTGGTCGCGGAAAAGGAGGCGGTGTAAAACTGGCCAAGAATCTTAAAGAAGTTGAAGAGATTGCAGGACAAATAATTGGAATGCAGTTAATTACACCACAAACGTCTGCCGAAGGTAAAAGAGTGCACCAAGTTTTAATTGCAGAAGATGTGTATTACCCTGGAGAAAGTGAAACAAATGAGTTTTATATGTCAGTGCTTTTAAATAGAGCTACAGGTCGTAATATGATTATGTATTCAACCGAAGGTGGAATGGATATTGAAACTGTTGCTGAAGAAACACCACATTTAATATTTACTGAAGAAATTGATCCAGCAGTAGGTTTATTACCTTTTCAAGCAAGACGGGTAGCCTTTAATTTAGGTTTATCTGGACTAGCTTTTAAAGAAATGACAAAATTTGTTTCTAATCTTTATAAGGCTTATGTTAATTCAGATTCTTCTATGTTCGAAATTAATCCGGTTTTAAAAACGAGCGATAATTTAATAATGGCCGTTGATGCTAAAGTAACTATTGACGATAATGCACTTTACAGACACAAAAATTATGTTGATTTACGTGATGTACGTGAAGAAAGTGCCATTGAAGTTGAAGCAGGAGAACTTGGTTTAAACTATGTTGACCTTGACGGAAATGTGGGTTGTATGGTAAACGGTGCAGGTTTAGCCATGGCAACTATGGATTTAATAAAACAAGCAGGAGGCGAGCCAGCTAACTTTTTAGATGTTGGAGGTACTGCCGATGCTGCTAGAGTAGAGGCTGCATTTAAAATTATTTTAAAAGATCCAGCTGTAAAAGCTATTCTGATTAATATTTTTGGAGGTATTGTACGTTGCGATCGTGTAGCGCAAGGTGTTATTGATGCTTATAAAAATATGGGGAATATAAGTGTACCTATTATTGTACGTTTACAAGGCACTAACGCAGACATTGCTAAAGAGTTAATTGATAATTCTGGATTAGATGTAATGAGTGCAACTGAATTTCAAGAAGCTGCCGATAAAGTGCAACAAGTATTGGCTTAAAATAATAATGTCACTCTGAGCGCAGTCGAAGAGTCTTATATATAAAAAAGAGCAACGTTAATCGTTGCTCTTTTTATTTGTTTTAGAATGTAATACCTTTTTCTTTTTTGGAACCTTTTTTTGCAGAGGTTTAGCCGAAGTTTCGCTTTTTGAACTGTCAGGTTTGGAATTTGGATTTTTTTCTTTCTTGGAATTTTTATCTGGCATTGGTCCACGTAAATGAATTACTAAACCGTTTAAAAAATTTCTTAAAATTTGATCGCCGCACTCCATATATTTCGGATGTTCTTCCTTTCTGAAAAAAGCTCCGAGTTCACTTTTTGATATTCTAAAATCTACAAGATTTAATATTTTTACGATATCATCATCGCGAAGTTTTAGCGCTACACGTAATTTTTTTAGAATATCATTATTAGTCATAAATACTTTTATCTTTTGTTAGTGTGCATTTCATCGATTCTGAAAAGGTGAACACAGATTTCTAGCGTTTTTTTAATTTTTGTAAAGATAATTTAAATATTGGGTTTTAAAATATTAATTTGAAACAAAACAAAACGTTATAATAAGTTGATTATCAGTGTTTTAAATTTATTTTAATATATAAAAATTTCATTTTTTAAAATGTTGAAATGCAGTTTTATTAGTTGAAAAAAAACTAACTATTGATGAAATAATTAAAAACTACGATTAAATACGCTTCGCTTTTCGACAAGTTACATTATATCTACGATTATTAATTTATCATTCTATGTAAATTTATATTGTAATTAATTAATCCCTTAAGAAATGATTAATAGAGTAGAAAAACTAAGTCTTTTATCAGAAATGATTGCTTTTGCAAAGTATGATAAAGATATAAAAAGGATAGAATATAATTTTTTATTAGGTGTTGCAAAACAACTTGATATAACGCGCTCAGATTTTGAGTACTTGTTGGAAAATCCTGTAACTTATACACATTTAAAATCGCATAGTGAACGCATTGTACAATTTCATCGATTGGTTTTATTGATGAATATTGAACAAGAATTTGGAGATGAGAATAACTCATCAGGCGTTACAAAATTATACAATTTTGGCTTACGTATGGGACTAAGTCATGAGTCTATTACCAAGGTGCTATACTTGATGGAAAGTTTTCCAAATAAAATTGTACCACCAGATGTATTGATTGATATATTTAAAACACAATATAATTAAGAATTTTTGCTAAGATTAATTAAAAGTGTTGATTGCCCTTTTGGGCATTAAAAAGCTAAAAGTTTATACTTTTAGCTTTTCTAATTTAGTTTGGTAGCTTTTAATGTCATCACGCAATTTAGCTGCCACAATAAAATCTAAAGCTTTGGCAGCAGCTTCCATAAGTTTACGTTTTTCTCTAATTTTCTTTTCCAACTCAGGTTTGCTTAAATAGTCGCTTTCTGGTTCGGCAGCTTTTAAGGCTTCCAATTCGTAACTATAAGAACTTACAGAATTTTTTGTGAGCGCATTATCCAAGCTTTTATTTAATGCTTTGGGTTTTAAATTGTGTTTAGTATTGTAAGCGATTTGTTTTTCACGTCTGTATTCAGTTTCATCCATTGTTTTTTGCATACTCTTTGTAATTTTATCAGCATACATAATCGCTTTTCCATTTAGGTTTCTCGCTGCTCTACCAACAGTTTGCGTTAACGAGCGCGTAGAACGAAGAAATCCTTCTTTATCAGCATCTAATATGGCCACTAACGATACTTCAGGTAAATCTAAACCTTCACGTAATAAGTTGACACCAACCAAAACATCAAACAAACCTTTTCGTAAATCCTGCATAATTTCAACACGCTCTAAAGTATCTACATCACTGTGAATATAACGGCAACGAATTTGAATGCGATCTAAATATTTGGTCAACTCTTCCGCCATGCGCTTGGTTAAAGTGGTAACCAAAGTACGCTCATCTTTTTCAACACGTTGTTGAATTTCTTCAATTAAATCATCAATCTGATTTAAACTTGGACGAACCTCAATAATTGGATCTAATAAACCTGTTGGACGAATAACTTGCTCAACATAAACACCATCTGTTTTTTGTAATTCATAATCTGCCGGTGTTGCACTTACATAAATAACTTGGTTTTGAATGGCTTCAAACTCTTCAAATTTAAGTGGTCTGTTATCCATAGCCGCTGGTAATCTGAAACCATAATCTACCAGATTTACTTTTCTGCTTCGATCGCCACCATACATGGCATGAACTTGCGAAATAGTCACGTGACTTTCATCAACAACCATTAAATAATCATCTGGAAAATAATCTAATAAGCAAAATGGTCTTGTTCCAGGAAGCCTTTGATCTAAATAGCGCGAGTAGTTTTCAATACCAGAACAATAGCCTAATTCGCGGATCATTTCAAGATCAAATTCGGTGCGTTCTTTGAGGCGTTTTGCTTCTAAATGTTTACCGATTTCTTTGAAATAATCGTGCTGTTTTACTAAATCGTCTTGAATGTCTTTAATCGCATTTTGTAGTACATCTGGAGATGTTACAAACATGTTTGCAGGATAAATGGTGAGTTGGTCATACTTTTCAACAATGGTATTGGTTTGGATATTAAAAGATTCCATATCCTCAATTTCATCGCCAAAAAAGTGAATTCTAAACGCATCATCTGCATAACTCGGAAAAATATCTACAGTATCGCCTTTTATTCTGAAATTACCATGTTTAAAATCGGCTTCTGTTCTAGAATATAGACTTTGAACTAAACTATGTAATAATTGAGTTCGGGAAATCACTTGATCTCGTTTTAATGAAATTACATTTTTTTGAAATTCTACAGGATTTCCAATACCATAAATACAAGAAACTGATGCTACGACCAAAACATCTCGTCTACCTGAAAGTAGTGATGATGTGGCGCTTAAACGCATTTTTTCTATTTCTTCATTTATAGATAAATCTTTTTCAATATAAACTCCAGAAACAGGAATGTAAGCTTCTGGTTGATAATAATCGTAATAGGATACGAAATACTCAACCGCATTATTTGGAAAAAACTGCTTAAACTCAGAATAAAGTTGCGCTGCTAAAGTTTTATTATGGGCTAAAACTAGCGTAGGACGTTGTACTTCTTCAATGACATTAGCAATAGTAAACGTTTTACCCGAGCCTGTAACACCTAATAATGTTTGGTATTTTTCATCAGCTTTAATACCATTTACTAATTGCTTTATGGCTTGGGGCTGATCACCAGTTGGACTAAATTCTGATTCAATTTTAAACTGCATTTTGCAAAATTAAGCAAAATATAATAGTTATCGCTTTAAAGCAAAATGTCCTTTTAAATCGAAAGCTTCTCCATTTTGAATAACCTTAGCAACAAACCAATAATCATCTGACGGCATATTTTGGCCATTAAAAGTGCCGTCCCAACCAACGGAAGTATGTGGTAACGTTTTAAGTAATTTTCCATGACGGTTATAAATATAAACTACTGTACCAGGTATTTGATCTATGCCTATAATGTGCCAAGTATCATAAAAACCGTCACTATTAGGCGTGACAAATTTAGGAATATCTACAACTACAACTTCAGTAAATACATCTTCACAACCATTTACATCTCTAATGGTAACTATATGCACACCAAAGGTTACGTTTTCAAAAACATTTGATGTTTGTGGTTCGCCATCATCTAAAATAAAAACATAATCACCAATACCGCTTACATTTACAGTAATGCTATTGGGGTCTGCAAAATCTACAGTAGTTGTAAAATTGATATTGGCATCTTCAGATTCAATTACTGTAAAGTTTTTAGTGTAAGCACAATCGTTTGAACCCATATTTGGTGTGGTTGCCGTTACCGAATAATCTCCAATATCTGTCACACTATTTAGCTGAATTTGTGAGGTAGTTTCTCCGGTGGACCATAGGTAGGTATCATCTGGATTTCCTGTGTAGGCATCAATAATTAGTGGTAATCTGTTAATACAAAGTGGCACAAAATCTTCAATAGGTATTACAGGTAATGGGTTAATAAATGTGCTAAATTGTGTAATGCCAAAACAACCTGTATTTATATTCTCTATTCTAGCGAAAATAACTTCTCCATCAAAAGTAGTGTGCAAATTATTTAAAGGGCTAGTCTTTTGCTCAGCTAACAATTGCTCACTGTAATAAGTAACTTCATGCTCAGATAGCAATTGAGTGCCGATTATAGCATTTGCGTTTACTGATAAATCAAATTCTAAAAAGCCATCAAAATCATCATCACAATCTATTAAATCTGGCGGTGTATTAGCAATAGGGTTTTGGTTTATTTGTAAATCAAAGGAAACAACTATTGGGCAACTGGTGTTTATATCTACAACTCTAATATATATAGTATGATTGCTAGTTGTATAATTATAGGTACTACCTATTGGTGGTGCATTAGTTTCGGCATCAGTTATTGAATTATAATATGAAATAGTAACCAAACTAGTGTCATTAACGATCATGGAATCAACTTGCGATAAATCGTAAGTATCTGTATCGTTATCACATATTTCAATGGTTCCTATAGTATTAGTTACGGTAGGTAAATTAACTATAAGTTCTAATGAAATGACACTAAAACAACTGGTTAAAGTATTGGCAACTTTTATATAAACCGTTTTAGAATTTGATATAAAATTTTGAGGATCTGTAATTTCGTTTGTATTATCTAATCCATCATTTTCATTAATATCACTTAACTCATTAAAGTAGTTTATAATGAGGTTTGTTTGAATCCTATCGAAAATTTCAAAATCGGCAGTTGTTAAATCAAAAGTTGTAAAACCATCATAATCGGCATCACATGCTACAAGCGGCGCAGTAACTTCAGTAATATCTGGCGCAGGTACAATATTTAAACTTAACTCTTCTATAACATAACATAACGAATCATCACTTTCAATTCTTACATAAATAGTTTGTGGGTTGCTGGTATTACTGTAAGTAGTTGGTAATGGTTCAAAGTTATTTTCAGCATTGGTTCGATTTATATGAAATGAAACATTTAAAATATCTGTTGGACCCTGAGATATTTGGGCAATTTTTTCATTTAAATCGAAAATTTCAACTTCGTCATTACTAATGTCATCACAGGTTAAAAACGGTGTTGGCGTATTGTAAATAGGATCTGGTGATACTTGTAATATAAATGTTGCCGGAGCAAAACAAATTGCATCTGTTAAGTTTTCAACCCTTACATAAATAGTTTGCGGGCTAGTAGTGTTTGGATAAATATTGTTTTTATCAATAGGCATTGTGTATGCGGCATCTTCAAAATAAAAGACTTCTTTATCGGTTTGGCCATTTAATATTTCAGAATCTTTGTCAACTAATAAAAAATCAGCGGTACTACTTCCTCCAACTTGGCAAACTTGAAAATTGCTTATGGTTGGTATTATTGGCAAGGTGTTTACTATGACTTCAAGTTCTACAATATTATAACATCCAGAAGGGTTAATGCTGCTTTCAACTCTTATGTATATAGTCTGTGTATTGGCGTTGAAAGCAGCAAGTTCTGTTGATGGTATCGGGTCGGTAAACGTATTAGCATTATCTAAAGAAGTGAAAAAATCGATATTAAGATTTGCTGTATTTGGTACAACTTCTGAAATTTTATCTTCAAGATTTATAATAGAAAATCCATCTTGGTCAGTATCACAAATTATAAAAGGCGATGGTATATTTGCAGCTGGAGCTACAAGAATTTCAATATCAAAAGGGTTTACGGTAGCGCAGCCAGTTAAAATATGTTCAATTCTAGCAAATACAGTTTCTATAGGATTTGTGTTTGTATAAAAGGGTGGGTATTGACTTGCTGTGTTATTTTCTGCATCAATCTGTGTTGGAAAATAAGTGACTTGAAAGTTTGTATTTCCGTTGGTAACTAAATCATCTAAAGAATGCAAATCGATACTAACAATGCCATCATCATCTGTATCACAATAAGGATAAGGTGTGGCTAGATTAAATAATAATATTGGATTTACTAGTAATGTGATTTCTGCAATTTGGGAGCAATTTCCATCATCTAATCTAAGGTATAACACAGTGGGACTGATTGCAGAAAACAGTTGCGTTTTATTTAAAGGGGAAATATTGGCATCTCTATTAGCTTCAGTTTCGAAAAAAGTAACATTAACAGGGTTTGGTAAATCGTTACTTATAAAACTTTCTAGAGTATTAAGATTGAATTCTAAGGTATCATTCTCATCATCATTGGTATCACATAAAGCATAATCTCCAGTATTAGTTCCTGTTAGTAATAGGTTGGTATGTATTTCGATGGGTACAATTGATGCGCAACCCGTTACATCATCAACAACTCTAGCATATAGCGTTTGTTCTTCAGGAACTAAATTCTCATAATTAGTTTCGTTAGCAATACTATTGGCTCCAATTTCAGCATCATCATAACTTTCATGAAATGTTACGGTAACACCTGTTAATCCATTTAAAATACCTGCTATAACTTGGGTTAGATCAAAAGTTGCAGTACTATCTCCATCTAAATCATCATCACAGGCATCGATAAATTGAGTGTCTCTATTAACAATTGGGCTAATTGTAATCTTTACATCTAAGGTTGTAGTATTTACACAACCTGTTTGTAAATTAACAACTCTAACATATATGTTATCTGTTGGTTGACTGGTATTTATGTAAGGTGTTGGTATGGGGTTATCTCCATTGGATGCATCAGTAGGATTGTAGTGGTATGTTACATTTAAATTTGGATCTCCAGCAGTTATTTCATCATCTTTTACTGATAAATCTATGACTGCAAAACCATCAGGAGAATCATCACTATCGCAAACTTCTAAATCTGTTGGGTTTACAATATTAGGAAGCGGGTTAACTACTAAATTAAAACTGGTGTAAGCAAAACAATTCGTATCTAAATCTTGAATACGAACAAAAATGGGCTGCGGATTTAGAGGATTAGGAATTGGGGTGGTTATAGCACCAGTATTTCCTCTGGCTGCTGCTTCAGAAAAATGATAAGAAAACGTATAATTAGTAAAAGGAATATTAGGAAGAAGTTCGGGTGTTTTAGTTGAAAGATCAAATATTTCTATACCATCACCGCTACTATCATCGCACAATTCATAATCAGAAATGGGTGTTATGGTTTCTTCAGTATTTAACTCTACAATAATTTCATCTTCTTCAACGCAATCTGTTCCGTTAAGTGGCACGGTAACTTCAACTTTGTAAGTACCAGTTTGTGTAGCGTTGTAAGTTGGATTAATTTCTCCGCCAATTGTTCCACCATTTAAAAACCATTCATACGACGCAAGCGGGTTTTGAATATTGGCATCTAATAAGGCTGAACCGGCACAGGTTGCAATATCTTCTCCTAAATCTAAAATTTTAAAACTATCACCTTCAATAAATACAGCGGAGTCAAAAGTACCATCTGTTTGGTCGGCAATTATAAGTTTGATGTGATAAGATACATTGGGCAGTATTGTGGTAGCCGCTGTTAAAACTGTGGTTCGTCCAATATAATTGGTATCGCCTATGTTATAGCCATCAAAATACTGCTCGTTTCGAGCAGGACATTGTGAACCTAAATTCACATGTACATTACCTGTATTTACAGGATCAGAAGTTCCTGGAACCAAAGCAATATTTTGATAAGCAGCAGGACTTACAGTTTCTCTAATTAAAAAAACAAATCCATCAGAGACTAGACAAGGGTTAACACCATCGTAATCTTCAGAAGCAAATAAATAACTAAATTGAAATTGACTTGAAGTGGAAACAATATCAAATTCTATAGATGTTGCGTTTAGCGTATTGTTTATTCCTAAAGCAGCTTCTAAATCTGGATCGGTACCCCAAATAGATGAACCTTCGCTAAGTGTGGGTGAAATAACACCATTACCAGCAGAGGCGGCATTACCTGTTGTTAATACGATACCATTTTCAAAAGGGAAATTTGAGCTAGCGCGTTCAAAATAGCCATAACTTGGTAATCCAAAAGCGTTCCCATTTACAGAAGATGATATATTTGAAATATTTACACAACCATCAACAAAATTATCTTCAATAAGTTGTTGTAAAGGAACTGTATTATTAACTGAAATTTGTTGAGAAAACATAAAATTACTACAGCAAATGAGGAGGATTGATATGTAGTAAATAAATTTCATAGTAGGTTTTTTACTTTCTATTAAAATCTTTTTGAAATAAATTTTTTAAGTTGGGGGCTTAATTAACTGGAAATGTAGATTTTTTTCTAATGAAATAAAAAAAAAAAGAATGAAATGCAGTTTAATTGGTTTTTTGGTTCAAAATTTAATATTTCAGTGTAAAATGGTTTTTAAATATTCTACCATCTTGCAAGGTTATAGAAAACCAATAATCATCAGATGGAAGTTTTGTACCATTACTGGTGCCATTCCAACCTTCACCCAAAGGGCTAACTTCTTTTACCAGTTTACCATAACGGTTATAAATAAGTATTTTGGTATTTGGCTGAAACATTCTTGATACACCACTAACTTGCCAAGTATCATTAAAGCCATCATTATTAGGTGTAAAGAATTTTGGAAAACCAATAACCGAAACTAACTCATCTACAATACCACAATTATTTTCGATATCTTTTACATAAACATTGTAAAAACCTGGAGAAACGTTTTCGAAAATATTACTTTCTTGATATGGTGTTATGGGTAAATGATCTTCATTATAAAGCGCATATTCATAGATGCCTTCTCCAGAAACATTTACCGTAATAGTATTATTACTTGTAACATCTACTACAGTAATAGACTCAAATGTAGCTATATTAGAAGGCTCTACTGTTATTATTCGTTCTTTAGAGCATCCAGTAATTTTATTAGTAACAGTTACTGCATAGGGTTCAACCACGTTTACAAGTGTTTCATAACCAGTATCACCATTTGACCAAGCATAATAATAGTCATCAATATTATTATTAATCAAGCCAGCGTTAAGCGTGATAGTTTTAGGAAAGAAATTAGTGCAATAATAGGAGGTGTTTTTTATATCAATATCTGGTAAAACGTTTACTTTTAGTAAAACGGTTATTATACCAAAACATGCATTATCGTTTTCAACTCTAGCATAAATTGTTTCTGAGTATGGGGAACTGGTATTTGTGTAAGAGGTGAGCCCTAAATCATTTTCTTCCAAAATAGCATCCTTTTGTGTTTTGTAATAAGTTATTGGATAAGTAAATCCATTATCACTTTGAATACTGGTAGTTATATTGGTTAAATTAAAGGTGTTAATACCATCTTCAGAGTTTAATTCATCGCAAACTTCATGGAGAAATGGATCGATTTGTTGAAGACTTAAATTTAATGTTAGTTCTGATGTATCAAAACAATTTGTATTTGTGTCATAAACTTCAACATATACAAGGCTAGGGTTGTCTGCATCATAGTTGTAATTACTAGAATTTAATATTTCTGAACTATTGCTTCTACTAGCATTGGTAAAAAATCTAGTGGAAAGATTTGAGATACCTCCAGTTAAATCCTCATTAGCTTGGTTTAAATTAAACCTAGTAAAACCTCCTAAAATACCATCTTCATCGCACTGGATAAGTTCGGCATCATAAGCAGTAGGGTTTGGATTAAAAGTAACAGATGCTATACCTTCAAAGTTATCGTTACAATCTGCGGTATTTAAATCTATGAATACTTTATATAAGCCACCTTCGTTATTTTGGAGTAAAAGGTTATAATTTGTATTGGTTAATAAAGCACCATTGCGTGTCCAAGTATATGATGCTCCCGGAATATCATCAGCACTTAAAAAATAGGTATCTCCTTCACATAATGGTAAGGATGTTGAGGAACCATTATTACCAATAATATCAATTTTTTGTGCAAAAAATGAAGTAATAAAAGGTGGTAAACCCTGAGTAGAGTTGTTAGGGGATAAGTTTATTGCATTATGTTGGTAGTTACAATCAAGTCCTATATTGTTGGGGTTGTTAATAACACCTAAGAAGGGTAGTCCAATATTATATGTAGAACTTAAAGCTCTATATATCTTACCGTTTGGGCCTAATTGTAAACCACCTCTGTAGAGTTGTCTATCGTCAATTATGATCCCTGAATTTTCGATATTTGCTGATGTTAAATCATACTGGATAAGCCTTGACCTATGATTAGAAGGATTTTCTGCGCCTTGACCAAAAAAATCATTTGAGTAATGAATATAAAGTAATTCGCTATTTGGAGAAAATTCAACGCCATAAGGTCTACTGGCATTTCCCGAAGAATTTATTTGTAATTGATTGCTTACATCACCTGTATCGACATCAAAATCATAAATGAACAAACCATCACTTGCATTTGCACAGGCCATTTTACTGCCGTCTGGAGATAACTTTAAATAACCTCTGCCATCTGTAACTGCGAGCGAAGGGAATGTCGATTTATTAGGAATAGTGCTAACTCCAGTGATACTAATCTCATAAGCATAAAAGGTATTAAAAATATCGCTGATACCATCTTGTGAAGCTAACGTAACAACCCAAATAGACTCTGATATACAATCTTTCAAAACTGCTGTTACTTTTTCTGAGCATTCTTTAACAAGATTGATGTTTTTGTTCGTCACAGCACCTAATCCTCCTTCAAGACTCATATCGACTTCTGAATAATTCAACCCCAAGTTTGTAGGGTCATTATTATTTTTAATATCATCAACAGTGAAAATATAATAAATATTAGTATTTTTTGGTTTGGGTACAATTATGGCAGATTGCGTACTCGAAAAATTACCTATCAAACCTGTACCATTGGACATTATTACATGATTTTTATTCCATACTAAAGAGCCATCAGTATAAAATTGTAAATTTCCATCATCATCAGAAATTGAAGTGCAGCCCTCAACAGTGTTTAACCGACCATCTGTAGTTGTCGTTACCGAGTCTGTATCTAAATTAAAAGAGATACCTGCATTTTCACCAAAATACCAATTAGAAGCTTGATTTTGGGCGAAACAATATAGTCCTAAAAAACAGGTGATTATTAATATGAGGGTATTTTTCATCTTTTACATAGCGATAGCTATCAAAGATATTATAAATCTCGCTTTTTTAATAATCTATACGATAAAAAGATACATAGTGCTGTCCAACCTAAAACGATGGCTATTTCGTACCAGTGTACCGCATAATCATAAACTAATTCGGCTTTCTCAGGAAACTTAGACATAGCAACTCGTTGAAAGGGTTGATCTATTAATTTATACATTGATTTTAAGGGGAAAAAATTTTGGATTTTTTCTGCTGTGCTTAAATCTAATTTCCACGCCATAAGCCCAAAAATAATCCATTCCAAAATATATAAAATGAATAAGAACGCTAATGCAAAAGCAGACCGTTTAACGAGCATACCAAAGAATAAACATAAACTAAAGAAGCCAACTAGTTTGACAAAATAAGCAACTAAAAAATTGGTTTCTTGTATAATGATGTTAAACTCATTATAGCTAGAATAGTACAAACCAATACTTAATGAAATAAGGCAAATAAGCACCGTTGAAACCAACGAAAAGAATACAATAGTATAAAATTTTGAAAGTATAAATTCCTTTTTACTTAAACCATCAATAAGGTTTTGTTTTATGGTTTTGTTACTATATTCATTACCAATCATACTTACAACTACAATGGCAAAAAAGAATTTAAATTGCGAAGAGAAAAAAGTAGTTAAATGCCAAATTATTGGGAAGTTGAAAACTCCCAATTCACCAAGCTCTAAAGTAAAAAAACCAAAAACGTTAATTTTTAATGATGATAAAAGGATAACAAAAAATGGTAATATAAAAGATACAAAAATGAGTATTTTACTGGTTCTATTAAGCAAGAGTTTTTGTAATTCTAAATTTAAAAGTCGTAACATGAGGTGTATTTTGGTTGGTTTAGTTTTTATCTGTTAATTGTAAAAATTGTTCTTCTAAACTTTCTTTACGTTGTACTAAATGGGTTAGAATAATACCTTTTTCAAAAAGTTGTTTGTTAAAATCCTCAGATTTCATAGGTTCATTTAAAAAGGCAGTAACTAAGGTATCTTGAACTTTAATGTTTCCAAAATTAGGATGGTTTTCCAAAAATGAAATTAGTTCTGTCTGTTTATTGCATTTCAATTCAAAAAAACCATGACTTGAAATCATTTCATCAACACGACCCGAATATAATTTTACACCTTTACGAAGCACAACAACATGCGAGCATACTTTTTCAACTTCATCCAATAAATGCGAAGCCAATAAAATAGTGGTGCCTTTAGTAGCAATTTGCTTTATAATTTCTCTTATTTGATGAATACCTTGCGGGTCTAATCCGTTTGTTGGTTCATCCAGAATTAAAATTTCAGGATTATTTAATAGGGCAGAAGCAATGGCTAAACGTTGTTTCATTCCTAAAGAGTAGGTTCTAAATTTATGATTTTTTCTATCTAAAAGCCCTACTATTTCAAGCTTTTCGTCTATTTTACTATAATCAACGCCTTTAATTTTACAAACCAGTTTTAAATTTTGAGACGCCGTCATGTATGGATAAAAATTTGGACGCTCAATAATAGCACCTACTTTTTTTAAAGCATTATGTGTTGAGGTATTACCATCAAACCAATGAAAATTACCTTCAGTTTTATTCACGACGTTTAAAACGATACCTAAAGTTGTAGATTTACCACTGCCATTAGGTCCTAAAATACCGTAAACATTGCCTTTATTTATGGTGAAGGACAAATCTTTTACGGCTGTTAAATATCCAAATTTTTTAGTAAGGTTGCTAATTGTTAATATAGGTTCCAAGTTGTAATTTTTTAATGTCGAGTTTTAAAACCGACACAGGTTAGTTATTAAAGTATGACGATGCTACTTAGTTTTTGTTACATAGATACTAATAAAAGCATTAAATTTGATTAAGTTTACGCACCATGGAAGATTTAAAAATATCTAAAAAAAAACCGTCATTTCCTATTACCGATAAGTTACACAAATATCTTACTCGGTACGATAGAGATACTCAAATTCCTATTTTTTATGATGATTTATTGCGTTTTCAAGGCTCTATTGTAGTGTATGATAAAGATGATAATGATACACTTTGGATTCGAGTTTATTACAATGAATTTGAAAGAGAAGAAATAGATTTATCGCTTAAAAAAGTTTACAGTATTTTACATTCTGATGGGAATATAAACAACATACCTTTTTTAAATGTAGACGCTGTTGATTTCTGTACTTTTGGAAATTCGAAACCATTCAGAATAAAAATCAGGAATATTTTAAATGATAATTTCACCTATTTTTATGTAAAAACTGCTGACGCTTCTCGTGTTTATGGCTTAGAATTAGAGCATATGTTATCGCCTTATAACCTAAATTTTTTAGTGTATAAAAATACACTTATTGAAGAACATATAGCAGGAATTCCTGGAGATGAATTTATAAAAAACATGTTACCAAAATGCGATAAAGCTGAAAAGGCGCAAATAGCTAAAGAATTTGTGAAGTTTAATGAACGCTGTATGATAAGGCTTTTAGGCGATATGCGATCATACAATTATGTTATTGTGCCAACCCATGATTTTGACCATGTGGTTTATAAAATTAGACCAATAGATTTCGACCAGCAGTCTTACGAGGGGAAGTTTAATATTTATCGCCCTCAATTTTTTAAAGAAAATTTAAAAATGGTTGAATTGGTTTCAAGCAGTATACAAAAACCATCTATAGATCAATATAAAACTGAAGAACGTTCTATTTTAGTTAAACGGCTAAAAAGTTTTCAAAACAGACTTCCCAAATTATTGGATTGTATGAATAACGATGCCATTTCAAATAAAGAAAATATAGATTTATTAAAGACAACGATTTTTGAATATACCCAAGATGTAAATTTTAAACGTTGTAAAAATATGGGGCAAATTCTAAAATTTTCTTTGGAATTTTTGACTAGAAATTATGAGAATGTAAAACTTGAAAGTTTAAAGTAGAAAATTAATTCCAGTTTTCATCAAAGTCTAAACTATCGTAATCGTCTACATCAATACCATCTTCAAATTCATCAAAATCGTCTAAATTTTCAGCTTCAAATGATTTTTCTGGGGCAGTATCAGGCACCTGACCTTGCACAAACATGAGGTTAGGGTAATCTGAACCTTCTGCTTCATCAACTATTTCGGCAAGTTCTACATAAAAAGTCCACATACTTAAAAAGTCGTAAACATAAATAAGTTTTGTTTTGGCTTCATGAACAACGGCATTAATAACAGTTTCGTTCATTAAACGAATAGATTCTTGTCCTTCACTTAAATCGAACATGGATATTTCTTCACCTTGGTCCCATTGGTCGTTACTCAAATAAAACGATGCCATTTCTAAACCTTCAAACCCAAAAGATTGTGTAATAATATTATGTAAATCTTCAAGTGTATCAGTTTCTCGAATTTCTAAATCGCGAAAAATATCAACATCGGTGTCATTATCAAGTATCACTCTAAATCTGTAAATCATTCTAAAAAATTATATTGCAAAGGTATGTTTTTTTGAATTATTTACTGAAACGATGTAATGTAAATGTCATAGCGCTTAAAAGGAAAAATGCACCAACTTGGTGCGCAACACCCAACCAAACGGGAACTTGTAATAAAATAGTAAAAATACCCAATAAAAACTGAATAGTTAATAAAAAAAGTAATGCTTTTATACCATTAGATTGCGGTGTAGTAAGTATTAAATTTTTCGATTTTTTCCAAATAACAATTACAAAAAGTACAACAACATAAGCTAAAATTCTATGCACAAATTGTACGCCGCTTTTACCTTCTAAAAAGTTTTTATAAACTGGGTTTTGTTCAATTAAAACAGTGTCGTGCATAAATTGTCCTTCGCTCATCATTGGCCAATGGTTGTGTATAAAACCAGCATCTAAACCGGCTACAAATGCACCGTAAATTATTTGAATAATTAATATTACTAAGCCAAAACGGATTAAATTTCTAAAGGACTTATTAATATCTTTTTTATTGGGATAAATTAAATCTAAAGCCACCCAAAGGGTGTAAGCAAATGTTAAGAATGCAGTTGTTAAATGTGCTGCCAACCGGTAATGACTAACATCAGGGTTATCAACTAGCCCACTTTTAACCATATACCACCCTAAAAAACCTTGAAAAGCACCCATACAAAGGAGAATAACAGCTTTTTTTATGGTGGTTTTAGTTAGCTGTTTGGTTATTAAAAAATATAAAAATGGGAGTAAAAAAACCAATCCAATAAAGCGACCAATAACGCGATGAAACCACTCCCAAAAATAGATATCTTTAAAATCATGTAAGGAGAATTGATTGTTTAGTTTTTGATATTCAGGGTATTGCTTATATAAGTCGAAGGCATCTTGCCATTCAACGTCATTCATAGGAGGAATAGTACCAGAAATTAGTTTATAGTTTGAAATAGATAAACCAGAATGTGTTAATCTAGTAATGCCGCCAACAACAACCATTATAAAGATTAAAACGCATCCAGTTAGCAACCAATAAATAACCTTTTTATTATCTTTTTTTTGTTTCAAAGTTTCAAAGTTTCAAAGTTTCAAAGTTTTCAAAGTTTTAAAGTTTCAAAGTTTCAAAGTTTTCAAAGTTTCAAAGTTTCAAAGTTTCAAAGTTTTTATTCTTTGATTTTTCTAATGAAACTGGTTAACATTCGTTCTATTTCTCTAGTATTTTCATAAAGTTTATTGAAATTATATTCGTTCAAAAACTTTAAATTATAAGCTATTTCAATTTGCGTTTGTAATTCGAAGAGAGAGCTTAAAGCGATATTTAAAAATCGTAAATAATCTTTTTTTCCTTCTCTACCGTAGCCTTCTGCAATATTGCTTGGTATTGATGTCGCCGATCTTTTTATTTGAGATGTTAAGGCATACAGTTCATCTGAAGGAAATATTTTAACTTCATTATAAATTTCTGTAACCAAAGACATGGATTTTTGCCATACTAAAAGTTGACGATATGTATGATTGTTTCTCATCTTTGTTACTCAGAGTCTTTGATGCTATGTGACTTAATATTCAAACCTAGTTTTTTTCCTTTCTCTAACATGAGTTTATAAGCCGCTTCATATTCGTTGGGGATTTCGCCTTCCAAAATGGCTTCTTTTATCGTTTCTTTTATAATACCAATTTCTCTTGAGGGCTTTAAATTGAAAGCTTTCATAATTTCTTCACCTGAAATGGGTGGTTGAAAATTTCTTATATGATCGCGTTCTTCAACTTCTATAATTTTATCACGCACTATTTGAAAGTTGTTATGATATTTACTGAATTTTTTAGGATTTTTTGTGGTAATATCTGCTTCGCATAGCGTCATCAAATCGTCTACATAATCGCCTGCATCAAAAACCAATCGGCGAACAGCAGAATCTGTTGCCAAATCCTGTGCTAAAACAATAGGGCGAGAACTCATCAATACCATTTTTTGAACAAATTTCATTTTATCATTCAATGGCATTTTTAACCTTTTAAATAAACGATATACCATTTTTGAACCTTCAAACTCATGCCCATGAAAAGTCCACCCAACTTTTTTACTAAACTTTTTTGTTGGTGCTTTTCCAATATCATGTAAAAGTGCAGCCCAACGTAACCATACATCATCTGTGTTTTTTGCTATATTATCAACAACTTCTAAGGTGTGATAAAAGTTATCTTTATGACGCTGTCCTTCAACTTCATCAATACCTTTTAAGGCTGTTAATTCGGGTAAAATATAATGTAGTAAACCCGTTTTTTCAAGAAGTAAAAAACCAATAGAAGGCGTTTTGCTTTCCAAAATTTTATTAAGTTCTACCACAATGCGCTCGTTGGTGATAATTGTAATTCTATCGCAATTTTTTGAAATAGCTTTTAAAGATTTTTCTTCGATAGTGAAATCTAATTGTGTTGCAAAACGTATGGCGCGCATCATTCGTAAAGGGTCGTCACTGTATGTAATATCAGGATTTAATGGTGTTCTGATAATTCGATTTTCTAAATCATTAATACCATTAAAAGGATCTAGTAAATCGCCGAAATTATCTTCATTTAAATTAAGTGCTAAAGCATTTATTGTAAAATCTCTACGATTTTGATCGTCTTGAAGCGTCCCATTTTCTACTGATGGGTTTCTACTATCTTCT
>TARA_R110002096_G_scaffold206192_7_pt1 | contig 23654 bp, 15 predicted proteins | sample TARA_R110002096 | Tara Oceans TARA_R110002096 (sample SAMEA4397295) | marine metagenome | biome: Polar Biome; feature: [DCM] deep chlorophyll maximum layer (ENVO:01000326); material: water (ENVO:00002006), including particulate matter (ENVO:01000060) such as... | depth 35 m
CCCGCATGCGTTTCCAGAATGGAAGAGCGCCGAGCACAAGGAGCCAGGATGGAACGAAGATGGCGAGCAGGGCGACGATGCCCCCAACAATCCCGCCAAATGGCGCATCCTGCGCAACCGTTCCGAGGTAGGCCGCAATGGTAAACAGGGGGCCGGGCATCGCTTGGGCCGCACCGTATCCCGCCATGAAGGCATCGTCCGTCATCCAACCGTTTGGCACCACGAAATCCCGCAGCAACGGCAAGATCACGTGACCGCCCCCAAAAACGAGGGAGCCAGCTTGGAAAAATCCGGAGAAGAACGTCGCCTCTTCCCAGCCGAAAATGTTCGCGGCGGAAGGCAACCCAATCAACATTACGAAGAACAGCACGAGCCAGAAGCTCGACTTGAGCCGGCTCTCCTGCTTCCCGATTTCCGCAGCCTTGGTTGGGATTGGCGCGTCGTCTTTCGAGCGAAAGATCATCGCTCCAAAAACTCCGCCGATCACGATCACCGCGACTTGAGCCCAGGCGATTCCCAGCGCCAACATCGTCACCGCGCAGGCGATCGCCAGGGTGATGCGGGATCGGTCGGGACAAAGCTGCTTCGCCATTCCCCAAACGGCTTTCGCCACGACCACCACCACCGCGATCTTGAGACCTTGCAGCCAGGGCGCGTCGGCATCGGGTGAAATATGGAGCATCCCCATGCCGAAGCCGATCATCAACGCGGCCGACGGGACGGTGAAGCCGACAAACGCGGCAAAGGCGCCAGGAATCCCGGCCCGCAGGTAGCCGATCGCGAACCCCAGCTGCGAACTTCCCGGCCCCGGGAGAAACTGGCAAAGGGCGAGCGTGTCGCTGTAGGTTTCCTCGTCCAGCCACTTCAGCCGCTTGACGAAGGCGTCGTGAAAAAAGGCGAGGTGGGCGACCGGACCGCCGAAGGAGGTGAAACCCAGGCGCAGAAAAACCACGAAAACTTCCAGAACTCGATTCATCAATCCGGCCCTGCTAAGTCAGGCCCAGATTGGCCGCAAGTGACAGAACCGACACAGCGGCAGGCCGCTAACGTCGGCGCTTGGCCCGATCGAACCGGGAACGACGCTGCTCGCTGGTGTCGGGCGTGATTTCCGGTTTCTCGGGAGCGTCGGGAACCCTGGGTGGCTCCGGAATTTCCGTTTCCGAACTGCCTGGGACCGCCGGTGGAGTCGCTTTCGAAATGGATTTCGCCTTGGGAGCCGATTTCGCACGCGCCCTGGGTTTGAGATTCGCCAGAACTTTGGGCAACCCGGCGAACACCGGCATCTGCCAACCCATCCGCGTGAACAACGCATCGAGAATCACCGCGCAAAGCAAAATCGTGAGCAGCCAGGGCTGGATCGAGGCAAACTCCTTCACTTCGGGTTGCGTCCAGGCCTTGGAGAGGTCGACGAGCTCCTGACCTCCGCTGACCGCTGCCGCCTGTTTCAGCTCTTCCACCCGAACCGGATCAAACGCCCATTCCGGACTGCCACCGACCACAATCGGCCCGAAGGGAAGCGCAAGCCCGCCAATCTGGATGGCGCCGCGAACCATGCGACCGTGCTCGAGCTGGGTCGTGGCTCGAAAATGGCCGGGAGCGAGTCGCCGCCAGGTGATCTCGCGGATGTTGGTGAATTTCCCATCAATCAGCGTCGCTTTCTCCTGCGCCAAAAAGATGCGGGGTGGTTCGGCGAGCCGTTTCGTCCATTGATCATCATGAAGCAGGTCGAGGGTGAACTCGGTTCCATCCAGGCTCGTCCGGATGCCGATTCCCGGGGGCAGGGTTTCTCCCATGAGCCAGCGGGTCATGGTTTGGACGAAATCGCCAATCTTGGGCCAGGCGCGGACCGAATCGGAGAACTTTCCGCCCATCGGAAACGAAACCGCGGCGGAACGACCAATCCCGCGTTGCACGAAGGAAACCATCGGCGCGGTGTATTCGTCCTGACTGACCAGAGCGACCGAGGCCTCGGGACGCGCATAACTCAGGTTGTAACCGTCAACACTGGTGAGCCAATCGAAATTGTTGCGGGAGATTTCCAGCCATTGGCCGGTCGTTTCCGTCGCGACCGAATCTTCGACAAAGAGCGATCGCGCCACGGTGACCGTTTCCTGGGCGAAGATGTTCGGAATCGTGGTCGCGTCTTCCGTGAAAAACATGCGGCCGTTGCCGCGCGAGGCGATGTCTTCGAGAAAGGCGGCGTCGCTGTCCGCAGGCGTTCCCAAGCCGATCACACTGACGGTCGTCGCTCCGTCTTCGACCATTTCCTTGAGCAACGCCTTGTAGTTTCCGGGTTCCTCGGAGTCCGCCGCATCGGAAAACAGGATGATGTGGCGTTGGCCGACCTCCGACTTCTTCAACGAATCCCAACACGCTTTCATCCCGGTGTAGACGAAGATTCCGCCGCCCATGCTTCCAATCCGGCGAATGCGTTGAATGATCTCTTTGCGCTTCGGGCCGACCGGCATCAGCGGAACTTCCTGATGCGCGCTGCTGTCGATCGCGAACACGGTGATTTGATCAAAGTGGCCGAGGAGCTCGACCGCGCGAGCCGAACCTTCGTTGGCGAGATCCATCTTGGTCTGGCCGCTGGGAACGGTCATGCTCATGGAACCGGAGCGATCCATCACGATGCCCATGGCTACGGCCAGCTTGCGATGCTCCGCCTTGAGCTCCATCGAGACGGGCAGCAATTCGTCGATCGACGATTCGAAGTAACCGCCCGAGGCAAAACTCTGTTGACCACCGACCATGAGCAGTCCCCCACCCTGGCTGCGGACGAAGAAATCGACCGCCGCGAGGAAATCCTGGGGAATCTCGTAGGCGGGAACGTTGTTCAGAATCAGAACCTTGGCCCCGGTCAACATCCCGACCTGGAGTTTGGTCGGGTCGGAAACAATCTGGACGTCGAAACCTTGGGTCTGGAGGATCGGAGCGATGGGATCATCAATGTATTTGCTGGCGAGCACGACCCGCGGACCGGCTGTGATCTCGATCCAGCTTTCAAAGTCGTTGTTGCCCTTGTAGGCGTCGTTGATGGGAAGCTCGACGCGGTATTTGTGTGCTCCCGGACTTCCGATCCGGGTGGCGAACTGGAGTGAGCCCTGTCCCTTGGCAATTTCGACCGTTTCCGTGACCGGCGCGCCGCCATCGCGCGAAATCTCGACATCAACGGGTCCGTCATCGGTCCCGCGCACCACGATCTCGACCAAAAACGGTTCCCCCAAGCGTTTGCGGGTCGGCACCTTCACGCTCACGACCTGGTAATCGGTTTCGTCCTCCGCCCGAAGCATTCGGTAGTCGAGCGGGACGCCCAAATCCGCCAACTTGTTGCCGGCGTCGCCGAGGGGCTCGGTTCCGTAACCATCGGTGAACATGAGGACGCGGGCATGGCGGTCCGGTTCGAGCATCGCGATGGTGCTTTCCAGCGCGAGCCGCGTCCGGGTGTAGTCCGGGGTTCCCGCGTATTTCATCGTTTCCGGTCCGGTTTGCTCCACGACTTCCCCGGCAAAATTGACGAAACGCAGCGTATCATAGCGTGTCGGTTTTGAGCGGGTGAGGAGGCGCTTCCATTCCTCGAAATTCTGGTCGACGATGGCGAGAGCCGATTCCGAGCGATCGACGAGAACCCAGAGATCCATGCCGCGTTTCAATTGGCGAATCTGGGGATCAGCGAGGGTCAAGACCACGAAAAGCAGGGCCAGAAAGCGAAATGGCGACCAGAACTTCAGTTCTTTCCAATACCAACCCACCGCGGCCAGGGCCGGGATGAGGAAAAACCATTGGGGGGACTGAAAAACGACCATGCTTGCGAGGACCCTAGCGGAAATTCCAACTTAGACCAGTCCGTTTTCGGGCCGGGACTACAGAGGAAAGAGATCTCATTTGAAAATGGAATCGTCACCGGATCGGCTTTTTGTTGGAGGTGGATCCTCGGAAAAGTTGAGAAAATGTCGCAGTTTTCGTCTAACGTTTGAACCCTAAGCCCAACCCTTTGATGCCATCTCCCAACCCGCCATGGGTGGAAACGCCTTCCGCCGTTGTTGATCTCTCCATCCCCGTATCGGAGCGATTCTCGAGTCTCGCGGATCCCCTGATCTCAGGTTCGCGGAGGCTGCTTGGTGAGATCATTTCGGAGATTCCCACGGGCCTCGATCTCGTCGCCGATCTGCTCAGAATGCGAACCGGAGGCCGCTTTCACGGCGAAATCCGGGCATTTGCGAAACTGGTCGATCAGGATTGGCGAAAAGTGGCGATCGCAAACGTGTCCTACGATCTCATGATCCTGCAGCTGGGATGCTCCACGATCTCGATCCCGACTCCGAATGGTCCCGTTATCGCGCGAAACATGGATTGGTTTCCGGAGCATGCCCTGGCTCAGGCCAGCTGCCTCGTGCACTACCGCAACAACGAGCGCGCCTGTTTCACCAACGCGGGTTGGCCGGGGTTCTCCGGCGTGGTGACCGGGCAATCCGCCAACGGGTTTGCCGTGATTTTGAATGCGGTGATGGGCAGCGAGCCGACCTGCAAAACCGGTTATCCGGTTCTGCTCCTGATTCGGCGGGTGTTGGAGGAGGCGCGAGGCTTTGAGGATGCCCTGAAGATGCTGCGCGACACTAGGATGATCGCTCCCGGACTGCTGACCCTGGTGGGAACGGAAAACGACGAACGCGTCGTGATCGAGCGAAGCCCGCGGCGACATGCCTTGCGATGGGCGAAGCCGGATGAAGTGCTGATCACCACGAACGACTACCGGATGCTCGAAAACAAGCGCTCCACGGTCGCATCGCTCGAGATCTACGAAACCACCTGCCGTCGTTACGATTACATTCGCGATTATTTCGCGAAAACGGGCACGGATCGAAATCCGGCCGACGAGGAACTGTTGTATCTGCTCAGTGAACCCAATGTCGCGCAAAGCATTACCGCCCAACACGTTCTGCTTCGGCCTCGCCAGGGAACGGTCCAGCTTTTTGTCCCCCGGCATCTCCTTTCCGAAGCTGCTTGAGAGGTGGCTGGAGAGGAGGCAAGTTGCCGGAATGCGATCTTGGATCTCCCCAGCGATGTTGCTCTTCCTCCTCCTGTGCCGCATGGCCGGTGTGGCGGAAGAAAGCCCGCATTGGTCGTATCAACCGCTGACGAGTCCGGATTTGCCGCAGGTCGAAGACCGCGTTTGGGTGAAAAACGAGATCGATCGCTTCATCCTCGCGAACATGGAGCGCAATGACGTGAAACCCGTCGAGTCGGCGGATCGCGAAGCGCTGATTCGGCGAGCCAGCCTCGCATTGATTGGGTTGCCCCCGACCATTGAGGAAATCGATGCTTTTCTCGCCGATGATTCGCCCGACGCCTATGAGCGATTGGTCGATCGTCTGTTGGTGTCTCCGCACTACGGAGAACGTTGGGGAAGGCATTGGCTTGATGTGGCGCGCTACATCCAGGGGACGATCAAGGTGGATGGAGTCGATCAAATCGATCTCGCCGCGCCCTATCGCGATTACGTGGTTCGCGCCTTCAACCAGGACAAACCGTATGACCGCTTTTTGACGGAGCAGGTCGCGGGAGATCTGCTTCCTGAATCCGAGAACGAAACCGCGAAGCTCGATCAAAAGGTCGCGCCCGCGTTTTTGGCGATCGGGCCGTGGTTCGACGAATGCACGGATCCCAACAAGCTCCGACTCGACATCATCGACGAACAGATTTCGACGCTGACGAAGGCGGTCCTCGGGCTCGATTTCGCCTGTGCCCGTTGCCACGATCATAAATTCGACCCGATCCCGACCCGCGATTATTACGCACTGGCGGGGATTTTTCGCAGCACCCGGATCACGAGCCGTTTTTCGGAGGAATGGCGCGATGGCCGGCCCCGATTGATCCAGCCTTTGGTGGATGATTTGGGTTCTTCGGAAGCCCGGATTCTCAGTCAAAAACTCGAGGAACGCTGGCGGATTCTCAGCCGCGAACGCGAGCAACTGGTTTCCCGAGTCTCGCAGCGGGAGTCGGAATATCAGGCGGCTTTGCACAGCCTTCCCCAACTGATCACCGCCAAGTTTGAGGCGGAGGATTATGCGGGACAACGGAATCTGCGGGGATATCCGGACGAGAATGGCCCGACGATTGGAACGCGAAAACGTCAGGACCAGTGGGCAAAATACTATGTGGACGTGCCGGAAGCGGGTTCCTACGCCTTGCAGGTTCGTTATGCCGCCGACGAGCCGGTTTCGACGAACGTCGAGATCAACGGGAAGCTCAAAGGTGAGGCGGCCATCACCGCAGCGACCGGAGGTTGGGACGAAGCGCACCAGGGCTGGGTTTCGGCGGGAAGCTACACCTTGCACCGCGGCAGAAACCTCATCCGGCTGCTCGCACAACGGCACGAATGGTTTCCGCGGCTGGATCGGTTGAAGTTGATTCGTGTCAACGAGTTGGAACCGGAACGCGGCGAGGCTCTTTCTCTCGATCCGAAAATTCTGGAGTTTCGACGCAGTCATCCCGAGGCCTGGCCGCCGAGTGTCGCCGAAACCGAATGGTTGATATCTCCCTCCAGTCAGCTGGAAAAACTCGACCGCGAAATCCAGGAATTGCGGGAACAGCTGCGCAATCGGCCGGTCGCATTGAAGGTGGCGGAAGATCAACCGCAGGACGTTCCCATCCACATTGGGGGCCAGGTTTATCAGACGGAAGAAGAATTGGTCCCTCGCGGAGTTCCCACGTTAGGGAAGCTGGGAACACCCCAAGTTCCCACTTCGGCAAGCGGTCGCAAACAACTCGCCGAATGGCTGACGAACCCGGCGAATCCGCTTCCGGCGCGGGTTTTCGTGAATCGGGTTTGGCATTGGCATTTTGGCCGGGGCATTGTCGCGACCACCTCGGAGTTTGGCGAATTGGGCGCCGAACCTTCCCATCCGGAGTTACTTGAGTGGTTAGCTTCGGAGTTCATCGCAAACGGATGGTCGATCAAGGAACTGCATCGCAAAATCATGACTAGCGCGACCTACCGACTCAGCAGTGAAACGGAAGAACGAAATGCGCTCATCGATCCGGACAGCCAGCTTCATTGGCGGTTTCCGCGTTATCGTCTGGAGGCGGAGGCGATTTACGATTCGATGTTGGTTGCCGCGGGAGTGTTGCCAATTCAGGAATCGGGAGAACCGCTCCATCCCGATCTCTCGAAAGATCGCGCGCTCTACATCCTGACTTCCGGTCGTTCGCCGTTGGGGTTGGGACTGGAAATTCGCAAGATGTTCCCGCTGTTCGGTTTCGACGAATCCGGCGTTCCGATGAGCGAGCGTTCCCAGTCGGAAACGCCGGCCCAGGCCTTGTTCTGGCTCAACAATCCGCTGCCCAAACATTACGCCGATCAGTTTGCCGACCGCCTGCTCGCGATGAAGGAACGGGACGAGCCGGAAAGGATCGCCGCCGCATTCCGGATCGCCTTGGGAAAACGCCCCCAAGCTGGAACGATCGCCAAAACCCAGGCCTACCTCGCGCATCTGCGATCGAACGAAAAGCTTTCGGAACGCGATGCCTGGAGCCGGGTTTGCCTCGGCATTTTTTCCTCAGAGTCGTTCCGGTTCCAAGAATAGAAGAAGCAATTGGTAAACAGAAAGTCGTTTACCTTTGTTTACCAAATAGAAACCGGAAAGACGGAGCTTCTCTTGAAACCCGTTATTCCGACAGAAACGCGATCAGATCGCGCAATTCAGCCGGAGTCAGCGCTAACATCAACCCGCCGGGCATGAGGGACGTCTGCAGCTCCTGGCGATGGTGAATGTCGGTTTTGACGAAGCTTTGTTCCGCGCCGGTGATGTCGCGGTAATACACTTTGCCGCTGTTTCCGCCCTGGCGGAGCGCGATGCCCGTGAACGTGGCGCCATCGGTCAGCGAGAGCTGCCAGGAATAGTATTGCGGCGCGACTTCGCGGCTTGGCTCGAGAATCGACTGCAACAGCCAAGTCGGGTCGCTGCGATCCGCCACCGCGCTCAAATCCGGGCCGACGACGGCTCCGCGGCCGGAATGGCGATGGCAGGTGTGGCAACGCGTCAGACGCGGGTGGAAGAACAGACGGCGCCCCGCTTCGCGATCGGCGTTTCCCGGTGCGGAATCGATCCGGCTTTGCCAGGCGGCGGTGTCGGTGAAGGGCGGAATCCCGCTGAGATTCATCGCGTTGGCTGGAGACGCGCGGCGAGCTTCATCGCGAATCGCCAGGTGTTTGGATTGGGCCAACCCGGCGAGAACTTCGCGGTGTGAGCCGGGATCCGCAGCGAGGCCGAGAATCGCTTCCGCGCGACTGCGAATCGGGAGTTTCTCGTCTTGGGCCAGCTTCGCGAGAATGCCGCGGGCTTCCGGCGAATTTTTCGCGTTCAAGCTGCGAATGGCTTCAAATGTCAGTTCGTCGTGACCCAACGCGATCAGTTCGTTGAGGAGGGAGAGCTTGAGTTGTTTGTCTTTGGCCGGAAAAAGACGCAAGGCAAATGCGCGAACCTGGGCCGCCACGTTTTGATCCTGAATCCGCGCCATCAGCATTTTGGAATCGGCCACACCGGCCCGCGGATTTCCGTCCAGCGTGTTGGCCGCGGCGAGGAGGGCTTCGAACGAGCGATAGTCGAGCGAATCCTTCAGAAAGAGCTGGTCGATGTCGGGACGAAACGCGGTCAGATCCTCATCAGCAATCCAACGCAGCGTTTCGAAGCGCACCTCGTCGCTGGGATCCGCCAACGCGGTTTTGACCCAGGCTTGCCGATCGACGTTACTGAGCTTCGCGGCGAGAACCGCGTTGATTCGATCGGCCTCACCCAACTGGGAAAACCACTTCAGGTCCTGCAACTCAGGTCGTCGCGCCAACTCCATCAGGGCAGCCCTCGCCAGAAACGGATCCTGGGAACGGGCGAAACTGAGAACATCATCGAGGCTTCGATCGGGCGCTCCGTTTCTAAGCGCATTCGCCAACTGCCTCCCGCTGGTTGGAGCCGCTGGTGTTTCAGGTTTGAGCCACTCGGCTTTGCAATCGATCTTCAGTTTCCAGAGCCGGCCCCGCTGGTGAAGCGTGTAGGCGGTGAAGACCCAGTCGGTGAAGTAGAACACTCCATCCTCCCCTTCCGCGAAACAGGTCGGCCGAAAATGGGTGCTGCCGCGAACCAGTTCGATTCGCTCGGACGTGTAGCTCGCGCCCTTGGGATGAAGCGGGAAGAAATCGATGCGGTTGTCGCTCCAGGATGGAACCATGACGCCGCCTCCAAGCGGAAGAATTGCACAGGGGGCTTCTCCCGTGGCGTGGATCATCGGAAGCGTGCCGCGCAACTCGCCATTCCAGGCGACAAAGGGATGGAAAGGCGCGTTGCCATAACGTCGCTGATAACCGTAGTCGCCTCCCTCGACGACGTGAATCAGGCGACAGGGCGGTCGTGCTCCCGGATCGTTTTCCGCCGCGAAAATCTCGCCGTCCTCGCGCACGCAAATCCCGAATGGATTCCAGAATCCCTGGGCGATTCGGCGAAGGTTTTTGCCATCGGCCGTCATCCGGAAGATTCCGCCTTCACCGGTTCCCATGACGTTGGAACCTCCGACATCGGTGAGCGTCCACGGCGTCCAGAAGTTCTCTCCCAACGCGAAAACCAGGTCGCCGGACGGATGCCAGGCAAGTCCGGCCAAGCCATTGTGCGGATAATCGGCCTCGGTTTCGAGCGTCGCCAGGTTCTCTTCCTGATCGGCTTTGCCGTCCCCGTTGGAATCGCGGATTCGGAAGATGCGGTCACGCTCCGCCAGATAAACCCAGCCGTCTTTTCCGAGCTCCAGATCCATCGTCGCGACGGTTGAAGTCGCAAACACCCGCCGATTCGAGCCATCCGCGTCAAACACCAGAATCTCGTCCTTTTCCGGACCCTCGTAGCCTTCGGGCCGAAAATGCGTGTGGCTTGAGACGACCCAGAGTTGTCCCTCATCATCCACGTCAATTCCGGTTGGCGTCACCAAATCCGGGTGCTCGGCCAACAAGGTCACTTTCACCCCCGGTTGCAAGGCCTTGACCGCGTGGGGCACCTTCGGGGGAACCTCAATCGCCAAGAGGTTTGGCGTCAAAATCAGAAAAAAAAGAACGATCAGGGGTTTCATCACTTCACCGATTGGGTGCTTCCGGCCACGGGGCAACTTGGAAATCGAGCCGCCCGGTTTTCTTGATTTCGCTTCCCTTCTCGCGAAAGTGGCGACTCAGCCCCTGTTATGAAGCTCGCGAACAACATCCATCTCGGTTATTGCACGAATATTCACCGCGGCGAAACGTGGTCGGAAACGTTTCAAACGTTGCGCGATTACACCATGGCCGTGCGCGATCGGGTGAGCAAGGATCAGCCGTATGGGATTGGGTTGCGTTTGGGCGCGGATGCGGCGGCGGATCTGGCCAAACCCGCGAACCTTGAGGAATTTCGAAGCTGGCTCGCTGACGAAAACAGCTACGTGTTCACGATCAATGGCTTCCCCTATGGCAAGTTTCATGGGACGCGGGTGAAGGAGCAGGTTTACGCTCCGGATTGGACCAAGCCCGAGCGGCTCCTCTACACCAGCCGGCTTTTCGATTTGATCGCGGAATTGGCACCGGAAGGCGAGGCGGGAAGCGTCAGCACGTTGCCCGGTTCATTCAAGGAATTCATCGAGAGCGAATCCCAGATCGACCTAATTTGCGACCACCTGATTGCCTGTTCGCAATACATTGAAAAGTTGCGCCAGAAAACGGGACGGGATCTGCATCTGGGTTTGGAGCCGGAACCGCTCGGCTTGTTCGAGACGAGCACGGAGACGGTCGCGTTCTTCGAAAAATTGCTCGAACGTGCCGACGACAAGGCTCAAATTTTGCAAAACATCGGCGTTAACTACGACACCTGCCATTTGGGCGTGGAATATGAAGAGGCGGGTGAAGCTCTGGGCCGGCTCAAGGATGCCGGAATCCGGATCAGCAAGCTGCACCTCAGTTCCGCCCTGAGTTTGACTCCGACCGAAGCTGCGTTGAAGCGGTTGGCCGATTTTCAGGAAGACGTGTATCTGCATCAGGTCGTGATTCGCGAGGCGAACGGTGAGTTGCGGCGTTACCGGGATCTGGACGCGGCCTTGATGATGGCGACGGACTTGCCGGATGATGTTGGTGAAGAATGGCGGGTTCATTTTCACGTGCCGCTTCATGCTCAGCCACTCCCTCCGTTTGGCGACACCCGCGAGCATCTGCACAGCACGCTCGATGTGTTGGCGAAGCAGCCGGACCTGTGTCAGCACCTGGAGATGGAGACTTATACGTGGGAGGTTCTGCCCGAGGAGATGCGTTCCGCCGATGTCGTGGATCAGCTGGAGAACGAGTATCGTTGGACCTTGGCCGAACTGGGACGACGCGGTCTGACGTAGGATGGATCGCCGATCCGTCTGCATTGCCTGAGAAACGAAGCCATTGGTGATGGATCAGCGATCCATCCTACCAAAAACGGCGAACGTCGACTTCGGGATCAATCGGCGATCCGGTTTCGAGATGTTCGAGCAGGTGGTTCGCGAAAAACGGAGCCAGCAGGACACCTTTTGAGCCAAGGCCGTTGAAGATGATGTGCTCGGGACGCGCGGGATGGCGACCGAGAATGGGGCGACCTTGTTGGGCCATGGGGCGAAACGCGGCTTGGTGCCCCGTCACTTCGAACGGAAGCCGAATGGTTTGGCGAAGGGCGGACTCGACTTCGGCGCGGCCTTCCGCCGTTGGGCTGACATCCGCTTCATCCCATTCAAATGTGGCCCCGGCCCGGTAGCGGTCTCCATCGAGCGGGAGCAGCCATTTGCGGCGATTCAGGATCCGGGTTTCTTCCAACCTGGGAATGGTGAGGTCGAGAATCTGTCCTTTCCCGGCCCGGATCGGGACCCAATCGAACACCCCGGATTTCGCCGATTCATGGCCCTGGCACCAGATCGTGTGGCGCGCCTGAACGTCGGGGGGAACGGACTCGCCGCACTGAAAGGCGTTTTGGTCGTGGAAGTGGCGTTTGGCGTGGTCGAGAAAATCCGGCAAATTCAGCCAGCCTCCAATTGTCGTTTCAAAGGCGTCGGCATGGGGCTGAATCTTTTCCGGATCCACTACGAGTTTGCCAGGTTGGCAGAGCGCTTGATATTCCGGATCAGAACGGCGTTTGCTCCAGCGCGAGATTTGCTCGGGATCGTGGAGAAGGCGAAGCACGTGGCGAGGTTGGAAAAATTCCGCGCCGTGAGTCGCGTAAAACGCGGTCGCCGCTGGCCAAAGCTCATCCAGGCGCCAGGATTTGGCGAGACGGCTTCCGGTGATGGGGTTGATGATTCCGGCGGCGACGCGCGAGCAGGTCACGGCTTCCTCGCGATCGATGACCAAGACGCGTTTTCCGCGTTCGAGCGCCTGCCACGCAAACAGCGTTCCGGCGATTCCCTGCCCGATTACGAGGTAATCAACCTCCCTCATCGGCCGTCGTAATTGAAGAGCTCGCCCGGCTCAAATTGCTGATTGGCCGCCGCGCTGAGGGCTCGAGTGATCTTGCCCTGGAGGTTGGCGGTCAGTTTTCGGCCTTTTCGCCCCTTGGTCACCATTTTGTGGGTGATTTGCTCGGTCGATGCCGCCACCAGATCGTGCGAACTGAGCTCCAGCTTCGTGAGCAGGGCATCGAGGGGCTGAATACCAGCGTCCATGCTGGAATTTGAGTCGGAATTCGAGGGATTCGCCATATTATGCGGGGTTGCAAACGTGCTCCCCATCGCTAAGTCTTCCGCCAGCCCATGACAACCCGAATCCTATTAACCACCACTTCGTATCAAGACACTCCCGGCCCTCATCACGACCTGCTCGAAAGCCAGGGTTGGGAAATCGTTCGCGAGCGTGGACCGTTGCCCGAAGCGAAGATGCTGGAACTGGCGGGCGAGTTTGATGCCTTTCTCTGTGGAGACGACGCCATCACCCAGGCCGTGATCGAGAAATCGGCTCCCCGGCTCAAGGTCATCTCCAAATACGGAATCGGGCTCGACAAGATCGATGTCGAATATGCCACGAGTAAGAAGTTGCCGGTCTTGTTCACTCCGGGAGTGAACCACACCACGGTGGCCGAGCACACCTTCGGCCTTCTGCTCTGTCTCTCCAAGCACCTGGTGACGGTTGGTGCGGCCGCGCGCCAGGGCGAGTGGAAACGGGTCACCGGTCATGAAATCATGGGTCGAACCATGGGAATCATCGGATTGGGACGCATTGGCAAGGAAGTCGCGATTCGCGCCAAAGCCTTTGGCATGCCCGTGATCGCTTATGACATCTACTGGGATGAAGCATTTGCCGAAGAACACGGAATCACGCGCTGTGATTCGATGGATGAGGTGTTGCATCAGGCCGATGTCATTTCGCTCCATTGCTTTCTCGACGACAAGACGCGCGACATGATCAACGCCGCGAAGATTGCCGAGATGAAGGATGATGCGGTGGTTCTCAACTGCGCGCGCGGGGAGCTGGTCGTGGCGAAGGACATGGCCAAGGCGTTGGAAGACGGCAAAATTGGTGGGTACGGAACCGACGTGCTCGACGAGGAGCCGCCACCGTCGGATCATCCGTTGCTCACCGCTCCCAACTGCGTCGTCACTTCCCACATTGGTTCCCGCACCTATGAAAGCGTCGTGCGCCAAGCCTCCAAGGCAACGAACAACCTGATCGCGTTCCTCACGGGCGAGGGCGAATTCATCCAGGCGAACAAGTGGTAGCCTCTGGTTCCATCGCGATTTGCGGTGGCCAACGACCTATCGATCAGCTAGCTTACCGATTGTGAGACGGATCGCTTCAGCGTCCAGAATCTTGCTAGTGCAAGACCAGCGCGACTCCGGACGCGAATTGCAATCCCTGCTGGTGGGGTTGGGTTACAGCGTTCCCTCGTTGACGCGTCCTGGCGGCGAAGCGCTGGAGAAGGTCGACGACTTGCAGCCGGACCTGGTTCTGATTGATGCGCAATCGCGTGGTGCGATTCGCACCGGAACGTGGATTCATGAACGGTTTGGAATTCCGATCGTGTTTCTGGCGGATGCGGGAACGGATCTTTCGCTCACCAAAGTCCCCTTTCTCTGCGGCCACATTACCCGGCCGGTGAACGAAGAGGGGTTGAAGCTTGCGCTCGATGCGGCGTTGGATGTGGGGCGGCCTTGCACCGGCGCCCCGCTCAAGACGCACACCCTGCACCAAACGCTCGCGAGTCTGTCGCAAGGCGTGATCGTGTCGGACCTGGCGGGAAACGTGGCTTTTTTAAACCGTCAGGCGGAAGAACTGACGGGATGGAGTTTGAATGAAGCGGCGGGCGAGTCGCTCAGTGAGGTGTTTCAGGGAGTGGGTAAAACCGCGTTGAAACGTCGAGACGGTCGAGAAATCGCAATCGAAGTGGAGACGGTTCCGCTCGAAAATCCGGATGGAGGTCTCAGCGGAATCGCGACCGTGTTCCAGGAACGAAAGGCGAGTTCGAAACTGGAAAGCCGGAATCAGAAACTGGAAGGGCTGAGTTCCCTGGCCCGGGGGTTTGCTCATGACTTCAACAATCTTTTAACCATTTTGCTTGGGAATTTGTCGATGGCGCAAGGTCGCGTGATCGACGATCCGGAGTTGCTCTATGAGCTGGAACTGGCGACCGGCGCCACGCTCAAAGCCCAGGGATTGGTGCAGCAGTTGATGACCTTTGCCCGGGGCGGGGCTCCCGTGAAGGGACCGGTTGCGGCGAAGGGCCTCCTTGCCATGATTGTGGCGGAGCGCGATCAACGCAGCGGTCTGCGTTACGAATGGATTTCCGGGTTTCCGGATGCCATCATTCATGCCGACCCGAAGCAAATTCGGCGACTGATCGAGAACTTGTTGCTCAATGCGGAGCAGGCCATGAACGAAGGCACGATTTTTCTTCGTGGCGAGATCGAGGAGACGATGCTGCTTCTCGAGATCATTGACTCTGGGCATGGCTTGGATCCTGCTGTGAGGGATCAAGCATTTGAACCTTTCTTCACCACGCGAGGCGACCGGAACGCCAGCGGGTTGGGCCTCACGGTTTGCGAATCGATTGCCCAGGCCCACGGCGGCTCTGTCGACCTCGTTTCAACTCCCACAGAAGGCACCATCGCGACGGTGCGACTGCCTCTTGTTACCGAAGAGCATACCATGAGCACTCCAAACGCATCCTCAGATTCCGCGGCAGGCGGGAGCGGACGAATTCTCGTTCTTGAAGACGAAGAATTGGTCAGCCGGTTGATCAAAGCCACTCTTAGCCAAGCGGGTTATGAGGTGATCGAAACCCGCGATGGCGAGCAAACCATCGAAGCCTATCAACAAGCTGTAGCGAGCGGCGATCCGTTCAACCTCTTGATCATGGATCTCACGATTGAACGTGGGATGGGCGGAATTGAGACGATGAATCGGATCAAAGCGATTGACCCGGCTGCCCGTGGCATTGTGTCGAGCGGATACAGTGACGACCCGGCGATGTCTCAGCCGCACGATTTTGGCTTCGCGGATGTGTTACCTAAGCCCTACGAACCTCACGAGCTGGTGAGCGTGGTCGGCAAGGTCCTTTCTTCCTAGGGCGATGCAAGTCATCGCCTGCCAGTACGACATTCTCTGGGAAGACCGCGAGGGCAATTTCCGCAAGATTCGCAAGCTCCTCGAAGCAAAGGAGATCTTGCCGGGCGCGTTGATTGTCCTGCCGGAGATGTTCTCCAGCGGATTCAGCATGGATGTGGAGCGAATCGCCGAAGCGTCTCCTTCATCAAGTGAGAAGTTCCTGCAGGAATTGGCGACCCGGTATCAAAGTTGGGTTATCGCTGGCTTGGTATTTCGCAGTGAGAATGGCCGTGGTCGCAACGAACTCGCGATCGTCAATCCCGTCGGCGAAATCACGGGCCGTTATCAGAAGAACCGCTGCTTTCGCTACACCGGCGAGACCGAGCATTATGATTCGGGCCGCGAGTTGTTGGTTTCCGCAGTTGGTGATTTTTCGGTGTGCCCGTTCATTTGCTACGACCTACGATTTCCGGAACTCTTCCGCCGGGGAACCAAGCGAGGCGCCAATCTCTTTGTGGTCATTGCGAGTTGGCCGGCGACGCGCGTTGAGCATTGGATGACCCTGCTGCGTGCTCGGGCGATTGAGAACCTGGCCGTGGTGATTGGCGTCAATCGTTGCGGCGATGATCCGGCCTATCACTATCCCGGACGTTCGTTGGTGATCGATGAACTGGGCGAAGTCATTGCGGATGCCGGCGAAGAGGAAGGAGTCCTTGTGACTGACATTTCAGCGACCAAACTTCAGGCGTGGCGAGACGAATTTCCGGCGTTGCAGGATTTGGAAGCGGATTGAGCCGACTCAATCGCGAAAGATCTTCGGTCGCAAAATACCGTAGCGATCGAAGGCGGAACGACTGCTCAGGTAGATCGCCAAAGCGGTGCTCACGGTGACCGATGAAAAAATGGTGAGCATGATCGCGATCTGGTACTTGATCGCAACGAGGGGATCGGAGCCCCCGAGCATTTGACCGGTCATCATGCCGGGAAGCGCGACCAGTCCGATTGTTGCCATGCTCGCCAGGGTCGGTTTGAGCGCCCGAATCATCGATTCCCGAAAGAAGGGACGAACCGCTTCCTGCAGCGTCGCGCCGTTGCCGAGGAAGTAGAGAAAGCGTTCTTCGCGATCGCGGAGCGCGCTGTAAAAATGGGTCAAACTGACAATGTTACCGTGAAGCGAGTTTCCCAACACCATCCCTCCGATCACAACGAGGTATCGGGCCTCAAAAAGGCGATCGACCCGGGCGATGAAACCGTTGAAGTAGAGAACGACGCCGATGGTCGCGACAAACGTGGCAACGCAAACCGGACCGAGCAGGTAGCGGGGACGCAAATCGCTTTTCTGAACCGTGGTGAGGGAGGCGACCAGCATCATGAAGAGAATCCAGATGATGTTGAGCGCCGGGTTGTTGATCTTGAAAAGCCACGTGAGATAGAGCCCGGCGAGGAACAGCTGAACCCCCATCCGGATCGACGCGATGATGGATTCGCGAACGATACCCAGCTTCAAGGTTATGCTGAACGCGATCGGGATCGAAAGCAGGGCAAACGCAGCGACGAGCGACCCGATGGAAAGGTCGGTGGCACCACTCATGCGGCGATCGATTTAAGCGTGTCGAAGTTCACGATCGTTGCGCGCTCTGGCTGGAACCAGGCGTCGTCATGACTCACGACCAACGTGGTTCCGGGATAGGTCTCCAGAAAATACTGCGCGACCACGTTGGTGAGACCCTCATCAAGGGAAGCGGTTGGTTCATCGAGAATGACGATCTCCCGTTGCAGGAGCAGGGCTGCCGCGAGGGCGATCCGCTGCTGTTCGCCACCGGAGAGCTCTGAAGTTTTCTGGGACAACTGTGAGGCGTCGAACTCGAAGACGGCGAGCGCTTCCTTCATCGCGGCGGTTTCGGGAGGTGCATCGCAGGAGCGAAGCCGACAGATGGCGGAAAGCGCGGTTGCGACCGTTCCCGATTCCAGGTCCACGCCTTGATTCACGTAGGCGACCTCGCGGCGCAGGGACCAGGCGATTTCCGGCGAAAGCGGCTGGCCACGATAGCTCACCTCCCCTCTCGATGGTTGGACAAAGCCGAGCACCAATCGCAGGAGCGACGATTTGCCGGTCCCGGACTTTCCCCGAATCACGACCTTTTCGCCTTCCGAAATGGAAAGGTTGAAATCGTCGAGGACGGACCGTTCCCCAAAATCGAGACCGATTCCGCGAAGCTCGATCATGGGTTTCGAATTCACGGAGTCAGTCCACGCTTGGGAGGCTACTTGATCGAACGTGCCTCTTTCTCGGTAAACGGCGCACGCGGGCTTTCCTCATTGCGCCACTCGGCAACGGCCTTGGCCGAAACCGGGGGAGCGTGATTGCCCCAGGTGTTGCGCACGTAGGTGAGAATCGCGGCGAGTTCCTCGTCGTTGATCTCGGGATTGACCCGGATTCCGGGCATGACCGGCTGGATGTCGGGCGCCTGATAGAGAGTCCCGTTCACGGTCAGCGGTCCCATCATTCCTTCCATCGTGATCGCGATCAACCGGCGCTCCGGTCCGGTCACCCATTCCGAATCGACGAGCGGTGGGGCCAGTGGCGCCATGCCCTGGCCATGGGGCTGGTGGCAGGCAATGCAGAGCTTGGCGTATTCCGTTTTGCCAAGCGCGTAGAGCCGCTTCTGCTCTGCGGTTTGAATGTAATTCTTCTCCGATTGACCGGACGTGTCGAACAGCTTGACGACGGAGGCGTATTGCTTGTTCTCCGCCGAATCGACGTCGGTGAGGAATTCCGGAAGGGCGGCGTTCATGGCGATTTGCTTGAACCCCTTGGTTTTACCACCCGAAATCATCCCATCGAGAATGGGTTTGCGCCGGGAATCTTCCGTAGCCAGGACGAGCAAATCAGCGGTAATTCCGGCACTACGCTTGGCAACGGCGCTCCGGGCAATTTCATGAATCAGCTTGGATTGGCGTGAGGGATCGACGGAATCATCCGTTACCAAGGCGATGAGTTGCTTGGTAAGCTCCGGTTTGCCGGAATTGACGATTGCGCGGACGAGATCGGTCGTGATTTCCAAATTATCGCGCAGCGCGATTTTGGCGAATTCCAGTTCGCGGCCGGAAAGCCCACTCATGGCCATGTCGCGAATTAGCCTATCGCCGTCACCGTTGTGGTGCATGAGGATGTCGGCCAGCAATTGCTGGGAGACGGCCTGACCGGAGGATTGAAACGTGGCCAGCGCGGCGGCGAGGTAGCGATCGACCTCCAGGCCCGGTGAGTGGCTCGCGATCGAACCCAGCACCTTGGCGGCGGCAGCTTCATCGTCGGTGTTCTGAAAGCTTTCTGCGACGCGAGCGACGGTCGCCAGCAACTTGGGTTCGCTGCTGCCAGCGGCGATTTCGAGATCGGAAATCGAAAGCTGCCCGAGGCCTTCCAAGGTCCACAACGCATGCATTTGGCCTTTCGGTCCGGCGGTTTGCAGGGAGGCGCGAAGGGCTGGGACGCAGGCATCATCGCCACGCTGAACAATCAGCCGCTGTGCGGTATCGCGCCACCAGCCATTGGGGTGATCGAGGTGAGCGACGAGATCGGAGCTGGAGGCGTCCTCCATGGTTGGAAGTTCGCTGCGGGGATTCTCGCTCCAGCGCACGCGATAAATGCGTCCGCGATCGTTGTTGTTTTTGTCGATCCCGCGTTCAACCAGCTGCTTGCGAAGATAGCTGGTGACGTAGGTCTTGTGCTGGATGATGCCGTGGTAGATATCGACGAGGTAGAGGGTTCCGTCAGGAGCCGTGTAGCTGTTCACGAAGCGGTTCCGCTCATCCAGGCTTCCGAGAAATTCCCGGCCTTCATAGGCGGGTCGCGCTGAAATTTTGCCATCGGTTTCGGAAAGAATCGCCCGCTTCACCAACAGCCCGCATGGCTCGGGAATGAAGGCATTGCCCTGGTATTCCTCAGGAAAATTGTCGCCGCGATAGATCGTCATCCCGCAGGTGCCCGTCGCCTTGGCGAGGAAGCCGTTTTCGTTCAACGTGCCTTTCATGTAACCGCGGTTCACGCCGCAGGTGATGCGGATCGGGTAGACGCGGTTGTCCATCTTGGCGACGGTGTTGGTTTGAAAGCTGTGATTGGGATTGCGCTTCACGTAGCCCGGCGGAACGGTTTCCATGGCCAACAGGTTCGAGTTGGTGTTGGTGACAATGCGGCCAAAATCATCCTGCGAGATGCCCCATTGTCCGCGGAACTGGATCTTTTCCTTGATCCATTCCCCATCGACCTTGCGGTATCGCATGTCGCTCTTGGCGTTGTAAAGCCAGTTGTCCATGCCGTAGAGCAGCCCGTTTGATTTGTGCTCCACATTGCCGCTGGGAGCCCAATCGGGATCGATCACGGTGGTTTCGCCAGCCTCGTCGCCGTTGCGCTCCGTAAAATAAAGTTTCTCCTGATCGGCCCAAAGGATACCGCCATCAACGAACTGAAGGGCGCGAGGCAAAAGCAGATTGTCGAGAAAGACCTTCGCTTCATCCGCCTGACCGTCTCCATCGGTGTCTTCAAGAATGGTGATTCGGCCGAGCCGGGCATCTTCGCCGGTTCCATCGATGTTCGGCATGTAGGAACGCATTTCACAAACCCAGGGGCGACCGTTGCCATCAAACGTGATGCAGACGGGATTGCGAATCAGCGGCTCGGTTGCGACGATCTCGAGGGTGAATCCGGGTTCGCCGAATTGGAACGACTTCAGCGCGTCGGCAGGCTCCAAAACCGGTGACGGGATGTTCCATTCCTCAGGCGGAGGCGTCATCACGTGACCTTTGCGGTCGCCTTTTTGCGCGAATGCGAGTGATAGCGGCAGGAGGGCGAGGAAAACGAGAGTTCGGGATGTCATCATGAAATTGGGGAGTTTGAGCGCGATAGGATGGCGAAATCACGTGCTGCAGCGTGACTTTCCGCGCAAAAAGCAGACAAATGGGATTTGGGAACGTTCAAAGCCGGATTGGTGAAAATCCTAGGCCGTTTCGTCAACCGGTTTTCCGGAGAGGCCAAACGCTTCGTGAACCACGTTGGCGGCTCTTTCGATGTCCGCTTCGTCAATGATCACGGCGGTTTTGATCTCTGAGGTTGAGATCATCTGAATGTTGACTCCAGCCTTGGCCAGCGCGTCGAACATCTGGGAAGCGACTCCGGAGTGTGAGCGCATGCCGATACCCACGACGCTCAATTTCGCGATGCCGTCCGTTGCCAAAACATCGACTTCATCGCCGAGCGACTCCAGGAGTGGTTCCAAGGCGGCTTCCGCTTTGGCGAGTTCAGCCTTGTTCAGGGTGAACGAAATGTCGGTCACGCCCTTTTCCTTGGTCGTGGAGACGTTTTGCACAATCATATCCACGATCAGCTGGGCTTCAGCGAGTGGGGCGAAGATTTTCGTAGCGATGCCGGGCGTGTCTTTGACGTTGCTGATCGTGACTTTCGCCTGATCGCGTTCCAGACTGACGCCGCGGATGACGACGGCTTCCATGCTCATATCTTCTTCTTTGACAAGGGTTCCGGGGTTGTTGTTGAGGCTGCTTCGAACTTCGAAAACCACTCCATACTTTTTCGCGAACTCGACCGATCGCGATTGCATCACCTTGGTGCCGCTGCTGGCCATTTCCAACAACTCATCGTAGGCGATTTCATCGAGTTTGGTCGCATCTTTGACGATGCGCGGGTCGCAGGTGTAGACGCCATCGACGTCCGTGAAAATCTGGCAGAGATCCGCTTTGGTTGCCGCGGCCATCGCAATTGCGGTCAGGTCGGACCCTCCCCTGCCCAGCGTGGTGATGCGTCCGTCGCTCGTCGTTCCCTGAAATCCCGCCAAAATCACGATATGACCGCTCTCGAGCAGCTCGTGGACGCGCACGGGATTAATGGTGTCGATTCGCGCCTTGGTGTGAACGCCATCGGTTGAAATTCCAGCTTGGGAACCGGTCATCGAAGCCGCTTTGCCGCCCATCGAGTTGATCGCCATTGCCGTCAACGCGATGCTCGCCTGTTCACCGGTCGCAAGAAGCACATCGACTTCGCGTTCCGTGGGATTGCCGCCGCTCACTTCATCGGCCAATGCCACCATTCGGTTGGTTTCGCCGCTCATTGCCGAAACGACGGCCACGACCTGGTTGCCCGCTTTCTGGGTTTCCAGGATGCGTCGCGCCACATTGCGGATGCGCTCCGCTGTGCCAACGGAGGTGCCGCCGTATTTCTGGACGATCAGTGCCATGATGAGCCGCGAACTATGAACAGGCGAACCGGAGGTGCAAGTGAGAAGCCAAAACACGCGCCAGCTCTCCCGGCAACAGGGGGAGGAATCCGTCGGCTGATTCGTTGGAATCGCCGGGATGTTCGTGCAACGTAGCACAGCCAAATGAGCGCGATGGCTTGGTTCAACCCGATGGGAGCCCACGCGCTTGAGCTTTTTGCCCTTCGAACACGATGCCGACTGCCACCGAACATGAAGAGGTTCGCCTCTGGGATGAACTCACCAAACTTGTAGAGAGCGATGATCAATTCCGGATCACTGAGATTCTGGAGGGGCTTTCTGCGGAGGATCAACGCCACCTGATCGCTCACCTCAACGATGAAAGCCGGAATCAACTGGTTGAGTTGCTGGAACCGGAGGTTGCCGCAGAACTTCTGGAGCACCTTCCCGAAGTTCAGGCGAAGGACATTCTTGAAGACATTGCGGCTTCCGCAGCTGCCGACATCGTTGAGCAACTGCCCGATGACGTTGGGGCCGATCTCCTGCGCGAGATGGACAACGACGACTCCGAAGCGCTTCTCGCGGAGATGGACGATTCGGTCGAGGCGGACAATCTTCGCGAACGTTCCAACTACCCTTGGGATACCGCGGGCGGACTCATGTCGGATTCCTATGCCGCGGTTCGCGATAGCCTGACGGTTGCAGATGTGGTGAAGGAATTGGGCAAGAACGCAGACCGCTACAAAGACTTGGACGTGCAGTATGTGTATGTGGTCGGGGATGAAGGGGAACTCAAGGGCGTCCTGCGACTGCGGGATCTGGTGATGACCCCGGGAGACCGCGCCGTGACGAAGATCATGCTGCCCAACCCAAGTTTTGCGTCGGTGAGCGACAGTTTTGAAGCCTTGAAGACGATTTTTGAAGAGAAGTCCTACATTGGTCTACCCGTCGTCGATGGAGAGAAGGTGTTGAAAGGCGTTATCAGTCATCAGTCGGTGATTGACGCGACGGCGCACCACCAGACCGAGGACTACCTTCACGTCAGCGGAATTGTGGGGGGTGAGGAACTCCGGAGCATGCCGATGTTTCTCCGCTCCCGCCGACGGCTGGCCTGGCTTGCGCCAAACATCGTGCTCAACCTGGTTGCCGCGAGTGTCATTGCGATGCATGAAGATACGCTGCAGGCAGTGATCGCACTGGCGATCTTTTTGCCGATCATTTCCGACATGAGCGGGTGTTCAGGAAACCAGGCAGTCGCGGTGAGCATTCGGGAACTGACGCTTGGCCTGATTCGACCCACGGAGTATCTTCGGATTGTGTTCAAGGAGGGCGTTCTCGGGATCATCAACGGATTGATTCTCGGCCTCATTCTCGGAAGCATCGCCGGGCTTTGGAAAAGCAATGTCTGGTTGGGGCTGGTGGTTGGTGGCGCGCTCACGCTCAATACGATGCTGTCCGTTCTTCTTGGAGGGATGGTCCCGCTCATTCTGAAACGTTTCAAAATCGACCCGGCCCTAGCATCGGGTCCCATTTTGACAACGGCGACCGACATGTGCGGGTTCTTCCTCGTACTCAATCTCGCATCGATGATGCTCTCCAAATTGACCGTCTAACGAGCTGCCCAATGTCCATTTCCACGAGAACAGGCGACGCCGGCGAGACCGGACTGATGTTTGGACGCCGCGTCTCCAAAACCCATCCACGGGTGGTGACGAATGGTGCTATTGATGAGTTGAACGCCGCGTTGGGCATGGCCCGGGTTGCCGCGACGCATCCCTGGACCGGCGAATGCATTGCCGAGACCCAGGCCGACCTCGTAATTATGATGGGGGAAATCGCGACCCTGGACGAAGACTTGCCACAATTCGATGAAAAAG
>TARA_R110002096_G_scaffold12990_14_pt1 | contig 23634 bp, 28 predicted proteins | sample TARA_R110002096 | Tara Oceans TARA_R110002096 (sample SAMEA4397295) | marine metagenome | biome: Polar Biome; feature: [DCM] deep chlorophyll maximum layer (ENVO:01000326); material: water (ENVO:00002006), including particulate matter (ENVO:01000060) such as... | depth 35 m
TCCAATCACGGCGGACGACAGCTGGACGGCGCCTTGTCATCCATCCGATCCCTGCCCGATATTATTGATGCGGTTGGTAATGACATCGAGGTCTGGATGGATGGTGGCATTCGATCAGGTCAGGACGTGGCCAAGGCGGTGGCGCTGGGTGCGACGGGTGTGATGATCGGACGGCCGTTCATCTACGGTTTGGGCGCGATGGGACAAGCGGGTGTTAGCAAGGCGCTGGAGATTATTCACAAGGAACTGGATACAACCATTGCGCTGTGTGGCGAACGATCTATGGAAGGGATGACACGGGATAACCTGTTGGTGCCAAAGGGGTTTCGCGGCGATTGGGAATAGAGCTGTTCATTCAGTACCTTGTTTAACACCCTCTATTCCACTAGATTCATTTAAAAGTGAGTGGGAGACCTTATGGACTGTTTTTATATCAATCTGAAAGATGACAAACAGCGGCGTAAGCAGATAGAAAAGAGCTTTGCTGAAAACAAGACCGCGGGTTGAACCCTGCATCGATTTAACGCCATCGACGTCGATTATGTGACCCAAAACAATATCTCTGGCAAACTTCGCCCCACCGAAAAAGCATGCTGTTTGAGCCATATGCAAATCATCAAGCAAAACCGAGAGTCCACAAAACCCATAATGATCGTAGAAGACGATACCCATTTTGGTAAAAAATCCTGTCATCTCATTACCCAGTTTACGCGTTTGATGGATCAAAAAGAATGGGACCTATTGTATTTTGACTTAACAATACCGGACCCCCAACAAATGGTAAAAATCGCGCGATTGCGTCGTAATTTGCAACGGACAAAAGGCATGCAATTGTTGAATTTAGAGGACATCAATTATGCGGGGTCGATGTCATATGTTATAAATCCAAAATCACTAAAGAGACTTGATAAGTTTTTCGACAACAACAAAGAGCTTAATATCCCGTTCGATTTGATCTTCCGTAATTTCGTTCGCGATCAACAGCTTAAGGCTTTTGCCACGTTTCCATTTTTGACCAGCTCTTGTGATTTATCGATGCAATCCAGCATCCAGTTGCAAAACATCGATGATCCTGTCGCCTATTCCAAGGACTATTTATGGTATATGTTTCGCAAATTAATTTGGAATGAGCGTGATATCGATCAGATTGCCCCTGAAATAGCGGATATTAATGCGGAAATGAACACGCCAGAAACGAAACTCTATGGTCAATTGATTGCGGCCTGCCTGTCCGATGACTTTCCGCGAAAATAACGCCACCTGACCAGAACCGTTCAAATAACAATCCCCTTCACATTCCACAGAATCTGTCCTATAGGACGCTTTCATCGGCCTTACACCCCTGGAGGAAGGCCTTAATTTATGGAGAATTATCATGGCAGGAAAAATTCCTGATCTAGAATTAACGCCACGCGCGGGGACAGGCAAGGGAGCCGCCCGCCAAGCACGTCGCGACGGCCTGGTGCCTGGTGTTGTTTATGGTGGCGGTGTTGACCCCGTTGCCGTTTCAATCCCGTTCAACATTTTGTTCAAGAAATTGAAAGACGGCGGCTTTATGTCAACGTTGTTCAACTTGAAAGTTGAAGGCCAAGATGACGTTCGCGCAGTATGTCGTGGCGTTCAGCGGCACGTTGTTAAGGGTTTGCCAACGCACATCGACTTTCTGCGTTTGAAACGCGACAGCCGTATCAACATGAACATCCCTGTTCACTTCTTAAACGAAGACGAATGTCTTGGTTTGAAAGCTGGTGGTACATTGAACATCGTACGTAACGATGTCGAGTTGATGGTGACTGCAAGCGACATTCCTGATTTCATCGAAGTCGATTTGGCGACTTTGGAAATCGGCGAGTCTGTACACATCTCTGATGTTACATTGCCAGAGGGTTCACGCCCTGTGATCACTGATCGTGATTTCGTAATTGCCAACATCGCAGCACCTGGTGGCGCTGAAGAAGAAGATGATGCGGAAGATGATGCAGTTGAAGGCGAAGTGCCAACAATTGGTGACGAAGAAGCAGCGGCGGCTGAAGAGTAATTCAGCCCCCTTTTTAAAGTTTAGAAAGCCCGTGCAGATTTGCGCGGGCTTTTTGTTTGCGGTGGCGGGGCTGTGCGCGTAAACACGCATCAAACATGAGGTGCGGTATGAAACTGTTTGTGGGGCTGGGTAATCCCGGTGCGAAATATCAAAATAATCGCCATAACATTGGGTTTACGGCCGTCGATCAGATTGCATCCGATCACGGGTTTTCGCCGTGGAAAAAGAAGTTTCAAGGGCAGGTCTGTGACGGGCGCTTAGGGCGCGAAAAGGTGACGTTGTTGAAGCCCGAAACATTCATGAACCTGTCGGGGCAATCCGTGGGCGAGGCGATGCGGTTTTATAAGCTGACGCCAGCGGATATTATGGTGTTCCATGACGAGTTAGATTTGGCACCTGCCAAGTTGCGGGTCAAAACCGGTGGCGGGCATGCGGGGCACAATGGGTTGCGATCCTTGCATCAACATATCGGTGCAGAATATGGCCGTGTGCGCATGGGAATTGGGCACCCCGGGCACAAGGATAAAGTGGCATCATATGTCTTAAGTGATTTTGCCAAGGCGGATTTGAATTGGCTGGACGATGTCATTCGCGGCGTTGGTGATGGCGCGGTGTTTTTGGCCGAGGATGATCCTGCCAAGTTTCTGAATGCGGTTGCGATGCGCACAGTGCCGCAACGTCCCAAGCCAAAGGTGGCACAGAAGCCTGTAGAGATTGTTAAAACGCCTGCCGCCACGGATGATCGCAGTGCCATGCAGAAACTAATGGATAAGTTCGGAAAGTCATAGAATGGATATCGCGCAGATCACGGATACGATTGGTGCCCTTGGGGGGCGTTTGATCCGGTTGGATTTTAAGGGGCTGTCGCGGTTGATGAAAATCAACACGTTGTTTGATCAGGATAAAATCGTTTGGAATTTCACCCATATGGATCAGCTGGTGGAAACGACGGTTTTGAAATGTGCATCCGATGCACCGACTGCCCTGCCCCATCGCCCGCGTGAATTGATTGACAGCTATACGTTTCAGGGTCGTGAAACCACGCTGAATGATTATAAACGTGACCGCAATGTCACTGCGTTTTTGGTGATCAAGGACGGTGAAATTGCAGCCGAGGAATATTTGCATGGCACGACGGCGGACGACCTGCGGGTATCTTGGTCGATGGCGAAATCTGTGGTGTCGTTATTGCTGGGCGCGTTGATGGACAAGGGGTTGGTGCCCAGCGATGCGCTGGAATATCAGCTGGCGGAATATGTGCCAAGTTTGCGCGGGTCGGGGTATGACGGCGCCACGTTGCGCAATGTTTTGCAGATGAGCAGTGGTGTGAGGTTCAACGAGGATTATCTGGATTACCATTCCGACATCAATCGCATGGGGCGTTTGTTGGCGATTGGCGGATCAATGGATGACTTTGCCGCGGCACTTGGCAAACGTTGGGAACCAGGGACGTATATGCATTATGTGTCGGTCGATACACATGTGATTGGCATGATGATCCGCGCCTTGACAGGCGCCGAAATCGGCGCGTTGACGATTGAACATATTTTTTCGCCGATGGGATTGGAGCATGACGCTGTTTTCATCACCGACAGCATGCACGAGCCATTTATTTTAGGCGGTTTAAACATGAGCACGCGCGATTATGCCCGCATAGGATTGATGGTGTTGAACAAGGGGATGGTGGGCGATGTGCGTGTGGTGTCTCAGGAATGGTTGCAGACATCGATGGCGAAATCCGCACCACCACCCAGCCCCGAAAAGGCCGCAACACCCGAGGGTTGGATGGGATATGGCATGCAATGGTGGATACCCGGCGATGCGATTGGTGGCGAGGTTTATGGCATTGGGATTTACGGGCAATACCTGTATTTAAACCCGAAACATAACGTGGTGATCGCCCAAAACGGTGGCGATGTGAATTTCAAGGATGGTGATGGCATCATCGAGCAAGAATGTTTGGCCATGTTCCGTCAAATTGCACAAAATTTGTGATATAAAGATAAGCGGCATTTAAAGCGTCTTTAATAAAACTATCGAATGATGATTATTCATTCGGAGATTAATTATGCGGACATTATGTGTGGTAATAACAGCGATGATTGCATCGGTTGGTGCGGTGCACGCAAAGCCGTGGAATGTGGACATATTTATGGGCACGGGCGTACCAGACACGCTGCGCTGGGACGGTGTTGGGGCGCAAACTGATGCGGGCGATGTGTTTGGATTTGCGGTTTCTAGGGACGATGTTTTTGGATCACATTTGGAAATTGGTGCCGAGCTGTCGCGTGCCAAGGCGCAATACACAAACGACCGTCCCAGCAATATTTCAGGTACCGCATTGATGGCAACCGCCAAGGTAAATTTTGTGAACAATGATGGGTTTTCGGCCTATGCGGGTGCGGGATTGGGTGTTGTGGACGTAAAATACACCAATCAGGCGCTGAATTATGACAATGCAGAGTTTGAGTTTGCGGGACAATTGACGTTGGGTGTGCGGTTTGCGATTTCGCCAAAGACCGGACTGTTCGTCGAAGGGCGCTATATCAGATCAAAGGATGCGCAGGTAGCGTACAACCCCGCCACCAGAGATGCGGATTTTCGCAGTAAGGCGATTGTGTTGGGCGTACGTAAGGAATTTTAACCCCAAGTGCGCATGCAATTTACGCCTCACGGCGTTATGAATAGGAATAGCGTTTTAGAATCATTCTAAATATTGACTTCCCCGTCCGCGAGGCTCATATTCAAGCCACGCCACACAGGATGCATCACATGTTTATTCAAACCGAATCCACACCGAACCCCGCCACGTTGAAATTTTTACCGGGGCAAACAGTTATGTCCACGGGAACTGCGGATTTTCCGACCCCTGCGGCGGGCGCATCATCGCCCTTGGCGAAACGTATTTTTGCGGTCGAGGGTGCGGTTGGCGCGTTTTTCGGCCCTGATTTTGTGACCATTACTAAAACCGATGATGTGGAATGGGATCATATCAAGCCTGCATTACTGGGCGCGATCATGGAGCATTTTCAATCGGGTCAACCCGTGATTGAAGGCGAAGATAATTCAGGTGGCCATGCAGAACACAGCGGCGAAGATTCTGAAATCGTCAACCAAATCAAAGAGTTATTAGACACAAGAGTACGTCCAGCCGTTGCGCAAGATGGCGGTGATATTACATTCCACGGCTTTGAACGTGGTGTGGTTTACCTGCATATGCAAGGTGCCTGTGCAGGCTGTCCGTCATCAACGATCACGTTGAAAATGGGGATTGAAAACCTGTTGCGCCATTACATTCCAGAAGTGACAGAGGTACGCCCTGTTGCTGCCTGATCCAATAATATTGGCATTCGATACATCGGCCGCGCACTGCGCGGTCGCTTTGTTTGCGGGTGAGAAAATTGTTGCACAGCACATTGAACCGATGGCCAAGGGACAGGCGGAACGCCTGTTTCCATTGTGCGAACTGGTGTTGGCGAATGCGGGTATTGTGTGGGCAGATTTGAACGCAGTCGGTGTTTGCGTCGGCCCTGGCAATTTTACCGGTGTGCGGGTTGGCGTTTCGGCGGCGCGAGGATTGGCGTTGTCACTGGCAAAACCCGCGATTGGGATTTCAAAGTTAGAGGCCATGGGATTGGATTGCGAAGGCATTGCCAATGTGGTGATGGATGCGCGGCGCAAACGTGCCTATGTTCAGGAATTTTTGGACGGTGCGCCACGGGGTGCGCCCGTTTTAATGGCATTGGACGAAATTGATAAATCCCTACGTGTGATTATCGCCGACGGCGATGCGATTGCAGACTTATTTACGGATCGGCGCGCACCGATGGTGCCCCTGCCCAGTGCCGTTGCGCGATTGGCGGCGGCGAGAATTGACGACGACAATCCACGCCCTGCCCCGTTGTATTTACAGGATTCAGGTGCCGCATTTCCCACCGATCAGCCCCCCATTATTTTACCCCCAATACAGCCATGACCCCTGAACGGCTGGCCACATTACACAGCAACAGTTTCACCGTGCCACGCCCATGGTCGGCGGATGCGTTTCGCGGTTTATTGGCGCAAAAGAATATCCATCTAATTCCACACGAACACGGGTTTGCCCTGATGAGCATTGGCGGAGGAGAGGCAGAGTTGTTAACGCTGGCCGTAGATCCAGAACAGCGTCGTCAGGGGATTGCGCGCGGATTGATGACGGCGATGGATGCCCTGTGTCGCAACAATGATGTCACCGAGGTATTTTTAGAAGTTGTGGATAACAATGCACCCGCACGCGCGTTATACACGGCGCATGGTTTCACCGTCAAAGGTGCGCGTAAGGATTATTATACCTGTGCCACGGGCGCCAAGGTGAGTGCTGTTGTGATGGCCAAGACCCTTTAACAACACCTTAGCCACGGCCAACGAATGGCATTTTATTGGCCATAATTGTCATGGACAACACATTCGTTGTTAAGGGCAGTTGCGCCATATTCCACACGGCTTGTGCCGCGTCTGACACGGCCATGGTTTCGACCATTTCACCCGCACGGATCAGGTTTTCAACCATATCGGTATGCGCATTGCCGACATCAATTTGACCGCAACAGATATTTAAATCCCGCCCATCCAGCGCGATGGTTTTCGTCAGCCCTGTGATTGCATGTTTGGTGGCGGTATAGGGCGCGGCGCCCAGACGCGGCGTTTGCGCGGAAACCGACCCGTTGTTGATAATCCGCCCGCCATTTTTAAGCATGTAGCGAAACGCCTCGCGGGCGCACAGAAACATACCTGTAAGGTTGACGTCGATGGATTTTTGCCAATCGCCAATCGTGGTTTCATCGATGCGTGCCTGCGGGGTGAAGATGCCAGCGTTGTTAAACAGCACATCAATTGCGCCAAAATGATCAGCGGTGGTTTTGAATGCATCAACCACCTGACCTTCGCGTGTTACATCGCATGGAACGCATATGGCATTGGGGTGATTTTTGGCGACCGTGGCCAGTTCATCGCCGCGACGTGCCAACAGGGCAACATTCCAGCCGTGTTGCAAAAACAATTGCGCAGTGGTGGCACCGATACCGCCAGAGGCGCCTGTGATCAGGATTGTTTGCGTCATTTTTCACCCATTTCATTTGCAAAAATACTGGCTTAGTCGTGCGAAAGATGCAAACCTTTATCCAATTAAGGAGAGTATCAATGGCCAAAACCCCCAACAGTTTTTTTCAGCCAGTGGATGGCATGCAATTGCCGCGTTTTGCGGGTGTGCCCAGTTTTATGCGCCTGCCGCATTTATCGCTGAACAGTGCCGAAGTTGACGATGTAGATGTGGGGTTAATCGGAGTGCCGTGGGATGCGGGCACCACCAACCGCCCTGGCCCGCGCCACGGACCACGGCAAATGCGTGATCTGTCCACAATGATCCGCGCGATGAACGGTGCGACGCGGATTAAACCCTTTGAGATGGCGAATTTTGCCGATTTGGGCGATGCGCCAGTGAACCCTGCCGATATTCAGGATTGTATGGACCGGATCACGGGGTTTTATAAACAAGTCGTCGCCAAAGGCATTAGGCCGATGACCATTGGGGGCGATCATTTAACCAGTTTGCCTGTTTTGCGTGCGTTGGCGGCGGATGCGCCCGTGGGTATGATCCATTTTGATGCGCATACCGATTTATTCGAGAGCTATTTCGATGGATTTAAATACACCCACGGCACCCCATTTCGCCGCGCCATAGAAGAGGGATTGTTGGATCCAAAACGTGTCATTCAGATCGGTATTCGCGGCACAATGTACGACGGCGCAGATATTGAATGGGGTCGCGAACAAGGTGTAACGATCATCCAGATCGAAGAGTTGTTTGATCGGGGTATCGCCGATGTGATGGCGCAGGCGCGTGCAATTGTGGGCGATCAACCGACATATTGCTCGTATGATATTGATTTCATTGATCCGACATTTGCACCCGGCACCGGCACACCCGAGGTAGGCGGGCCAAACAGCTTTCAGGGATTGCAGGTCGTGCGTGAATTACAGGGTGTGAACCTGATTGGCATGGATTTGGTTGAGGTGTCGCCACCATTTGATCAATCTGGTGCCACTGCGTGGTTGGGAATTTCCATTGTATTCGAGATGCTGTGCATCATGGCACAGGGTTAAAACCGACAATACGTTTGCTTTGTGGCCTTTTGCGACGCTTTTAGCGTGGTCGTAGGTCAAAAAATGGGTTATTCACAAAGGATTAGATAAAACTAGGGAAATCACCGCATGGCTCCAATCACATTAACATTTGAAATGATTGCGGTTTTATCTGTGCTTGGTTTTACTGTTTTTCTGTTTGTTTCTGAAATTGTGCGTGTCGATTTGGCGGCGATTATCATCATGGTTCTGCTGGGTGCGCTCAGCTACTATCCACCGTTAAGCGGATTGGCGGATGTGAAAAACCTGTTTGATGGGTTTGCATCCAACGCGGTGATTTCGATAATTGCAGTGATGATTATCGGTGCAGGGCTGGATAAAACAGGCCTGATGAATACCGTTGCCGCGCATATTTTAAAAATTGGTGGCAGCACCGAAAAACGTATTGTTCCTGTGGTTTCAGCAACGGTCGGTGTTATTTCCAGCTTTCTGCAAAACGTTGGTGCGGCGGCGTTATTCCTGCCTGTGGTCAGCCGCATTTCGGCGCGGACAGAAATTCCGTTGTCACGCTTGTTAATGCCGATGGGGTTCAGTGCGATTTTGGGTGGGACGATGACGATGGTTGGGTCATCGCCGTTGATTTTGCTAAATGATTTATTAGATACCGCGAACGCAGATTTGCCGCCCGAATTACAGATGGAACCGTTCAGCCTGTTTTCTGTGACGCCTGTTGGCGCGGCCTTGTTGGTAACGGGCGTATTGTATTTCGTCCTGTTTGGCCGATGGGTTTTACCGGGTTCAGGTGGACGTGTGGATGGATCATCTGGCCGATCTATGAAGGATTATTTGAAGCGGATTTATGGCCTAAAGGCCGATATCATTGAGGTTATTGTGCCAGAGGGATCAATCCTGATGGGTGAATCCTTGGGTGATTTGATGGATGCGCACCACATTTATGTGATTGGGACGTACCACAACGGCAAGCGTTGGGTTGGGCCGACGTTGGACACGGAAATCACCCCGCCTTGTCGATTGGCGATTTTGGGGCGCAAAAAAGTGATCGAGCAGATGTGCGAAGATTACGGACTGCAAGCGTTACCGGCCTTGGATGTGTTCGCCGAAGAGTTCGTGCCGACCAAGGCAGGTGTGGCAGAGATTGTGATCCCGCCCGATTCAATGGTGATCGGCAAGACCGCGCGTGAAATGCAGTTTCGCAAGGCGTATGGTATGGCATTGCTGGCTATTCATCGCGCCGAAGAAACCTACAGCCATGTGGAAACCGACGACCACCAATCGACCCGTATCGGCATCATGGAATTGCATGCCGGCGACACGTTGGTTGTGCAAACACAGTGGGAAGCGTTGACGCGCCTAAAATCGGATCGCAATTTCGTCATCGTGACATCGGATTACCCACAAGAGGAATTGCGCCCGCAAAAAGTTGGCTGGGCAGTGTTGTTTTTCGTGATCTCGTTGTCGTTGATCCTGTTCACGCCCGTTCGGTTATCGCTGTGCCTGTTGGTTGGCGCAGTGGGCATGATTACCACCAAAGTTCTGTCGATTGACGAGGCATATGACGCCGTCGGATGGAACACTGTCTTCCTGTTGGCGGGATTGATTCCATTGGGGCTGGCGGTTCAAAGTACGGGCACTGCTGAATGGATGGCGCATGGTGTGATAATGATTTTGGATGGCTGGCCAGTTTGGTCATTACAAGTCGGCGTTGCAATTTTGGCGACCGTTTTCACCCTGATTATGTCCAACGTTGGTGCCACCGTTTTATTGGTACCGTTGGCCGTATCCATCGCCGTGGCGTCGGGTGGCGATCCCGCAATTTTCGCAATGACGGTCGCAATTTCCACTTCAAATTCCTTCTTGATCCCAACCCACCAAGTGAACGCCTTGATCATGGGGCCTGGGGGGTATCGGGTGAAGGATTTTGTGAAAACAGGCGGGATTATGACGGTTCTGTTTTTGGTCGTTTCGATGGTGATGATGAATTTGGTGTTTTAGAGTTTTAACCCTCTTCCATCGGTTCCAGTGTCAGCTCGTTCGAAATTTGACTGCGTAAATCATCCGTGTGTAATGGCCCAGTTGGGCGTGCTAAGCGGTATTCCTTGACCCAATACAGACGTTCCACCGCGCGGGTGATGGCCACGTATGCCAAACGTTTCCACAATGGAATGCCTGCTTCTGTGCGGCCCATTTTGGCGGCAATGAACAGGTCAGGGGCGAACACTTGGACGTCTGACCATTGTGATCCTTGCGCCTTGTGGATTGTACAGGCGGCACCGTGAACGAATGCCGCCCCCATGCGGGCGGCAAACGGGATGAACGGTTCCTCTTGGTCGGGGGCTTCGATTTTGATGATGCTGGCGGCGCTGACTTGGGGGTCAGGTGCGCCGATCACGTGTAGGCGGGAAAAACCCGGTTTGCGCCCATCCCCAAGATAGACACATTGCGCCCCTTTGATCAGGCCGCGTGCCTCAAGATCGATACGTTTTTTGCGGTGTTTCATTGGCAATTCGATACCGTCGCAGATCAAGGGTTCGCCCGATAACAAGCGATCTTCGGGGGCGTCATAGGCGCGACGAAATGCTTGGATCAGGCGGATGCGGGTGGCATTTCGCCAAACCAAAACGGGCGAACGTGCCATCAGGTCGGATTGTACGGAGGGCGCCAAAATGACGCGATCATCCTGTTGTGCGGCCTGTGCGATCATGCGTTCAAAGTCCTGAAATGTCAGCTGTGGGTCGGCCAGCGCGTGCGCCAAATCCAAAATCGGGCTGTCGCCGGCCTGTCGGTGAATTCGGGTCAGATGGCGTTGGCGTGATTTGGGGATATTTTCGAATGCCATCGCGCCCGATTGTCCCACAGGAGCCAATTGTGCGGGGTCGCCAAACATCACAAGGGTGGAAAATATTTCCTTAAGATCCTCGAACTGTTTATCATCCAACATCGAACTTTCATCAATGAAACCAATATCTAATGGTTCCTCGCGGCGTTTCCAGCCAATGATAAAATCCGAACCGCGTAATCCTGCGGTGGCCAATGCGCCGGGAATTGATTTATTGCTTTGGAAAAACAGCATCGCACGATCAAGGGCGGTGTCTGTTAAGCCTTCGATTTGGGGGCGCTCGCCGTTACCATTCAACCATTCGGCGATTTTTTCGTATTCGGGGTCGTACATCGGGGTATATAAAATGCGGTGGATAGTTGTGGCCTGAACGCCGCGATTACGCAACACGCTGGCTGCTTTGTTGGTGGGGGCGAGGATGGCAAGGGTGCGGCGATCCTTGCGCGGTTTCCCCTCGTAGTCGCCCGAAATCAGGTCGACGCCCGCATCCAACAACGCATCCGCCAAATTTGCCAACAGCAAAGTCTTACCCGACCCCGCCTTGCCCAAAATCGCCAGAACCTGATCGGATCCTTCGGCGTGGGGTAATAGGGTTTCATTTTCCAGATCGACACCCGCCGACAATAATGCCGAGGTGACGGCATCATATGCATCTGCTTGATCGTCTGAATATTTCACGCCTGCGCCTCGCCCGTATTATTGGGCGAAGCCTACGAAATCTGTGCGTGATGTACCAGCGGCAAGTCAGGCCGCGAGGGTGTTTTGATGTCCCATGGATCGCAGATACCAAAGTTCGGACAATGCCACGGAAACGCCCGCCTGTGCGGCCATGCTGGCCTGTATTTCACGGCTAAATTCCCATGTGCCAGCGCATATTTTTTGACGCCCTTCACCGATGGCACCCAAAACCTTGGGTGACCACCCAAGTTGACGATAAATCCGCACCATCATGGGGTCAAAAACCGCGACAGCCTGATCCAAACCTTGGCTGAGGCCGATTTGACAGCCTGCCAACATGATCGCCGCAGAAATCCGCACCGCCGAATGACCCAAATCGGGAGCCATGCAAAATCGCGTACTTTCCCAACAGGTATCAGACTGGATTTTGTAACCCAAAACATGTAAAAAATGATCGTTCACCATCACCCGTCCGGTTGTGGGCAAGGTACGCATGGAACCGCCGTGACGGCCATCAGGCAAAACCCAAATGGCATAGAGCGGGTTCAGGTCGTCGTATTCGTCACGCTCGAACCCGTTGGCGTCGACCGACACCTCCCATTTCAAACGATCGCGAAATTGGGTGGCGCGGTCGCGAAACATGCTGTCGCGTAACTTGGGGTATTTATTCAATTCGTGTGTATAAATGTATCTAAGCATCATGTGCCCTCCTGCCGGAAGGGCTACTATGATAAGGTAAATCGGATATTTTCGCACCGCTCGCCGCGCGGGTTTTTATATTAACGAATTAGTTCAAATTGAAATCAATCCTTGGGTCATCGCCGATGCCACCGCGTGGGTGGTGTTGTTCGCACCCAGTTTTATGCGCGCGGATTCAATGTAAACCCGCAGGGTGTGTTCTGAGATCGACAATGTCTCGGCCACGCGGGCGCGGTTTTGACCCAACCCCAACAGGGTCAAGCTGTCCACTTCGCGAGGGGACAGCTTGATAAAATGTTGATCGTGCGATTGCGCCAAAATGCGCCGCGCACATTCGTGGATATAGTAGGACACCAGCAACAGGTTATTGCGTTCACGGATCATAAAACGCGCCCATTTTTCATCCGTGGTCGTGGCATTCAAGGAATACAGCGCCTGTTCACCGTGCGGACCGCGAATGGGGAATGAAATACCTTGGTTGCCGACACCGCCCTCGGAGGCATCCAAAATCAATTTGCGTGCGGTTTTGCTGGACCAATCCAGAGATTTCCATTCGTAGGCTTCATATTTTTGGAAAGAATTAAGGACAACCGGATCGACCAAAAACAGACGTTCGGATTCATAATAGTTTGCCCATTCGGGGCCATAACTGGCCAATGCAAAGGGTTCGGAATTTGCGCTGACGCTGTGGTAAATGGCGTGTTCGGCGTCAAACAGGGATGCAGACAAGAGGACGAGTTGATGGAGGCCCTCGATGGTGTTAGCCTGCGTTAATTGTTCTAAAAAGACCCCTATCTTTTGGCTCATTCGCCCCCATTTCCACCTTATCTTGCTCGGTCGATTTGATTTCCGAAACGGCCATCAAAATTGCGTCGTCCAACTGTTCCGCCAAGCGGTTCATTTCGTGGTTATCTGCGAAAGTCCGCAGGTCAGAAAGTACGTCGATGATCCAGTCATGTTGCATAAGAAACCTCATTCAAAATAGTTAACAACCCCTTAACAGGGAGCCTAGCACAACCATTTTAGCACAAATACTCACGAAACCCTCCTAGCCACAAATAGGGGGGTCATGATGTCTACTACGTTGTTTTTAAAGTATTAAATTATAGAACCAGAAATGAGAGGTCAAAAACCTCTCATTTTGACAGTTATTAACCTATAGCTAAACTGTAAGGTTCGGGATGATTTGTTTTTTGCGTGAAACAACACCCGGTAGCACCACAATGTCGCCTGTCACCGTCGCATTAAATGATTTTTCCGCAATGGTTTTGACCAGATCGTTTGGGATCAACAGGCTTGCTTGTTCGTTCAGGATGTCGACGACAAACAACAAGACTTGGTCAACGCCGTCCTGTTGCGCGACGGTTGTCATTTCAGACATCAAGCTGTCTTTGCGTGACAAAACGGTTTCGGGGCTGGTGGTTTCCAGAACAGAGATGCGAAATTTTGTACCATCGATGGCATATTCCTTGGAATCCATCCGCAGCAATTCGGCGTCTGAAAATGCAGACACATCGGATTTGGCCGCGAACATTTCGCCCGCGTATTGCGCAATATCAACACCCAAATCGGTGGCCAAAGATTTGGCCAATGCCACATCCACATCCGTGGTGGTTGGGCTGCGAAATTCCAAGGTGTCGGACAAGACACACGACAGGATCAACCCTTTGATGCCCGTGGGTGCGGATTTCAGCGCGTCGCCCACCATACCAGCCATAATGGTGGCAGTGCATGCAACGGGTTTGATGGTGATGTTTATCGGACCTTTGGTTTTCAACCCGCCGACCAACAGGTGGTGGTCGATGATTTCCATGATGTTGGCGTCATTGATGTCATCGGGCAATTCGGCAGGGTTATTTGTGTCCACAATCACCACATCCGCGCCGTTGGCGGTGGTCAACAGTTCAGGTTTTTCAAAACCCCAGCGATCAATCACAAATGCCGCTTCTGTGTTGGGGGTGCCCAAAACATATGGCGTGGCGGGCGTGCCGTTTTGGGTCATATACCAAGCCCAGATAATTGCGGAACAAGTGGCATCTGTGTCGGGGGCTTTGTGGCCAAAAACTTTGATCATTGTCATCTCTTTGATTGTCAGGTTTGACGCCTTATAGAGGGGTCATGCAATCGTGTAAATAACATCGCGTGCATAGATACCATGCGCCGCAATCATGGCTGTGGTGTGGGGTAAAATGTTGAACAATTCACGAGGAGAGCGCGATGAAAAAACGTAGATTGGGGATAAATGGCCCACAGATCAGTGCGATTGGGTTTGGTGCCATGAGCATTACTGGATTTTTTGGTGCCACGGATACGCCAACCGCGCAAAGGTGCATGGCGGCGGCCGTGGATCAGGGTATCGATTTTTTCGATACGGCAGATATTTACGGTGCGGGCCTGTCGGAAAACCTGATTGGACAGTTTTTGCGTGAAACCGGCGCGAATATCAAAATCGCAACCAAAACGGGCATTCAGACCCAACCTGTGCGCCAATTTAACAATGCCAAGGATTACATCAGCGCCAGCTTGGATGCATCGCTGAAACGGTTAGGCGTGGATTATGTGGATTTGTTTTACATTCACCGTCGCGAGGCAGATCGCCCGATTGAAGAGGTGGTCGAAACCCTGAAAGGGCTTATCGATCAGGGGCGCATAGGTGGGTATGGGTTGTCAGAGGTATCGCCAACCACATTGCGCCGCGCACAGGCTGTACATCCCTGTATGGCAGTGCAGAACGAGTATTCGTTGTGGACGCGGATGCCAGATTTGGGGTTAATCCGCACCTGTGCCGAATTAGGCGTGGCGTTTGTGCCGTTTTCGCCCTTGGCGCGTGGGATGTTGACGGATGCACCTGCCCTACGTGAAAATATGAGCCCGCCCGATTTACGGATAAACAACCCTCGGTTCATGGAACCCAATCTGTCGGATAATTTGGCAATGTTGAAACCGTTTCGCGCATGGGCGGTGGACAATGGAATGACAACATCGGCGGCGGCGTTGGCGTGGGTTTTATCGCGTGGCGATCATGTGATCCCGATCCCTGCAACCCGCACCGCTGAACATTTGATGGAATGGGTTGGGGCGTCGCATATTGATTTATCTGCGGATCAATTGGCGGAAATCGAAACCATCCTGCCCGTTGGTTGGGCTTATGGTGATCGATATTCAGTTAGCCAATACGTCGGGCCAGAAACGTACTGCTAGTTTGTGATGGGCTGTTGAATGGTAATCAGGTTGGTCAGGTTTTGCGCCTGCGTGAACAGATTACCACAGCCCACAAAACCATCAGACGTATTTTTCTGACAGTAATTATAGGCGCCCATATCAAGGTTTATCACCATTGAGGGGTTCAATGCCTCTTGGATTTCGACGGCGGCGTCATACAATGTCAGTGCCGTTTTGGTTTCATAGACACCCCATCCCGTACTGTCGGTAAAAAACATGCGGCGCACGAAGCGACGCGCACTTCCGACCTGTTTTACATCCAATGCCCCATTGGTAATCAGCAGGTGAGATTGGATCAGGCTGTAGCCCTGCGCGCGCGCCAATTTCACAAAATCATGCCGATCTGGTTGGCGTTTTAGGTTGAATGTTGTGTCGGCCAATTGAACGTTTGATGCGTTGAACAGCTTGGGTTCACCATCAGGCGAGACCAATAAAATTCCATCCCAGCCCTGAAACCGTGACGAAACCACACGATCCGCATCAAACGCCAACCCTTCGACGCCGAAACGATCACCGCTGGAATATGTGCCCGTCACCGACAGGATGTCCGTCGATTGTGGTGTGATGTCCACAGGAAAAAATTGCAGGTCAACAACCGCAGAGGTTTGACAGCTGTGAAACAGCGCATCTTGGGCGCGCTCAGGGCATTGTTGCGCCCAGGCGGCCACAGGGGCGAAAAGAACGGCAAATGCCAATGCAATAAAACGTATCATGAACATACCATAGAAGATTGGTGAAAATCGTCAATTATTCAGTCCACGAACAGCAATTCCCCGCCGATGTAGCGAGGACGGTGCGCGGTGATTTCACATTACAGTGTGCGTTCGACCATTTTCTTTTTGATTTCTGCGATTGCCTTGGCGGGGTTCAAACCCTTGGGGCATGTTTTGGCACAGTTCATGATGGTGTGACAGCGGTACAATTTGAACGGATCTTGGAGATCGTCCAGACGTTCGCCGGTTGCTTCGTCGCGTGAATCGATGATCCAACGATATGCGTGCAACAACGCCGCCGGACCAAGATAGCGGTCAGAATTCCACCAATATGACGGGCAGGATGTGGAACAACAGGCACACATCACACATTCATACAGACCATCCAATTTCTTGCGATCCTCGATGGATTGTTTCCATTCGGTGGCGGGTTTGTTGGTTTTGGTTTCCAACCACGGCATAATGCTGGCGTGTTGGGCATAAAAATGGGTCAGGTCAGGGATCAAATCTTTGACCACTTCCATGTGTGGCAATGGGTATATTTTTACATCGCCCTTAATCTCGTCCAACCCGTAAATACAGGCCAGCGTGTTGATACCATCGACGTTCATCGCACAGGAACCACAGATGCCTTCGCGGCATGAACGACGGAACGTCAAGGTTGGGTCGACTTCGTTTTTGATTTTGATCAGCGCATCCAGAACCATTGGGCCACATGTGTCCATATCCAGAAAATACGTGTCCAGCGATGGGTTTTCGCCTGTGTCGGGGTTCCAGCGGTAAATTTTAAACGCACGCACATTCGTCGCCCCTGCGGGTTTTGGCCAAGATTTGCCAACCGTCATGCGTGAATTTTTCGGAAGTGTAAGTTCTACCATTTGTTACCTTCGACTTTCATTATCCGGCCAGCGGCGCGGTCGGGAATTGCCCGGAATTCGTTTTGACACATTTTTCATATGTCGCTTCGGGGGATGTCAGCGCATCGACATTGACGCCGATTTGGATACCACCGGATGTGTTTACCCTGCCGCCATTTCCAATCCCAATTCCCATGCTGACACGGGTATCAATCGGATTGGACACCTTTTCACGGCAATAAACCTGTGCCTGTGCCACATCCATTGTAGGCGCGGCGGGGGCACAAGCGGCCACTGTGATTAAGGTTGATATGGCAAACAGTGCGCGCATTAATAAACCCGTGCTTTGGGAGCCAGTATTTTCATATCGATACCGCCCTCGGCCTCGGTTGTTAGGGGATCAATATGCACATCGCGATATGTGAGTTTTACGCGATCATCCGTCACACGGCACAGGCTGTGTTTGCGCCAATTTTTGTCGTCACGATCGGGGTAATCTTCGTGCGCGTGGGCGCCACGGCTTTCTTTGCGGGCTTCGGCGCCAACAATGGTGGCCAATGCGTTGGGCATCAGGTTGGTTAGTTCCAACGTTTCCATCAGGTCAGAGTTCCAGATCAATGAACGATCAGTGACCTTTAGATCAGCTACCTTTTTGGCGACAGCAGTCATTTTTTGAACGCCTTCGGCCAATGTTTTATCTGTGCGGAACACAGCCGCATCAGCCTGCATGTTTTTTTGCATTTCAAGGCGTAATTCAGCCGTTGGAATGGCGCCATCCGCGTGGCGGATACCATCAAAACGCGCCATCGAGCGTTCCACTGACTTTTCATTCAGGGGTTCATTCGATGCCTCTGCATCCACAACCTTGGCGGCGCGAATTGCGGCGGCGCGACCAAACACAACCAAATCGATCAAACTGTTAGAGCCCAAACGGTTGGCACCGTGAACCGATGCACAGCCTGCTTCGCCAACGGCCATCAAGCCTGGCAATACGCGATCATGGTCTTTGGCGGTGGGATCCAAAACTTCACCCCAATAATTCGTCGGAATGCCGCCCATATTGTAATGCACAGTTGGGATAACAGGGATGGGTTCCTTGTTCACATTCACGCCTGCAAAAATTTTCGCGCTTTCGGAAATACCGGGCAGTCGTTCCGCCAGTGTATCAGGTGGCAGGTGGTTAAGGTGCAGGTGGATATGATCGCCCTCGGCGCCGATACCGCGACCTTCGCGAATTTCCATGGTCATACAGCGTGAAACCACATCGCGTGATGCCAAATCCTTGTACGTTGGTGCGTAACGTTCCATGAAACGTTCGCCCTCGGAGTTGGTTAAATAACCACCCTCGCCGCGCGCACCCTCGGTAATCAAACACCCAGAGCCATAAATGCCAGTGGGGTGAAATTGCACAAATTCCATGTCCTGTAAGGCCAAACCTTGGCGTGCAACCATGCCACCGCCGTCACCCGTACAAGTGTGAGCCGATGTGGCGCTGAAATAGGCACGGCCATAACCGCCCGTGGCTAAAACAACCATCTTGGCGTTAAAGCGGTGGATCGTACCGTCGTCCAATTTCCATGCGATGACGCCCTGACAGCGGCCATCCTCGGTCATGATCAAATCGGTCACGAAATATTCGATATAAAATTCAGCGTTATGTTTCAGGGATTGGCCGTACAGCGTGTGCAGAATTGCGTGGCCCGTGCGGTCAGCGGCAGCGCAGGTGCGTTGCACCGATGGGCCTTCACCGAATTTCGTGGTGTGGCCACCAAATGGGCGTTGGTAAATTTTGCCTTCTTCGGTACGCGAAAATGGCACACCGTAATGTTCCAATTCATAAACCGCTTTGGGGGCTTCGCGCACCAAATATTCCATCGCATCCGTGTCGCCCAACCAATCAGAACCTTTGACCGTGTCGTACAGATGCCATTGCCAATGATCGTTTGGCGTGGTGCCAACGTCCATGTTTGCCAATGATGCGGCGATACCGCCCTGTGCGGCGACGGTGTGTGAGCGTGTTGGGAATACTTTGGAAACACAGGCGGTTTTCAGCCCCTGTTCTGCCATGCCCAATGTGGCGCGCAATCCTGCACCGCCTGCCCCGACAACAACAACATCATATTCGTGATCAATATATTCGTAAGACGACATTCATACTCTCCGTATCAACCAGCAAAAGCGATTTTTGCGATGGCGAAAATAGCGGCCAGACCAAATGCCCAGCAGAATAATTTATTCAAAACGATCAACACCAAAACGCGCCCTTTGGAATGAACGTAATCTTCGATCACCACCTGTAGCCCCTCTTCGAGGTGTTTAAACGTAACGACGAAGAACAAGATCAATGCAATCGCTTTTAATGGGCTTTGCAATGCGGTGGTGACGGTGGTGTGATCTGCGCCAATTAATGGCGCGATAATGGCGATGAATGCGATGGTCAACGGGATCAAGGCAACCGCCTTGAGGCGTTCACCAAACCAGTGGTGTGCCCCCTCTTTGGCGGAACCCAATCCAATCACGCGACCCTTGGCCGTTTTAAAGCTCATGAGAATACTCCTGCACTTAGTAACACGATAAGGGTCAAAATGAAGCTGCCGATGATGACAGCCCAGCCCATGCGATCAGCCACCTTTAAATCAAACCCATATCCCATGTCCCAGATCAGGTGACGAATGCCGCCTAACAGGTGATAACACAGCGCCCAAAGTGATCCGATCATGATCAAACCGCCAAGCCAACTGCTTAGAAACCCATTAACGTCATCAAAATAATGGCCACCCGTTGTGACGGCCAACAGCCACCAGATAATCAACACAAACCCAAGGGTCAGTGCGACACCGGTGATCCGGTTGATGATGGATGAAACGGAGCTCATTTGTGGACGATAAATCGTCAAATGTGGCGAAAGCGGTCGCTTGCCGCCGTTTGCATTTGCCATGTGATACTCCCCAAGAATGGCTACTCTTAGGCGTTTTTTACAGCACTGTGAGGAAAAGTCACGAGCAAAGGCGAAAAAACGACGAGTTAAGTTGCCCCAACGGCGAAATAATCATTTTTGTGATCACGTTTACCCATTAATTGCAATTATGTGATCACAATGCGCCCAGTTTGACATCCTTGGAATAGGGCACGTCGGTTTTTTTGGTCACCGCTTGGCCACAGCGCATCACGCCATGTTTTTCATCAAACGCATATTGCGGACTGCCGTGTAGTTTCCAGCCCTTGGACAATGCTTCGGTCACGCGGTGGCAAAATTCGGATGTGTCGTCATTGGTTATGAAACGATACGCTTTCATCAGTAGCTTCCTAAAAATGGATTATAGCCCAGCGCCATGTGGATACTGACAATAACGATGAACACAACAGCGGATATAATCAACAATTTGATATCCCCCGACACAGGGCCTGCGGTGGGACGTTGCCAAGTTTCGCGATTATTAATCAGCATCATTTGCAAGAATGCCCAAACGGCCATGCCGCCAAACAGAATGATCGAGGCCAGATCGCCATTGACCATCAGGTGCGCAACCGCCCAAACGATAATGCCCGTCAGCATCGGGTGACGTAACCATGTACCCATACGTCCCTTGGATTTGCCCATGCCGATTAAAATTACCGCCACAATCATCAACAGATTATTCAGATGCCCCATACCCGCCACTGGTGCGTATATTTGCGTCACCGGTGCCGCGCGATACCCCATCACCATCAGCACAACCGACAGCAAAATCACCACCGACATCAGACCACGCGCAGGTCCTGCACCGATCCGTTCATTCAACCGTTCGCGACTGCGCGGCAATAGGCGTTTATACATGTGCGCATCGACCCACAGGATCATACCGATAATCATTGTTAGCATTGAAAATCCCCTTTGGTGACAAAAGGCCATTGTCGCGTCGGAGTGTCAACAGGCGTACGCAATATTAACGGTATTTTGGATTTTTTTTGACAGGGTGTGGGTAATCTAAAACAACATCAGAACGATCAAGTCCACCAATGACAGTGGATTTCAGAAAGGCCAGAATGCACAAAAAACTCTTCGCCCTCTCGCTTGGCTTTGGCCTTGCTATTATGGCTCAGGCGGCCAATGCACAGGCCACAACCTGTGGTGATCGCACCCAAGTTGTCCAAAGCCTGTCCAAAAAATATGGCGAAACACGGCAGGGTATTGGACTGGGACGCAACAACGGTATCATGGAAATATACGCCTCGGATAAAACAGGAACATGGACAATTTTAGTCACTTTACCAAATGGGCAAGCCTGTTTAATCGCGGCGGGTGAGTCATATGAAAACCTGTCTGAAACGTTGAAAAAAGACAGCAAAGACGCTTAGCTATTTTCCGGTTTCGCCTTGTGGTCATCCGAATCTTTGATGGTGGGGTCTGGGATTGCATCCTCGCCACTGATCATCTTTTCTGCACCCTTTAGGGTATCCTTTGCCCATGCGCCCCGCATCATCGCGGTGGCGCATATTGGCCGTTTGGCGGTCGTGTCGATCAAATCTTTGTTGGAAAAACAGATGTAAAATCATGCACTAAGCCCATGATCACATCGATTCGGACAACATGTCGCTTGAACTTGGGGTGCAATGGGATTAGTCACAGCCTTGAAATTTTGACCAAGACCCATACGGAGATTACATATGGCACGCGCAAAAATCGCACTGATCGGCTCTGGCATGATCGGTGGCACACTGGCCCACCTTGCTGCATTGAAAGAACTTGGCGACATCGTTTTGTTCGACATCGCTGACGGCATTCCACAAGGCAAAGCATTGGATATTTCCGAAGCAGGCCCCGTTGATAAATACGACGCACGCATTTCAGGCACCACAGATTACGCCGACATCGCAGGCGCAGACGTTTGTATCGTTACCGCCGGTGTTGCACGTAAACCGGGCATGTCGCGTGATGACCTGTTGGGCATCAATCTGAAAGTTATGAAATCCGTTGGCCAAGGCATCAAAGAGCACGCGCCAAACGCATTCGTTATCTGTATCACAAACCCGCTGGACGCGATGGTTTGGGCGTTGCAAAAATTCAGCGGCCTGCCAACGGAAAAAGTTTGCGGCATGGCTGGCATCTTGGATAGCGCACGCTTTCGCCACTTCTTGGCCGAAGAATTCGATGTATCCGTCAAAGACGTGACCGCATTTGTATTGGGTGGCCACGGCGACACAATGGTTCCATTGACACGCTATTCCACAGTTGCAGGCATTCCATTGCCTGATCTGGTGGACATGGGGTGGACGACACAGGAAAAATTGGACGCAATCGTGCAACGTACCCGCGATGGCGGTGCTGAAATTGTAGGCCTGTTGAAAACAGGTTCCGCATATTACGCCCCCGCCGCATCAGCCATTGAAATGGCCGAAGCATATTTGAAAGATCAAAAACGTCTGATGCCATGTGCGGCACACGTGGCGGACGCTTATGGCTTGAAAGACACATATGTCGGCGTACCAACAGTGATTGGTGCCGGCGGCATTGAACGCATTGTGGAAATCAAGTTGAACAAAGAAGAGCAAACAGGGTTTGATAACTCTGTCAACGCAGTCAAAGGTTTGGTCGAAGCCTGTATCGCGATTGACGGCTCTTTGGCCTAAGCCACCTCAAGTTTAGAAATTTTAAGCGCGTCCCATTGGGGCGCGTTTTTTTGTTTGTAGGTCCAGATATTACGCGCGGTTTGGCTAACTTCGAGAAGTCAACGCACAGAATGTTCGCTTGGCGCAATTGTGATACAAAAAGCGAACAAAGGTGATCAAAAACCGCCACATCAGCGGTTTTAAATATTTTGTGATCACATGAAAATAATTAGTGATCACAAAACTAGTTAATTTCGCAGTACACGCCTATTTTGTGCAAAAACTACTTTGTGCGTAAGCAATATTATGTTTGATTATGCCAAAGATCGAAAAAATTTAGCGCCCTAACGGAGTCTCTTGCGATGAACATTCACGAATACCAAGCAAAACAACTGTTGAAATCATACGGATGTCCCGTGTCAGACGGCCAGCCCGTTTTTGATGCAAGCGAAGCCGCCGCAGCCGCCACCAAACTTGATGGCCCATTATGGGTCGTGAAAGCACAAATTCACGCAGGTGGCCGTGGTAAAGGGTCATTCAAAGAGGCCGCCGCTGGTGAAAAAGGCGGCGTTCGCCTTGCTTTCTCGCTGGACGATGCCGTGGCGCAAACCAAACTGATGCTGGGCAACACATTGGTCACACACCAAACAGGCCCTGCCGGCAAACAAGTGAACCGCATCTATATCGAGGATGGTTCAGACATTGAAACAGAACTGTATTTGGCGGTTTTATTGGATCGCTCAACATCGCGTATTTCATTCGTCGCCTCGACTGAAGGTGGCATGGACATCGAGGCGGTTGCAGAAGACACACCAGAAAAAATCATCACCGTCACAATCGATCCCAACACTGGCTTTACCC
>TARA_R110002096_G_scaffold239037_2_pt1 | contig 23630 bp, 23 predicted proteins | sample TARA_R110002096 | Tara Oceans TARA_R110002096 (sample SAMEA4397295) | marine metagenome | biome: Polar Biome; feature: [DCM] deep chlorophyll maximum layer (ENVO:01000326); material: water (ENVO:00002006), including particulate matter (ENVO:01000060) such as... | depth 35 m
TGCTTTAACGTCATTTCTGCGTAGCCTGCCTGCGGTAGAATCTAGATTGTGTTATAACATCATTAGTTTTTTTGAAAAAGATCCAGATTCTCCCTAAAGGATGCCTTTGGTACAGGCATACGCCCGCCTTCCATAGTACATGCCTGTAAGCAGAAGAGCTTTTCGGCACGCAGGCTTGTACGGCGGACAGACCTTGGATTGACTCTAAATGGATTTGAAATACAGTTTTTATGTCGAACTCTGGTTAGAAGCTTCCCTCTTAACGAGAATCTCAAAATTGGTATGAAGCGAATGGTTTGTTACTTTTGATATGAATCAAAAAAAAGCTAAATCACATTACTTATGAACGTTACAGTGAACTGGTTACAAAAAGATTTCCACATGGAAGCAGGAAATGAAGAAGGTGGCAAAATCCGAATCGACGGAAATACGAATATTGGTGGATTGGAAGGAGGGATGAGCCCGATGCAACTATTGCTTGCCGGAATTGGTGGATGCAGCGCCATTGATGTGATTTCTATTCTTGAAAAACAAAAGCAGAAATTAACAGAGCTGACTGTGGAAGTAGATTCTGAGAAAGTAAAACTGAAAGAAGGATATTCAGAATTCAAAACAATTCATCTTCATTTTGAACTTTCCGGAAAATTAGATCCAAAAAAAGTAGAACGAGCTTTGGAGCTTTCGATTACAAAATATTGCTCGGTTTCAAAAGCCTTAGAAAAAGGATCAGAGATTAGCTACGATTATTCAATTGTCAATTAAGAATTACTTAATGATCAATGCCTTAATCCATCATTGATAATTGTTGTTTTTGCCTCTGCATGGCATATTCCGTACATTGAAAGTAATTAAAGTTCAATAAAACAGATACTTATATATGGCTAAATGCGAATTATACCAAGATGTTAAAGAAGAATGGCGTTGGAGAAGGGTTGCAAAAAACGGTGATATTGAAGCACACTCAACCCAAGGTTTTGAAACTGAAGAAGAAGCACGAAAAGACGGAAAAGACTGCAAAGAGTGCACTAGTTACTTAAGAAAGTTTTATTAGTTTTTAATAGAGAGCCAAAGTGCTCTCTTTTTTATTTTACCCCGGTACTACCAAACCCGCCCTCACCACGTTCGGTTTTATCTAAATCCTCAACTTGTTGAATCGGAAATTGTGTAACAGGAGCAATGACCATTTGTGCAATTCGGTCTCCATGATTGATGGTAAAATCCTCATGCCCATGGTTTATTGTGATTACTTTAACTTCTCCACGGTAGTCAGCATCTATAGTGCCGGGAGAATTCAGCATCGTAATTCCATTCCTGATTGCTAAGCCACTACGTGGACGAATTTGAGCTTCGTACCCTTCAGGAATCGCCATTTGAAGTCCGGTTGGAATTAACATGCGTTCACCGGGTTTCAGAGTAATTGAATCCTCTAAAGCGGCTCTTATGTCCATACCTGCGGCAGCCGAACTTTCATAGCTTGGAAGATCAAGATCTTTAGCATGAGGAAGTTTTTTAAATAAAATAGAATTCATAATTCTTCTCGTTTATATTCGATTAATCGAACGATTGCATTTCCAAATAACACTTTTACTCTGGCTTCTAAAGGAACACGAAGGTCATCAGCTAAAAACCAGGCTCTGAAATTTCCTGAAAACCCAAACGGACCGTCAATATTATCTGTAGTTCCCTCGCTTAAATACGTTTCTACAGCAGCATCAAATGGAGCGTAATTTCTCATTTCGATTTTCGATGAATTTTGCATAATTATATAGCCCAATCTTTTAGTAACAAAAACGGGTAATACAGAAATTGTATCTTTCCCCGCAAAAAGCCGTGAAAAATAGAAAATGACATGTCCTGCAGTAGCGGGTTCAATCAAATCTAAAGTATCCCTTGTATTGTCTTCTTCTTTGTAGCGAACAACATTCAAATCACGATCGAAATCATAAACGATTTCTTTATACTTTCCTTCATCGATATTGTCTTTCCAATAGTAAGAGGTTACAGGAAAGCCATTTTCATTTACGTAAAAAAGAGATTGAAAAACATCCAGTTCTGTTCCGACCAGAGGAATTTTTGGGTTGGATCTTATTTCGGTAACCAAATGTTTTTTTAGAGAACCATCATAAAGGGTATCCGAAAGCAGCTCAACTTCAACCCAGCCAAGTTTAAAGAAGCCATACTTTACTTCATATTTGAATGTTTCTTTTACGGAAAAGATATCATCCATTGTAGGTTGGTTTTTGGAATCGTTCGGGTAAAAATGTTGCCCAAAAGTGTTGGTGGAAAGCGTAAGTAAACCAAAAAATAAGATGAAAGTTCGCAGCATAGTTGTAGAACGAGTTATTCTTCAGAAGATTCTTCTAAGCCGATGAAGTTTTTGAAAGCTTCCTCATCATAACCAACAAGTACGGCTTCATTCAGAACCAGAACCGGACGTTTGATCATGGATTGGTTTTGCTCCAATACCTCGAGCATTTCTTCATTACTAAAATCTTTTTCTTTAAGACCAAGATTGCGATAAGTGGTTCCTCTTTTATTTACCAATACATCAAGGCCAACTTTAAATTCCAACTCTTTGATCTCATCAATAGTAAGAGGCTCTTTTTTCAGATCAATAAATTCGTATTCAACCTCATTCGCTTCCAACCATTTCTTGGTTTTACGGATGGTATCACAGTTTTTTATACCAATTACATGCAACATAGCATTTGAACAATTAAGTTTTGTATTTTCAGTTAAAGATACGGTTTGAAATTCCAATAACGAACCTAAATCCTGTTTACAAAAAAGCTTTACATGAAATTTATTCCAACCTATTTATTAATGCTAATTGTTGCAATTAGTGCATGCACCAGTAATGATGCCCAACGTGAATTTGAAAACGATGCGTATCAAAATCCATCAGGAATCACTCAAACTACAGTTCAAGGAGAAGTAATTAGTGAAGATCCGGATGATTGGAGAATATCTCCATTCTTTCAAGGCTTGGTGGAAGTAATTCCGCCGTTTCAGAATCCGGCTCAGCTTGGTACTGCTATCAATTTTGAAATCCAGATTACAGGTGTACAAGGAGTTTCTGGACTTGATGTAAGAGTTCGTTTTCCAAACGGTGCATTTAGCAGTTTATACACAAGTACTAGCAGCCAATTAGAGCCGGGACTTACTACTTTTCAGATCGATCCAATTGCTCTGAGCCAAGATGGATCTGATAATCTTGCCCGTGGCTTACATCGTATTTTCTTTTTCGATTTTAATCAACGATTGATTTCTTACGGTGATATAGAAGTGGAATAAGTAGTTTTTTTTAAAATTAATACATACTAAGCTGAATTCTAAGCCATATTTGATCAGCTTAAACTTTTCACCAAAACATCCACCACTTCATCAATTTCGTTTTTTGTAATTACAATAGGAGGGAAAATTAGTATCATGTTTAATGTTGCTGTGGTAGAAATTTATTTTAAGATGGGATAATCTAAATTTTTCTTGATGTTAGATCTCGGGAAGAATGATGTATGGTAATTATATCGACTCTTTCTTCGCTAACTATTTTATAGATTATTCTATAATTTCCTTCAATCAATTCACGAAAATCGTCAGAATTAAATTCAGAGATATGCTTGCCTGAAGACGGATTTTGTCGAAAAATTTTAACTTTTTCTCTGATTTTTAAAACCTGAAGAGCATCATATTTTTTCGAATCTTCAGATATATAGTAATAAATTTTTTGGAGATCAGAAATTGCCAATTGAGTCCAATTTACTTGAACCATTCCTTTATCTTTTTATCTAATTCATTTTCAGAAATGACTTCATTATTGACAGATTGAACATTCCCTTTTTCTATTTTATCAATTAGAATCATTCTATCCATAAGATCATCCAAAGAAAACTCTTCAGGTAATTGATCTAATGTTTTTTTAACTCTCGATTTAGTGAGCATAGTGACCTTTTTTTATTTCAATAATGATAAATTTTAAATGACAAACAAATTAAATTTTAAGTGATCTTACCAACACACCCACAACCTGATCAATTTCTTCTTTTGTAATTACAATAGGAGGAACGATCCTGATTACATTGCCACCGGCTGCATTCGAAAGAACCCGATATTCAAACATTTTTTCAACTACAGGCCGTGCAGGTTGGTTAAGCTCCACACCAATCATAAGTCCAAGTCCGCGAACATCGATCACTGATTCTATACTTTTCGTTTTTTTTCTGATCAGACTCATCATGTACTCGCCTTTCTCAGTAGCTTGTTCACACAGGTTATCCATTTCGATGGTTTTCAGGCATGCATTCCCAACCGCACAAGCAAAAGGATTTCCACCAAAAGTTGTACCATGATTTCCATAAGAAAGGGCAGAGGCGACTTCCTCTTTCGCCATCACAGCGCCAATCGGGATTCCTCCGGCTAACGCCTTGGCAGAAGCCACAACATCCGGTTTTATCCCAAAATGTTCGTAACAGAAAAATTTTCCGGTTCTGCCCACTCCGGTTTGAACTTCATCAATAATGAGTAGTATATTTTTCTCATCACAAAGAGTTCGGACTTTTTTAAGAAATTCTCCATCAATAACATGAACGCCACTGTTTCCTTGAATGAGTTCAAAAGCGATAGCAATAGTTTGGTCGTCAACGATTTTTTCCAGCGCTTCAAAATCGTTAAAAGGAGATTGAATAAATCCGGGCGGTAATGGGTCAAAATCTTCTTGATAAACAGGTTTGCTCATGGTAATGGTGGTAACCGAACGGCCATGAAAACCATCACTCAGCGAAATAATATTTCCTGATTTCCCATGTTTCTTTCCCCATTTACGAGCGAGCTTTATACACGCTTCCATTGCTTCAACACCGCTATTGCAAAGGAACACTCGATCTAATCCCGATAAATAAGCCAATCGCTCAATAAATTCACTTTGTGGTTCTGTATAATAAAAATTAGACACATGAAGCAGTTTTTCAGCTTGTTCCTTAATCGCAGAAACAATAGCAGGATGGCAATGGCCTAAATTATTCACAGCAATTCCACCCAGAATATCGATGTAAACATTTCCTTCTGTATCCCAAACTTTAGCGCCTAGTCCTCTATCAATGGTAATTGGGTAGCGGTTATAAACCTGAAAGTGATATTTTTTTTCTAGTTCTTGGGCGTGAGTCATAGTCGATATAAGTTATTTTCGGAAGATACAAAGAAGAGAAATAAAGCAATAGAATATTGAACAGAGGAATATCGAACAAGGAATATTGAACATCGAACACCCAACATCTTATAAAGTGAACTATTCTCAGAATTTGTTTCGTACATAAGCTAGCATGGGCTTCAGCCCTGCGAAGTCAGGGAACGTTGAAACACTGAATACTGAACATTGAACAGACGAACGGAAGAACATTGAACATCCAATTATTCCTGATAAAGATTTACTGATGCACACGATAGACGGGATAGTACATCTAATCATTAGGCTCAATGTGAATTAAAACCAGTTCGATGTTAGGTATTTCCTGTTTTAAGGTATCCTGAAGTTTATGAGCTAAATGATGGCCCTCTTTTACCGAAATATCTCCATCAACAATAGCATGAAGATCCACATGATATTTCATACCTGTTTTGCGGACAAAGCACTTTTCAGTACCCAGAATCCCATCCACAGTAAGAGATAGTGTTCTAATTTCTTCAATGAGATCATCGTATAAATGTTCGTCCATAATTTCACCAAGTGCAGGCCGAAATATCAAATAACTGTTGTAAAGGATAAAACCTGAAGCTAAAAGTGCAGCCCAATCATCGGCAGTTTCATATCCTTCTCCAAAAATGAGCGCAATAGAGATACCAAAGAAAGCTACAATAGATGTAATAGCATCACTGCGATGATGCCAAGCGTCAGCTTTTAATGAAGTGCTGTGAGTTTCTCTGCTACGTTTTATCACGATTTTGTAAGAAATCTCTTTCCACAAAATGATGAAAACCAGTACAATGAGTGTCCAGGATTCTGGAGTTTGCTGAGGAGTGCGAATATTTACAACACTTTCATAAGCAATTAATGTAGCTGAGGTCACAAGAAATGCTACAACGATAAACGTAACTAAAGGCTCTATTTTTCCATGTCCATAAGGATGGTTTTCATCGGCTGGTTTTTTCGCATATTTTAATCCTATCAAAACCAAAAAAGAAGAAAGGGTATCTGTTAAGGATTCAATAGCATCGGCAATAAGAGCGTATGAATTCCCAAACAATCCGGCTAAACCTTTTATAACAGCCAAAGCCAGATTTCCGGCAATGCTAAAATAAGTGGTTTTGATTGCAGATTGTTCGTTGTTCATTTTTACCAATCAATAGTTAACGATGGTAGAACTAAAAGCTATATTTATTTCTAACTCTTGTGTGTGATCCATTCTTTACCTGATTTTTTGTGGAGTGTAAATATACAGAGTTAGAATGATAAGGAAATACATGTTTGAAGTAATATTTTTCAAAAGAATTAAATTCTAAATCTATTTGAAATCTACGCCCAATATTCTATTTTAATAATGGTTGCAAATATAGAATTTGCATTAAATCGGTACAATCAAAAGGGGATACAAGTGGATAGAAAAATTATTCAAAGCATAATTTGGGCTTTTGTGATGGTAATGTATTTTGGGGTATATGTTGCAGCACAAACTAATAAGACCATGTACCTCGCATCAGATTCCATATCAGGTCTTCCGACTGTTACAGCTAATGATAATCGATCTCCGGCAGGCATCTACATAAACGGGATTTTGGAAATAGATCTTGAATTAGTATTGAGTGATTTTAGACCCGAAACACCAGATCGACCAGGGATTAAAGTTTGGGCATTGGCTGAAAAAGGGAAAGCTCCGGAAATACCAAGTCCACTCATTAGAGTTAAAAAAGGTACTCAGATTAAAGCTACAATCACTAATACGAGAACCGATTCAACACTCTATGTTTTGGGATTTAAAACCAGACCGATTATAGATAGTGAACCGATTGCTATACACCCCGGCGAAACTAAAACTTTTAATTTTGATGCAGGTGAGCAGGGAACGTATTTGTACAATATGAATATGGGCATTTCATCACGAAGGTTTGGACCGGAAAACGAGCATTTATCAGGAGCATTTGTAGTTGATCCAGAAGTAGGCGCTCCCGATGATAGGATCTTAGTGATGAATATTGTTAGCCAGAATTATGATTCTACCTATGAGTATGGCTTTCTGGAAGCATTAACTATTAATGGTAAATCTTGGCCTTTTACCGAAAAATTTACGCCAAGTGTAGGCGATACCTTAGATTGGAAGATTATTAATGGTTCTAGAAGAAGTCATCCCATGCATTTGCATGGATTTTTTTATGAGGTACTTTCCATTGGTTCTGTAGAAAGTGATGATATTTACACAAAAGAAAATCAAAGGCTGGTGGTTACAGAATTTATGAGAGGCTTGACAACCATGGAAATGCGTTGGACCCCAACACGATCTGGTAATTGGTTATTTCATTGCCATTTATCATTCCATGTTTCTCCTGAATTAAGACTTCCGCTTGCAGAAGAACACGATCAAAAACATAACCACATGGCAGGTTTGGTTATGGGGATTGAAGTAGAACCCGGCGAAACTGATCTGATTTCTAAAGGGGAAGTAAAAAAGCTGGATTTGTATGTGAATGAGTACTCCGATGATCCTAATTCAATATTCGGCTTTTCATTGGATTCTGAATTTAAACCAGATTCTATTCATTTATCAGATCCGGGACCATTATTGTTGTTAGAACAATATCATACCACGGAAGTAACCGTCATAAACAGGATGTCTCAGCCCACCGGTATTCATTGGCATGGATTGGAAATTGATAGTTGGTCGGACGGGGTGCCTGATTACAGTGCTTCAGATGGTAAAGTTTCCCCAACTATCAATCCCGGAGAATCATTTACTTACAAATTATCTCAAATGCGACCGGGGACTTTTATATATCATAGCCATTTAAATGATGTTGAACAGCTTATTGGAGGACTTTACGGCCCATTGATTGTAATTCCGGAGGGGGAGAGTTACGATGAGGAAACCAATCATATTTATTCGTTTCAATGGGGAAAAATGGATATCAATTCATTGGCTGACTTCTCAATAAATGGGATACCATTTACTGTATCTCAGCCCGTTGTTGAAGTCAAAGTTGGTGAAAGTCATCGCTTGCGATTAATCAATATTGCACCTGCTAGTGATATTCGCTTAGAAATGACTAAGGATTCACTTTCTTATCCATTACAGGTATGGGCTAAAGATGGAGCGGACCTTCCTGAAAATCAGCAAATAAATATAGACATTGGCTATAGAATTGGAGTAGGTGAAACCATCGATTATTTATTTACGCCAACCAAACCAGGTATTTATGAGTTGAACGTTGGCTTTCAAAGAGAATTTAGTGCAAAACAGAAATGGATTGTTACCGAGTAATTATTGTATTCAATAATCAGAATGTCAGCTTACTATCTAAATTTTTTACCAATCTATAGGTCTGTAATCTTTGAGAAATTTTCCACACCAATGTTTTCCGGTGTTAATTCCATCGAACAAAGGATCTAATACTCGAGCCGCTCCGTCAACAATATCAAGAGGAGGTTGGAAGTCGTGCACTTTTTCTTTTCTCTTTGCCAATTCAGCAGGATCTTCATCCGTTACCCAACCCGTATCTACGGCATTCATATAAATTCCATATTTGGCAAAATCAGAAGCCGAAGTATGCGTCATCATATTTAAAGCGGCTTTCGCCATGTTGGTATGCGGATGACGATCTTCTTTATGCCAGCGATGAAATTTGCCTTCCATTGCCGAAACATTGATGATGTGCTTCTGTCCGGTATTTTCTTTTTTCATCAAAGATGAAAGACGATTGCACAGTACAAAAGGAGCAACCGAATTAACAAGCTGTACTTCCAGCATTTCGTTGGTGTGAATTTCTCCAAGTTTTAATCTCCAGCTATTCGTTTTTCTTAAATCAACTTGTTGCAAATCTGCATCCAGTTTTCCTTGAGGGAATACTTCTTCAGCAGTTAAGGAATTATCAATACTGTACGGTATTTGTGATAATTTTGCGGAAGCTCGTAAACCGATTCCCAATTGCTTTCCATGCCAGGTAACAGGGAGATTTTTATTCTGACCATCTTCAAATCCTGAACTCAATGACTGTAATTCTTTCAAACAGTCATCATGATCGGATAGCAGTTCTTGAGCAAAAGGCGGAAGCTCTGAAATAGGACGTTCTTCGTTTGGCATTAAGTGCTGATAAAATCCAGCCGGACGGCGAACCGTTTGTGCCGCATTATTGATAAGAATATCTAGCCGATCATATTCTTGCTCAATAAAATTGCAGAAAATCTCTACACTTGGGATATGTCGCAGATCAAGGCCATGAATTTTAAGGCGATGTCCCCATTTCTGGAAATCATCTTCTTTAGCATATCTTAAAGCGGAATCGACGGGAAAGCGAGTAGTAGTAATTACGGTCGCTCCGGCACGCAACATCATTAAAGTGATGTGGTAGCCGATTTTGAGCCGAGAGCCTGTTACAAGGGCAACTTGATCGGTTAAGTCCGCATTTTGGAACCTTTTGGCATAATTGAAATCGCCACAGCCTTTGCACATGGTATCATAAAAATGATGAAGATTGTGGAAGACTTCTTTACACACGTAACAATTTCTGGGAGATTCTAGCGGTATTTCCTTTTCTGATTCCTTTCCGGTTAAGCCAATCATTTTGGGAGCTTCAAAAACTACCGCTTCACGTGCACTTCTTATTCCGGTGGAGTTTCGGGCATGACGATCTTTCTCCTTAAGCTTACGTTTATTTGCTCGCTTGGCATCTTTCTTTCTTTTTCTGAATTCTTCTCTACTTGGGCGAGATAATTTACCCGCCGCCATGATAAGTTCTAGTCTTTTATCCTTTTCAATTTCAAATATTTGATTGGGATCATCTGTCAATGTTTCCAGTACGGAAATACACAGATCAATTTCTTCGTCGCTTAGTTTTTCTACTTCTTTTTTTTGATTCTCAGCCATAAATAGTTGTGTTAAGCATCAAAGATAAGGAATAGTTCATAGAGAGAAAGAAGTGATTTTAACCTAGTACTTCACAAAGACAAGGGGTTGCAACCCCTTGTCTTTGTGAAGGTGGCGGTGGAGACATACTTTGAGATTGCTTCGCTCTGTTCGTGCCAAAGGCATTCCTACGGTAGAATCTGAATGTGGCTTGAAAGTCGTAAGTGGATTTACGATTAAGATTGGCTTTAAACTCATAATTATAGCTCACATTCCATCCATCACCCCGCTTTCAGCGAAATGACGGATTACTAATTAGTTGGAATTAATAAGAGTCGTCTTTGCGAGGAGCATAGAGTTTTGTACATGGTTTTGATTGTTTTCGACGAAGCAATCTTCATATCTAGGTTTGGTAGCGTCATCAAGGAGATTGCTTCGCAAAGCTCGTGCCAAAGGCATTCCTTCGGAGCAAAAGGAAGCAACTTTGCAACTCTGTCACTCTCTTTCAATTCAACAACTGCGAAATAAGCGACACCGAGAAAATCGTCAACATAAACCAACCGATGAAGCCTTGGATAATGGCGAGATAGCGAGGCAGACCTTTAATTGGGATTTCCCCAAAACCCAGTGTGGTGAATGTGTTGATGGAAAGCATGAGGGCATTCAGCATTTTGATAAGCAGATAATAAACCAGTACAATTAAGAAAGCTCCAATTAATAGCAAACCTTTCCAAAGTCGGTTTGCTTTGGGAACTTCCTCCCATGTTCCTTTCATTACATCGGTTTTACTAAGAAGGGAAGCTGTTAAGCGTGTTCCCGACATCGTCCATTTGTACAATGAAAATGCCGTTTTGGTGAAGAATTTTGGGACAGATGGATCAGATTCAACAATCAAGTTTTTAAACTCATCGTAATGCATAATATCGGACTGCTTTTCCTCCAGATACACTTCATGCACTCCTGCATCTTTGCGCATGTATTTCATAAAAAAAGCATAGCGATGAAAGATTCTATCTTTGCCGTGGGAGTCCCACGAATTAGGGAAGAAGAGATAGACCAGTGCAAAAGCGAGTATTACGTAAAAAGAAAAGATGACGGCCAAGGCAGGTTCGGTGCCGTAAGCAGAAAAGACTTTTAAGAACTGGTTGATTCTCCATGAGAAAAAATTTTTGAATGTTGGAGAGTTTTGGTAAAGAAAAGCCAGTCTTCTGGTTTCTAAGTCTTTCGATTCGATATAAACTGCGTTCGCGAATTCATTATCATTTTGGTTTTTATAGTGCTTAAAGAGCTGCCCTTTCAGTTTTTGCTCTGCCTTATAGGCTTGTGTATTTTCTATAGCGAGGATGTTGGCGTAATAATCTAAACTTTCAAGTTTAGTCCAATCGTTGGTTATCAGAGAGTCTTCTGTATTCGTTAAACGTAACGCTGTAGAGAGTGAAGAAAAGACAGTAGTTTTTCCTTTTAGCTGTTCCCAATCTAAAGAGGTATTTCCCGAAATGCCCTTAAAATCCAGTCCAACTATTGCTCCAAATTTGTTATCAGCAATCTTAATAATTGAATTAGGGAGGTCTCTAATCATTAAAATTACATATTGCTCTTCAAATGTATTACCAACAATTTCTGATTCACTAGGCTCTGATATATCTAATCGAACTGCCCCTTTACCAATAAATTGATTTCCAATCAGATTGAAATTCCAGATGTTATTAAAATAAATGTATGTGTGATATATGAATTGGTCAAATTTTGATGGAGAAGGATAGATTTTAGAACTCGTAAGGATAAATTGAAAATTTAATCTGTCTTGGCCTATTTGATAAGTACCTACATCTATTCCTTTTAAAAAGAGATTATCTTGGAGCCAGAACCATTGTTGGTAACCTAGGCTATTAGAGAGGTGGTTAATTGATAGACCTTCACGATTGTAAGTTACCGATACAGGCTCTTCAAAGGTAGATCCAGCCACCATAAAGTTTGAAACATTGATTAAGGTTACAGACCTTTTAAAATGGATATAAGTTAAGATGTTGAACCAAGGTTTTTCATTTACAAAACCTCCCCAAGGAGAAAAATTCACATTATTTAGAATCAGTGCTTTATCGATAATGGTAGAGTCTTTCTTTGGATAAATGAAACTACCATCAGCTTGCATGGACATTTCAGCTTTGTAAGTAATATCAGATTTTTCATCAGGGATAATCAAAGCATTTTTTAGTTCAAACACAGAATCCTCTTCATCGGCAATCATTTGGAAAAACTCGGTGTAGGAATATTCTTTGTATTCGATGTCTTGGGCGTAGCTTAATGCCGAAAAGAGTGCCAGCCCCAAAGTGATGAACAGTTTTTTCATTGTTTTTTTAAATCCCGAAAAGTTTTAAAGGATGAAACACCCGAATTAAACTCATCCTGTTTGAGGAATAAACGGATTTAGTGGTTAACAAGAAAGGAGTTGAGGAAAATATTAGGAGTTTGTAAGGAGCTAACTCGGAGAAATTCAAAACGTCATAACCTGAGTTTCCACAAAGTGATGCCCTCGGCAGATTCTTATCATGCCATTAAAAGTACATAGACCAAAAATTCTCAAGACAGACAAAAGGTTGCAACCCCATGCCTGACTTGAGGAGGTGGCGTATCACTCTGGAGGATGGAACCTATCGTAGCTTTGGACAGCGCGAAATTCGGGCTTCCAGACAGCGACAAAAACTTACCGACCCGGCTCACCATCGCCAACGTATCCCCAAAATACTTGCCCAAGCTGCCTGATGACGAAAAAATGGGACACCTGTGACAATCAAAGAAAAGGCGGATAGTGACCCTAATTATTAGCAGTATTGCCCATTACAAGGAAATTACTTCTCGGAGTGGACTCAACTTTCAATGGATTTATCCCGCAGCGATCTAACGAAAACCTTGCATCCATTCAACATTTCTTGTTCCTCTGTTCATTTAGTCCACGGCAATAAACTGGAATAGAATGTAAGATTTCTTAAAAACGTTGAAAAGCGCTTCCAAAACTTTGTACCTTTAAGTGAAATCAAATTAAAAAGAAAAACGAATAATGGATATCAGGAAAGTAGCAGTAATTGGCGGCGGCACAATGGGTAACGGTATTGCACATGTATTTGCGATGAATAGAATACCGGTCAATTTGATTGAAACTAAACAAGAATTTGCAGACAAAGCGATTGCAACCATCGACAAAAATCTTGAGAGAATGGTTAGCAAAGAGAAAATCAGTGCTGAACAAAAAGTAACTGCACTGGATAGTATCATGGCTACTCTTAGTATTGCGGTAGGAGTTAAGGACGTAGATCTGATTGTAGAAGCTGTTCCGGAAAACTTTGATATCAAAAAAAGCGTGTGGAAAGAAGTAGAAGCGAATGCACAAGATCATGCTATTTTCGCAAGTAATACATCCTCTATTTCTATTACAAAGTTAGCAGCGCTTACAAGCAGACCAGAGAAATTTATCGGAATGCATTTCTTTAATCCAGTACCAGTAATGAAATTGGTTGAGATCGTTCGTGGATTAGAAACAAGCGATGAAACTTATAAGGCAGTTGAAGAGACTTCTAAATTATTGGCGAAAGTACCGGTTCCTGTAAATGACTTTCCGGGTTTTGTGAGCAATCGTGTGCTAATGCCGATGATCAACGAAGCCATTTTTTGTGTGCATGAAGGCGTCGCAACTCCTGAGAATGTAGATGAAGTAATGAAACTAGGAATGGCTCATCCAATGGGACCACTTCGCTTAGCTGATTTTATTGGCTTAGATGTGTGCCTGGATATTTTGAATGTATTGTACGAAGGATTCAAAGATCCGAAATACCGTCCGGCGCCACTATTGGTTAAAATGGTAGATGCCGGAAAACTCGGTAACAAAACCGGCGAAGGGTTTTACAGCTACGATTGAGTTATCGCCACCTCACACCAACCCGTCATCTCGGGCAAACTTGACCCGAGATCTCCCTAACAACGCTCATTGCCTTTGATCTGAAGATTGCGGATCAGGTGCGTCCGCAATGACGAGATCGCCACCTCACACCAACCCGTCATCTCGGGCATACTTGAGCCGGGATCTCCTGAAATATGGCACGAAACCCAAAAAGGAGATCGCGGATCGTTCATTTGAATTAGGGTTGTGCGATGTCTTTCCCTTCAAAAGAATGTGGCTGGGTTATACTTTCTTCGTCCGCAATGACGAGATCGCCACCTCACACCAACCCGTCATCTCGGGCAAACTTGAGCCGAGATCTCCCTAACAGCGCTCATTGCCTTTAATTTGGAGATTGCGGATCAGGTGCGTCCGCGATGACGAGATTGTCACCTCACACCAACCCGTCATCTCGGGCAAACTTGAGCCGAGATCTCCCTAACAGCGCTCATTGCCTTTAATTTGGAGATTGCGGATCAGGTGCGTCCGCGATGACGAGATTGTCACCTCACACCAACCCGTCATCTCGGGCAAACTTGAGCCGAGATCTCCCTAACAGCGCTCATTGCCTTTAATTTGGAGATTGCGGATCAGGTGCGTCCGCGATGACGAGATTGTCACCTCACACCAACCCGTCATCTCGGGCATACTTGACCCGAGATCTCCTGAACAGCGCTCTCGAACTTTGATCTGGAGATTGCGGATCGTTCATCTGGATACCAACAGCGCAACATCTTTCCCTTCAAAAGAATATAGCTGGATTGTTTGTTCTCCGTCCGCAATGACGAGATCGCCACCTCACACCAACCCGTCATCTCGGGCACACTTGACCCGAGATCTCCCTAACAACGCTCATTGCCTTTGATTTGGAGATTGCGGATCAGGTGTGTCCGCAATGACATTAGTTGAAACAATCCTAATGGTTTTTTTACATTAAAAAGTTGAAGTAGTAAAAAGGTTTTAGTACTCTACCGTCCGGTTATAATGAATACAAAAAACACAGGAAACGTATGAAAAAACTTATACTAACTTTAGGAATTTGCATCTTCACGCTCGGAGTGGCGATGGGGCAGGTTGCAGGAGATTTGATAATAACAGAAGTAATGGCTGATCCAAATGATGTAAGTGATACTCAAGGAGAGTATTTCGAAATCTATAATGCTACTAATGACAGCATTGATATTGGTGGATTTAAAATATCAGATGCCTCTAATACTCATGTCATTTCAGGAACGGTTATAGTACCTCCAAAAACTTTCTTTACATTGGCAGAAGAATCTGATTCAGCAGTAAATGGAGGTGTTAGTGCTGATTATGACTACCCAAGTTCTATAACCTTAAATAATACTTCAGAAACACTTACACTCGCAACAGGTTCTGATGTAACTATCACAACGATTTCATATACAGACGGAAATCTGTTCGGTGTAGGTGTAGCTATGGAGTTAAGCAATCTCTCGGATGCAGTAAATGGAACAATTTTAGAAGGAGATTTAATTGCAGCAACATCTGAGATAGATGGACCAGGGGATTTAGGCTCACCAGGGAGTCAAGGTAATACTTTAATAGACATTACAATTATTTCAGGAACAGCAGGTTGGAGAATGCTTTCATTTCCAATTTCAGGAGGTGCAGCAGAAGATATTTCTGATGATACGGCGATTCAGGGAGTAAGCGGTGGCGATAATCCTGATTCTACTTCTAATTTCGTAACCTATGATAATACAGGTGCCTATGAGACTCCCGCTTTGGTTTCTACAAATATTGGAAACGGGTATGGATTTATTACATACTTCTACAACAATACGGATGCAGGAAGCTCTACACTGCCTATAACTTTACAAGCTTTTGGAACAGAACCGTCAAGTGATGTAAGTGTAGATTTGAATGTCTCTACTTTAGAAAGTGGGAGTTATTATACCATGGTTGGTAACCCTTATGCCTCTAACTTCGATTTAAGTTCGATCACAGCATCGGTTGGAAGTATCCAAAACTACGTTGCTTTCTGGAATAATGGAACAGGTTCTTACAGTGCTCAAAATATAACGGATCCATATATTGTGGCACCTTGGCAAGGATTTTGGGTTGAAACAACCAGTGCAAGTGTAACAGCTATTTCAATGCCAACAAGTGGTAAAACTGCTACAGCAGCCTCAGGAACATTCTTTTCGAAAGAAAATCCGGAGGAAGGAGATTTAAAATTTACGCTTACTTCTGAAAACACATTTGATGAAGCAATAAGATTAAGCGTTCGCGCTAATGCTAGTTTGGGTTACGATTTAGATGATGCTTCTAAATTTACTCCTTTAACTGATCCATTTGCCACTATGGCTTTTGTTGGAGAAGTGAATAGTGAAGAAAAACTACAATCTGTATTTTCAATTCCTTCTCAATTAGAGGAAGAAATTATCATTCCTTTGAAAATCACTAATTTAAATTCTTCCGGTGAGTTTACATTTGCCTGGAGCGAGATGGAAAGTATGCCTCAAGGATGGGATTTCGAATTGATAGATTATGACACTGGAAATAGTGTTTCTTTGAGAAGTAATGAATCTTATACGTTTGAGGTTGATGAAGTACAAGCCAAATCAACACGAACCGTTCTTGCTGTTGCTTCTACCTTAGAAAGTGATGAGAAAGCATCCAGATTTGGTTTGATTATTACTCCCGGAATCAGCGTTGGCATCGACGATGAGATCAATGAAGTTACGGAGTTCAAATTAGACCAAAACTATCCGAATCCATTTAACCCAAGTACAACCATTAAGTACAGTGTTGGGGAAGCAGGGCCGGTTAATATTACCATTTATAATGTAATGGGACAGAAAGTAGCTGAGATATTAAACACGACGAGGACAGCAGGAAACTACCAAGTAACCTGGAATGCTACGGCTCAAGCAAGTGGTATCTACTACTATCGTTTAACGGCACCTGGGCAAGTACTAACGCGCCAAATGACATTAATCAAATAACGAGCTATTAGCTTTTAGCCGTTAGCGTTTAGCTTGGCAAAGCCTCTAAACGCTAACAGCTAAAAGCTAACAGCTAAAAGCTTTTACTTATGAAAAATTTACTACTACTTTTACTCGCGCTTACAATCATATTAATTTTATCTGCGCTAGCAATGGCACAACCGGGACTTCCGGGTGATCCGGCGCAGGCGCCTATTGACGGTGGCCTTGGGCTGCTTGCAGTAGCAGGCGGGGCGTATGCCTGGAAAAAGCTGAAAGGAAGAAAGAATCAAGAGGAAGAAGAAAACTTCTAATTTCTGAATACACCTTAAAATTAAAAGCCCTTCTTCGTGAAAACTATGAGGGTTTTTTTTGAACGCAGATAAGGCGGACCTCCCCGATTTCTCACCACATTTTATTAACTCAGTAGTTCGCCCCTCCTAGGATTAGGAGGGGAATTACTGAGTAGTTTTTTATTATTGAAAGTAAACGCTTTGAATCAATTTGGGATAGAATTCAGGCGTCTCTCTCCCTAGAAAAAGGGAGAGAACAAGAGTGGGTTTGCAGAGAATCTGGCGTTTAGTTTGAGTGACTGCCTCAGCCTTCAGGTTCAGTCAGGGAATCTGTCAGACCGAGATTGGATGCATTTACTTCACCAAATCTGCACGATCTGTTCATAAAAATACCCAATCGGGATTTTCAATTCTATCTGTTACCTTCTCCTATGATTTCAGTTAAACACATCGAAAAATCCTATTCTTCAAAAACGGTTTTAAAAGGAATAGATCTGGATATTTCTAAAGGAAATACGGTTGCACTGATCGGTCCGAGTGGCTGTGGAAAGTCAACATTACTTCGAATCTTAATGGGTTTAATTGATGCAGATAAAGGAACAGCTTCTATTGAAGGGGAAGTGCTTTCCAAAAAAAATGTTCTTCAATTACGAAGAAAAATGGGATATGTAATCCAAAAAGGCGGACTATTCCCCCATCTTACAACAAGAGAAAATACCACTCTTACTGCTGAATATTTAGGTTGGGATCAATCAAGGATAGAGAAAAGGCTTTCAGAGTTAACAGATCTGGTCCAAATAGATAAAAAATTACTGGACCGTAAACCGAACGATATCTCGGGAGGGCAGGCTCAAAGAATAAGTTTAATAAGAGCTCTTATGCTGGACCCTGAGATTATTTTGCTTGATGAGCCACTAGTGTAGCCTCATCCATGAATTGTCCTAGACCTGTTAGATTTTTAGGGCTATTGTAACTTTACGTAAACCATTTAGTTTAAAATCTGACAGGTGTTTTACGACATCTGAACATTGCCTTTACACTAGGATTCTACGATTATCAAAGTATTTAGGATTTCAAAACAAAGTTCTACCAAGATGGAGATTTGTAAATTTTGTTATTTGTGATTTTTGCGTAGCAATAACATATATTGTACATGTTTTAATCAACCCGATTCAATGGATCTCTTTCAAGATAAAAATGCCTCTTCCTTTCAGGTAAACGAGCCGAAGAACAGTTTTTCTGATGAACCGCTTGCCACCAGAATGCGACCGCAATCTTTAGAAGAATTTGCCGGACAGGAACATTTGGTTGGCGAAGGTAAGATGCTCCAACGAATGATTGAAAGCGGGAATATTGGCTCATTGATTTTTTACGGTCCTCCAAGCTCGGGGAAAACCACGTTAGCTCATGTTATTTCAAAGGAGATAAAAGCTAGTTTTAAAGTCATTAATGCGGTATTAGATGGTATAAAAGAATTACGAACGGTCGTTGAACAAGCCGAAAAGCTAAAGAAATTGAATGGAAGAAAAACCATTCTATTTGTGGATGAAATCCATCGTTGGAATAAAGCCCAGCAGGATGCACTACTTCCACATCTGGAATCCGGAATTATCACACTTGTTGGTGCAACAACAGAGAATCCATTCTACTCATTAGTTAACCCGTTGTTATCACGATGCCAATTGTTTGAACTTTTTCCATTAACGGTAGATGATGTTCACAGAATGTTAACCAGAGCTCTTGAAGACAAAGAAAGAGGACTGGGTTCAAAATCCATTAAAGTAGAAAAAGAAGCGTTAGATCATTTTTCGGACTACGCCGGAGGAGATGTCAGAAATGCCTTGAATGCACTGGAAGTTGCCGTTCTTTCGAGTAAGAAAAATTCAGATGGCGAAATTCACATCACAAAAGAAATTGCCAAAGAAAGTATCCAGCGAAGGAATGTACGGTACGACCGAACCGGGGATGAGCATTATCATTATGCTTCAGCTTTAATAAAATCACTTAGAGGCTCAGATCCTGATGCTGCTTTATATTGGATGAATGCAATGTTGGAAGGTGGAGACGATCCGAATTTTATATTTAGAAGATTGCTGATATTTGCCAGCGAAGACGTTGGAATAGCCGAGCCTAATGCAATTACTATCGTGAATTCCTGCCAAGAGGCATTTATGAAAACCGGAATGCCGGAAGGCATGTATTTTTTATCTCACGCCTGTACCTATTTAAGTATCTGCCCAAAGAGTAACAGCACAAAAGGTATTTTTGAAGCAGCCAAAGAGATAAAAGAAAAGGGAGTGGGTTCAGTTCCGGCTTATTTAAAAGATAGAACAGCAAATAAACTTTCATCAAAATATCTTGATACAGAAAATGCTTCTAAAGAGTATAAATATCCCCATAGTTTTGAAGGAAACTGGGTAGATCAACAATACTTACCGGAAATAGTAAAGAATAAAAAATTCTACGAACCGGGAAAAGAGGGAAGAGAAGGTTTGTTAATAAAGAGGCTAAATGAGATAAAGAAGAATAATGGAAACTAAATATTTTTAGGTTCGTTAGGAATTGAAAAGTGCAAAGCTATTTTAAAACCTAAATATTGCGAACGATAATCGTAAATTCTTACTTAAATTAAAGGTTCAGAATCAATCTTATTATAAGTGAATCTGTTTAATTGATAAATGAAGTTCATAGATGTAGTTTAGTGGAAAGATTAAGATAATATGGATATAAAAATCATAAGTGGTACAGATAGACCTAATTCTTGGGCGCTAAAAATCTCAAAATATGTTGCTGAGGTATATAAATTGAGAGGTGTAGTGGCAGAGGTTGTCTCTTTGGAAGATTTTCCATTAGCTGATGTTGTAGGCGGCAAGTATGGCAAAGAAATTTCTTCAGTAGAAAAGTTCAGGAAACCAGTTTTAAAAGCGGATGGCTTGGTGTTTGTGATACCTGAATATAATGGAGGGTTTCCCGGTATTTTAAAAATGTTTGTTGATTATTTGCCTTTTCCGGGTGCTTTTGAGAAAATGCCCGTGGCCTTTATTGGAGAATCAGCGGGAGCATTTGGAGCATTAAGATCAGTGGAACAGTTCCAAATGATCGTGAATTATAGAAATGCACTTCAATTTCCTGAAAGAGTTTTCATTCCAAAAGTATCTAAAGAATTCGATCCTGAATCAGGTTTGAATGATGATTTCAAACAAAACCTGCTGGAATCTCAAGTTTCAAACTTCATCAAGTTTATTAAAGAAAACGCTTAGCTTGATTTGAGCATATACCCAACACCGTGTAGTGTAATTAAATACCTGGGCTTGTCAGGGTGCAACTCTATTTTTGCTCTCAGCTTCGAAATATGAACATCTACCGTTCTTGTATTTGTACTATATTCGTAACGCCATACTTTCTCAAGTAACTCATCTCTGGAAATGGGACTATTGGCATGAGATAACAAATATCTGATCAACTCAACCTCACGTGCTGTAAGTTCAATTTTTTTATCGCCCGGATGGATGGCTTCACTTTCAGCAAGATCTAATTTAACCTCACCTAATTGTAGAATATCAACTTCTTTGGCATTAGAATAAGTGCCTGCTCTTCGTAAACGCGCTTTAATTCTGGCTAACAGTTCTTTAACCCCAAAAGGTTTGGTTAGATAATCATCTGCGCCTAATTCCAATCCTTTTACTTTATCAGTTTCCTGATCTTTAGCAGTAAGCATGATAATCGGAAATGTGTACTTTAATTCACGAACTTCTTTACAGATATCGTAGCCACTTTTGCCCGGCAACATTATATCGAGAATCATGAGATCAGGATTGTGCTCTTTTACCATTTCAACAGCACTTTCTCCATCTTTACTAACAAATACGGTAAATCCTTCCCCTTCAAGTGTATCTTGTAAGGTGAAAATTAAGCTTGGTTCATCTTCTATAAGTAGGATTTTAGAACTTTTTTCAGCCATATTTCTTCTTTTAAGTGTTAATTGTGCCAATTATACTACTTTTTTAGCAGTAGTTTTTAATTTCTTAAGAAGAAAGTTTAGGAAAGGATATTATAAAAGTAGTTCCTTTGCCATAATCACTTTCTACAATTACATCCCCTTCATTGAGTATTATCAAATTTCGTACAATGCTTAGTCCTAACCCGTGCCCTTTTGTTTTAGCAACTAAGGAATCTTCTATCCTGTAAAATTTTTTAAAAATATTTTTTAATTCACTTTTTTTGATCCCAACACCATGATCTCTAACAGTAAGCTTTATTTGTGATTCATCTTCAAATAGTTTTATGATAATTTTTTTCTTTTCAGAACTATACTTTAGCGCATTTTCAATAAGATTGCTAAGTATAGTTTCTATGCTATCTGCATCAGCCAGTATTTCAAAATTTGTAGCATTTTCAGTGTCATATTCTAACTCAAATCCTTGTTCTTGGATGAACTCTTTATTTGCTTCCAGATAAGTATCTAATAGAGTTTTTAGGTTTTGAGGCGCTCGATTAACTAATGTTTGTCCCGCATCATATTTTGCAACATCAAGAAGTTTTTCAATCATTCTGCGTAATCGGATAGACTCATTGTAAATATGGCCGCCATACTTTTTTAATCGATCGGGTTCTGTAACTCTTCCATCCGAAATATTTTCTCCGGCAGCCTGCATAACTGCAAGCGGCGTTTTTAATTCATGGGTAACGTTAGCAAGAAATCCTGCTTGTCGCATAGATAACTCTCTTTCTTTCTGGGCGGTATAAAACATGAATAACAACGACCCAAGTAAGAATAACACAGCAAAACCGAGTACAATAATATTTTTCCGAAAAGTTTCCTGATAGGCGGAAGTAAGTGGCGGATTTAAAAAAGCCACTTTGAGGATCCAATCGCTAAAAAATCTAGGGAAACGAACACGATTGTCAACCAAATCAACATTAAAATCGATAGAAGGGTTATTTGAAGCCAACACCACATCTTTTCGATGATCGTGCAGCCAAACTACTGTTCCTTCATTCTCTGCTCTTCCGAAATATTGATTTATGAGTGGAGCAATAAGTTCATTTACAATTGCGTCTTGATTTAGAATAAAGGTGAAATAACCAATCACGCGATTTTCAGTCAGGTTTATTAGCCCGATATTCATACTTCTGTGGGCATCAAATTCAATCATGGATCTCCACCGGAGATCAAAGTTGTTGATTTGAATTCGAGTTGCGGACCTAATCAAACCTACCCCATCACAAACAAGGCTGCTATAATTATCCGTAGTTTCCATTTTACGTTCAACTTGATCAAAATAAAAAATAGAAGTTCCACTTTCGCAAGGATCTTTATCTGCGGGAGTATAATAAATGGAGGAGGTGTAAGGGTTATCAGCTAAGTCAGTAAATATTTTCTCCAGCGTTTTTGAAAGCTTTCCATCATCTTCTAATGAAGCTTCAGCCTGATTATCAATATTTAGAAGCTTACTGAATGGTTCATAAATTTCACTTTGAACCAAGGTAGTTATTTCTTCAGCTTTCTTAAGTTGACGTTCACTCTCACTTTCAGTAACTCTTTCTCTGATGTCATATAAACTAAAAACATTCATTCCTGTAAGAGCAATGATTGCAATCAAACCAAGCATCAGTAAAATCCAACGGAATAGTCGGTTTCTACCTACTTTTTTTACTTTCATAAAATTCATAGGAATAAAATAACAGTATCTTTAGCCGCATCCATTTTAAGGAAGTAAAAAAAGATGAATTCATCTATGTAGAAGGAACTAAAGCTTCCCGAAATTATTTTCGAGTGATTTTTTTAAGACATCAAATTCGATAGGTTTAACTAAATAATCCAAATAGTTAGTTTCTTTTGCTCTTTCAACATGATATGGGTCAGAGTTTCCGGTAATATAGATGACCGGAACATCTGAAAATTTTCGAATTTCAAGCATCGCTTCAATGCCGTCCATATCTCCTTCAAGAGAAATATCCATTAAGATGAGATCAGGTTTTATGCGTTTGGCAATCTCGATAGCAGTTTTACCATATACAAGTTCACCCTCGGCTCCATATCCCAGTTTTTCCAAATAACTTTCGTAAAGCAGATTAAGGATTAGATCGTCTTCAACGATCATTACCGTTTTCTGTTTGCTGTCCATAGAATTCAATTAATCTTAAGTCGGCTTGTATAATAAGGGGATTAAGGCATAAAGAAAATTGTAATTATAAAAAAACCCGATGTAGTTAAAACTATATCGGGTTAAGTACCGCAGACCGGACTCGAACCGGCACTCGAATAGTATTCTAATTGGATTTTAAGTCCAACGGGTCTACCAATTAACCTCATTCCGTAGCTCTGCTCCCAACACTCAGCTCTCAAATAGACTCACCGAAGTAAGATGTTCCAACGCGATGGAATTTCAGACACAGGCATTTG
>TARA_R110002096_G_scaffold386435_1_pt1 | contig 23624 bp, 13 predicted proteins | sample TARA_R110002096 | Tara Oceans TARA_R110002096 (sample SAMEA4397295) | marine metagenome | biome: Polar Biome; feature: [DCM] deep chlorophyll maximum layer (ENVO:01000326); material: water (ENVO:00002006), including particulate matter (ENVO:01000060) such as... | depth 35 m
CCAAATGTGCTAAATGTGCGGTGGGTTTTTAGGGTGACGCACAACTAGTATATATCCGCATAAACATAGTACTTTTTCGCTTTTTTTACCATATACTTTCATTTTTCTACTACCAATCATTCAATTTCAATTCAGGGGTCAACCAACAATATTGTTGATTTATGTGCAAAATCGTACGCTTCCGCTGAAGTCATCCGTTGCAGTGCGCTGTTTTCTTTTCCAGCTATGGGGAGAATTTCTCGATTGCTTTTAAAATCGGCTCCCTTGGAAAAATTGAAGAACTAAAAGTATAAAAAATAAATTAAACGCAACTTTTACCAATTTTTTATTTGCCGTGTATGAATGCCAAAAAAGAATGACTATTTAATTGAATGTTTGTGGACTAAGAAGAATTCATTTGTGCAGTTATACAGCTATTTACTTTAAAAATTCTCCCAAACTTTATTGCCTTTCAACCTCGTCTTCTTGCAACACTTTTCCTTCAAAAGAATAATAATCCAAGTCTTTGCGTTTAAACGTTTCAGCATTTTCATCCCAAACTTGGCAAGAATCAATCGGGTTGATGTATAAATGCAAACTAATCGACTTTCCTTGAGAATTTGTATTAGCCAGTAAATGAAAACCCATGTCATCATTCATGTAAGAAACTTCCTCTTTCTCTAAGTGAACTGATTCACTTAATTCTATTGCTTGATCTGCTTCTTCACTCTCTACAAATCGCTGTTCTACAAAAGACCCTTTTACCACGTATACCCAACATTCTTGGTTGTTGTGACAATGAATGGGAGTATCCTGATCTTTATCCCAACACAAAAGCAAGAGTTCATAATCGTCTGAGCGGGCAATGCAGTTTCTAGTGTACTGATCAGCAGCAAAATGCGCATAAGGAAGGTATTCTTCAATACTCAAATCCAAGCGCTTCACCAAAGCTCTGTATGCTTCTTCATCAGCGGCATTGTCTAATTCATTTACTAATTGTTGAATTGAAGTAATTGGGGTGTTTAATGACATTATCTAGAGAGTTTTTGACAAAATTGCGTTAAATTAATGCAGTTTTGGCTTATTTTGCACTGTCTTACAAATGTAATAAACTAAAACTAAAAGCACTTTTTGCTTGTTTCTAACTCATCTTAATCTCATTTATGATACAAGACGATCTCTCAAAATTTCAAACAATCAGTCAGCGATTATTAAAAATAGAACAAGAGCAACCTGTTGCAAATCCGGTAAATGCAGCTGAATTATTTAAGCTCCTAGACCTTAAGTTAGAGAAAGAAGGCGTTGATGACGAAGTGCTTTATAAAAGCTTGGAAGAATTGGTGATGAATACACCGAGAACAGCAACAAAACTTTTTTTCAATCAACTTTTTGGAGGAAGAAAAAGCAAGGCCATTTTAGGAGATTTGTTAGCCGTGATGCTCAACAATAGCATGTATACTTACAAAGTTGCAGGCCCAATGGTGGGTGTTGAAAAAGAAATTATTCGAAACATTGCTAACTTGATTGGCTATGGAGCTGATGCTGATGGAACAATTGCTCCGGGAGGTTCCATGAGTAATTTTGTGGCAATGGTAATGGCCAGAGATGCTTATCAAGAAAGCATTCGCTTCAAAGGAGTTCAACACAAAATGACGCTTTACAGCTCAGCCGAATCACATTATTCCATTTCAAAGAATGCTTCCTTAATGGGAATTGGTAGAGATCAAGTCCGAAAAATAGCTACCGATAAGAAAGGAGTGATGCTAACAAGCGATTTAGAAAGGCAAATCAATGAAGACAAAGCCACAGGATTTCATCCTTTTATGGTAAACGCTACTGCCGGAACAACCGTTTTGGGAGCTTTTGATGCTGTTGAGGAAACCTCGGAAGTTTGTAAAAAACACAACTTATGGCTTCACGTTGATGGAGCTTATTGTGGTTCTGTGATTTTTAGCTCAAAATTTAAACACCTTGTGAAAGGAGCAGAAAAAGCAGATTCTTATAGCTTAAATGCACATAAAATGCTTGGCACTCCTGTTACTTGCTCAATTATTGTTGCAAAAGATAAGAAATACCTCAATCAATCATTTTCAACTGATGCAAGGTATTTGTATCAAACCGATGGGGACGATTACAATTTAGGGAAAACCTCCATCCAATGTGGCAGAAGAAATGATGCACTAAAATTTTGGACCTTATGGAAATCAATTGGAACGAATGGTTTAGAAAAAATAGTTGACCATCAATTTCACTTGGCAAAAGTTGCTAGAGATTATGTCCAAAAGCACCCTGACTATACTTTATTCAGTTTCGAAGATTCTATTTCAGTTTGTTTCAATTATAAAAACATACCTGCTGATAAATTATGTACTGCACTCTACCAAAATGCTTCACTAATGGTTGGTTATGGAAGTTATGAAGACAAAGAATTTGTGCGCCTAGTGACCGTCAATTCTGACAACGATGAGGGTGAAATACATCATTTCTTTAAAATTTTAGAAGACTTCGTAGCACAACACCATGATCTACTTTTAGCAAGTGAAGCAGTAAAAGCTTAAATTATGCTCACAAAGCTGATTGTACTTGGAATATATTTTGCCATTCTTTTTATTATTGGCATAGTTGCCTCCAGAAAAATAAAAGGCTTAAGCGATTTTTATGTTGGCGGAAAAAACATTGGCTATTGGGCGGTTGCATTTTCGGCTCGAGCTACAGGAGAATCTGGTTGGTTGCTTTTAGGCTTAACAGGAATGGGAGCTATTGCCGGAATATCAGCATATTGGGTTGTAATTGGCGAATTATTAGGAGTTGGCATTTCTTGGTTTTTTATGGCTAAACCATTCAAAAGACTCAGCGATAACTACAATTCAATTACCATCCCTGACTTTTTGGAAAGTCATTTCAAACCAAAAACACATCTTTTAAGAATAGTAGCCGCGACGGCTCTCTCTGTATTTGTTATCATTTATGTCAGTGCACAAATTGATGTGACCGGAAAGGCATTTGAATCATTCTTGGGAATTAACTATTACACAGGAGCTATTGCAGGTTTTCTGATTGTATTGGCATATATTTTCACTGGTGGTTTTGTGGCAGTAGTTTGGTCTGATTTTTTTCAAGGATTGTTAATGTTTTTGGGCTTAGTAGCCTTGCCAATTGTTGCATTTTGGTCAATTGAGAATGGAGCTGAAATATACAGCAGCTTGAATGCGATTGACCCTGATCTCACTAAACTTTTTGGAGGAGGAGATGATATTTGGATGAAAATTGCCACCATGCTTGGCTTCGCAATGATTGGACTGGATTTCTTGGGATCTCCTCAAATTTATGTTCGATTCATGTCCATAAAAAATGAAGCAGAAATCAATAAAGGCAGATGGGTTGCCTTAGTTTTTACTTTACTTACAGATGCTGCAGCAGTAACAATTGGCTTGTTAGGAAGGTATTTATATACATCTGCGGGGCAAGACCCTGAAGCAATTTTAGGAAATCAAGGAGAGGATGTTTTAATAACCCTTATTGAAGATTTACTTCCTTTAACGGTGATTGCAATCTATGTTGCAATTATTTTATCGGCTATTATGAGCACCATTGACTCTTTATTGGTTTTAGCCTCTTCTGCTGTTACGCGTGATTTTTACATGCAAATTTTTCGCCCTGACTTGGATGAAAAGAAGATGAGTCGAATCTCTAGAATGGTGACGCTTATAATGGCACTTTTTGCTCTTGGTATTGCAATTGCTGTCGCAATTTCAACTCCTGAAAGAACTGTTTTCTGGTTTGTAATTTTTGGATGGTCAGGAATTGCCGCAACCTTTTGTCCTGTAATCATCCTATCATTATTTTGGAATGATTATTCAGAAAAAGGAGCAATCGCATCAATGATAACAGGTTTTTGTGCTGTACCTCTATTTAAATTCATCGTTCAGGAAATGGAAGGTATTGGTCCTTATTTCGAAAAATTGGACGTGTTAGCACCTTCTTTTCTACTAGCAATGCTTAGCGGATACCTTTTTACAAAAATATATCCTAGACAAACCACATTAACTACACAGTAATATTCATGCAAAATTTCGATTTAAAAGGCGTAAAAAACATCCTATTTGATTTGGGAATGGTAATCATCAATCTGGATCAACAGGCCACTGAAAATGCTTTTAAAAGCATTATGGGAGACAAGCATGATGAAGTCATGACCCAACTTCATCAAGAAGCGTTTTTTGAAGGGTATGAAACAGGAAAAATTTCAACTCAGGAATTTGTTTATCGAATTGGTAGTTTAATTGGCGGTCCTGCAATTGACGAAAAAATAATGAATGCTTGGAATGCTATGCTATTAGACATCCCTGAAAAACGATTTGATATCTTACTTTGGGCTAGAGCCAATTACCGCACTTTTTGTTTGAGCAATACCAATGAGTTGCATATAAACTTCATTTATAAGATGCTTCAAAAAACTAAGAAGATCAACAACCTAGATGACTATTTCGAAAAAGTTTATCTTTCTCATGAGATGGGATTGCGAAAACCTAATGAAGATTGTTTTGAAAAAGTAATACAAGACAATAACTTAAATCCATCTGAAACACTTTTTATCGATGATACAGCGGGTCATTTAGAAGGAGCCAAGAAAGTAGGCTTAAAGACTTTTCATTTGAACCATCAGATAACTTTGGAAGAAATCTTTATACCATTGAAAGTTAAAAGTGACTCGAGTAAAAAGTATTTTTAAATTACAAATCTAGCAATTACGAAATAGGATGAAGGACCAAGGAAAAAAGATTGTAAGGATTTAGAATCAATCAATAAGATTTTAACCCTTTTCTTGGCACAATTCCACCAAGACTCCACCTGTTGATTTAGGATGTAAAAAAGCGATTAGTTTGTTGTCTGCTCCATCTTTAGCAGTTTGATGAATTAACTCAAAGCCTTCTTTTTTCAAGCGGTTTATTTCTGCTTCAATGTCTTCAACATCAAAAGCAATGTGATGAATTCCCTCGCCTTTTTTTTCAATAAACTTAGCAATTGGACTATCGGGATTTGTCGCTTGCAGTAATTCAATCTTGCTTTCACCAACTTGAAAGAAAAGTGTGCTTACACCTTCACTTTCAACCTTTTCTGTTTTATAGCTTGGTTTTCCTAAAAGACTTTCGTAAACTTTCTCTGCAGCTACAATGTCCTTAACTGCAATGCCTAAATGTTCAATTTTTCTCAGCATAATTTTATTTTATCGCATAAAAAAGCCCTGGAATTTACCAAGGCTTTTAAAAATTCAATTTAGAAACAATTTATTTAAATTCAACCGTTTCAGTTTTATTATCAAAACTCAAGTAATAAGTTCCTTTGTCTAAGTTATCTATTTTAGCAGATTGTCCGTATCCTTTTTTGACAATCGTACCGTATTTATCGTAAATCTCATAAAGTGTTTCACCGCCCTTAAAGTTTACTTCTCCTTTAAATTTAGTCCCATCTAATGTAATTGGAGGAGTTGTTGAACTGTATTCAGCAGCTTTAGAATATCTTGGTTTACCAGTATAATCTATTTGCTTCACTCTTACTTTATTCTCTCCACTATGAGGGGTAATTTTAAAAGAATATTGATGCGCTCCAGGAGTTCCTTCGCCTCCAACTTCTCCTACTTTAATCCATTTATTCCAACGAAACTGCTCAACAATGTAATCTAGTTTTCCGGTTTCATTATCAGCAACCCATTCCAAAACTCCGTCTTTATTAAAAACAATTTTTTGAACATTAAACGTACTTTTAGGCTTTAAAACCTCAGGATTGATAACGGTTGGCGCACAATCATCTTTGTGTTTGATGTTGATGACTACTTTGTCGCCAAGTTTTACATCGTGATTTCCAAAATCGATTTCAAATGCACTTTGGTTAACTTCATCAGGTGAAAGTTTGCCGTTAATTGTCACCTCAAAGGCACAAAATCCAACCCCTGCTCCACCAAAAGGGTTTTTTACATAAAGATTTTTTCCCATGTAATTTCCTTCTAATACAATCATACCTGCATGGGCATGCACCCCAAAAAGAAGCAAGAAGAGAATGGAAAATACGTTTGTTAATTTCATCATTATAATTTTATCAGACTTATAAAGCAAATCATCGGCCAAATTTATTAATTTATCTAATTATTGCAAGATTAAAAGTCGTAAATAAGGGACTAAATTAATAAATTTCTTAGTAAGTCTCAGAATATATATTTTTAGTAATTATTTTTCAATTAATTCCAGTTTTTCCTTTAACTCTTCAATGCGTTTTAATTTTTCTGGTTTTCTTCGTTTTTTTGAAGATTCAGTAAAATACTTATGTGCAGATAAAAAGTTAATATTCATCTGAATCCAAGGCTCCTCTTCTTCTCCAATCTTGCCAAACTTCACTAATTCTTGCTTGAGTGTTGCTGCTTTTGGAAAAAAGTCAGATCTTCCAAGATAATCCAAATCTGCATCACACATAATTTCTTCTAAGTGACTTTTTGGATTATGAGGAACTTTTGTAGCTCCAATCAATTGGATAACTTGTTCAATCTGTTCTTCAGTATATCCAAAGCTCGGTAGCATTTCCTTCGCCATTTCGGCTCCAATAGGTTCGTTACTTTCGTATGAATGAATAAATCCAGCATCGTGAAATAAGGCAGCAGTTTTTAAAAGGTATAATTCCTCTCCTTTCACTCCTTCCCAAATTGCAATTCTTTCTACGGCTTCACATACATCCATTGTGTGATGAATTCCGTGATAAAACAAGCCATCGGGGAGTTCAGAGGAAAGTCGTTTTACAATGTATTTTTCTGCATTTCTGTAGTTAATATTACTGTATAGCTTCAAGTTTACATAGTGCCAAAATGCCTCGTTTGGTGTAACTCCATCTTCATTTTCAGACAATTCAGGCTTAATTCCATGCACAAAGTACATATCGACAGAACCTTTGTTTTTTGCTTTAATTTTTCCGCGGTACTCTGTCACAAAAAATTCTGCAATTGCTTCATAGGTCGTTTCTGAAATATTTACTTTGTTCACTTCCCCAGATGCTTCCATGCGAGCTGCTACGTTAACTGTATCACCCCAAATATCATAGGCTAAGCGTTTTATCCCAACCACTCCGGCAATTAATTCACCTGAATGAATTCCGATGCGCAACTCCCAAGGGGTAATTCCAAGTTTTTCTTTTGCTACCCTCATTTCTTCCATTGCACGTTGAATTTCTAGTGCCGCCAAAGTAGTATCTATTGCATTACTTTTGTTTCGAATTGGCACTCCTCCTGCAGCCATGTAGGCATCTCCAATTGTTTTGATTTTTTCTACATTGTATTTATTTACAATTTCATCAAATCGAATAAAGTAACTATCCAATTCGGCAACTAAATCTTGTGGAGAATAATTTTCAGCTAAAGTTGTAAAGCCCTTAAAATCAGTAAACATTACCGTAGCACTTCGGTATTGACGGGCTTTTGCTTTTCCTTTATTTTTAAGCTCATCGGCCATTTCTCTCGGAAGAATATTCAAGAGCAGTTTCTCTGTTTTCTCCTTTTCCTCCTCAAGCATTTTTTTCTGCTTTTCAACCTGTTCTTTTTGCTTGATTATTTCAATGGTTCGTTGTTTTACCTGAGTTTCCAGCAAATCCCTTTGACTTTGCATTTTTCTCAAACGCCTACGATAAATTAAAAACAATCCTGCAATAAAAACAGAAAGTATGATTAAATGAATCCACCAATAGCTATATGGTGAAACTTGAAGAAGCGATAGAATAAGAAAATTTAGCATAAAATACTTCTGTTTTTTTACAAGTAGTTTTAGTTGATTTCTTGCTTATTCACAAATCTAATTTCAGATCTCCTGTTTTTGGCGTGATCTTCTCTTGAGCACTTAATCTTTTTACAATCAATAATTGGCATCATTTTACCAAAAAAGTTTCCTTCAACTCTTTCTTTGTTAACTCCATTCTCAACCAAATACTTGATCACTGAATTGGTTCGTCTTTTAGAGAGTGTATCATTATAAACTTTAGGACCTCTTATATCGGTGTGTGAGTTCACCTCTATTGAGTACAAATTATTTTTAAATGCTTTTAAGACTTTATCTAAAGTTGTTTTCGCTTCATCGCTTAGAAGAAATGAATCAAAACGGAAGTAAATCAGGTAGTTTTCTCCATCTACACTAATAGTTTGAGTTTTTGGAGCAGGTTTTTTATAGGTTGGACCACCGGTCTGATCAGTGATATCAAGCATAACTGCCTTGTATTTATCAATAGGCAAAGTTTTATACTCAAATTCACCATTATTATTTTTAATGATTTTACTCAATACATTTCCTTCCTTATCTAAAGTAATGATTTGGTAGTTTCCATCTTCTCCAACAATTTTAAAGATATAGGTTTCCTCAGGTTTTAGTTTTTTGAACCTAAACTTTCCATCTTTATCAGTGTATGCTTCTCCAACTACATTTCCTTGTTCATCGTAAGCAATTACTTTCATCCCTTCTTCATAATCTCCTGGCAACTTTCTAAATACCTGAGCATATACCTCAACATCAATTTCTTCGTAGGTAGTTGAAGTTAAATCTACCGCTTTTACTGGATCAAACTGCGCGACCATGTAAGTCAACTTTTTATAAACAAAATTTCCTTTTTCATCGAGAAGTGTTTGTTCCACAATTTTATTATAGTCATTATAGAGGGAAAGAGTTAGGTCTTCAGGCTCATCCACTTTAAAAGCATAGGTTTTATCAGATGGAAGCTTTTGAAAATTAAACCTTCCTCTAGGATCTGTCATCATCGAATCAATAATGTTTCCATCATCATCTAAGAGATACACTTTCAAAGTTTGATCTAAGTCTCCTGCCAATTTTCTAAAAACAACTCCTCCAAAATCTATAAAATCAGGAACAGCAGCTGCCTCCATTTCTTGAATATCAGGATACATATCGAAAGGTAATGCTCTAAATTCAAAGGTATTGTCTCTTAGTTTATTGATAAGGTACAGTGGGTCTCCCTGTATACTTGTTACATAAAGAGAAGCATCGTCTAACACTTCATCTGATACATCAGGAAGTGTAAATAAGTAGCTTTTATCAATGTCTAATTTGTTGTATTGGAATTCCCCTCTTTCATTAGTGAAAATGGTGGCAATTAAATTATTCCCACTGTCAAAAATTTGAACTTTGGTATAGGGAAGTGGCTTCCCATTGTATTCTAATCTTGCAATAATTCCTGTAATTCCTTTCTTTGATGTTAACACCGGTTGTCTACTCGGATCTAGCTCATTCACAAATTGAAACGTTCCTTTCTCTAAATCTGATTCTTTTACATTGTAGATTCTTCCATATTCATTTATAAGTGCCACATTGTAGGTCTCATCAATAGCATCAAGTTTTACAATGTATTTTCTATTATCGTCAAGTGCTAATTTTGAAAATTTAAAGTTTCCTTCAAAATCAGAAAAGGTAGAATCTATAACAAGCCCTTGATCATTTACTAAGTAAACTTTGAGTTGATCTTTAAAATCTCCTGGAAGCATTTTAAAAACATTACCACGAATGTAAGGATCTTCAGGCAATGAATCAGAATCTTCCGCTGCTAGTAAATCAATTTTGATTTCATCTGCAGGAAGTGCCTTGAACTTAAACTCTCCATCTCTCAGACGCTCAATTAATTTAATTTTATCCCCATCTTGGTTGGTGAGGTAAAGCATGCCATCTTCCAACAAGTCAACATCTTCCGTTTCTACTCTAACCAAGTAATCTTCTTGATACCGTAAATTGCTAAAGTTAAATCGTCCTGTAGAGTCGGTGTAGGCTATGTCTAGAATAGAATCTTCACTATTTACTAGCAATATCTTAGCTCCATCAACCGGAAGGCCTGCATATTCAAAAATACCACTAATTCCAACTGTTTGAATCGTTTTGCTTTTATAAAAACGAAATACATCGTCGCCACCTTTTCCCTCTGCTCTATTGGAAGCGTAAAATCCTGTGGAATCAGAAATGAAACTAATTCCAAAATCATCTCTACCTGAATTTATTGGACTCTTTAAATTTATTGGCTGATTCCAACCTTGATTAAACTTTGAAACAAAAATGTCCAAGCCACCATATCCTTTATGACCATTCGAAGCAAAATAAAGTTCATCGTCCTTAACATATGGAAAAACTTCATCCAATTGAGTGTTTATAACAGGCCCTAAATTTGTTGGTTTTTGCCATGTACCATTTATTTTTTTTGAAACATATAAATCCATTCCTCCATAACCCCCAGGCATATTGGAAGAAAAAATAATGGTACTATCTCCATTATCTGCAAAACAAGCATGACCAACAGAATAAGTATTACTATTAAAAGGAATGGCTTCAAAATTCTTCCATTTCCCTTTGATAAAACTCCCCTCAAAAAGTTTCATATTATTTGTATAACCTTTTCCTGCCAAACGATTTTCAACTCTCGTAATAATTACTTTATTCTTTGCCTTATTGATGGTAAGTGGCCCATCATGGTAATCTGAATTTAACTTTCCAGGAACTAGAGTGAACTCAGGCTCTACTGTAAATAAGAGCGCTGAATCTATTTCAAGAATCGATAAAAAAGAAGAACCATCCCACCCGAAAGATTCTGGGGAGGTAAAATTTTCCAATCGATTAGACGTGAGGTAATAGCGCCCATTGAATGGGACTAAGTTAAACTCTGAAAATCTTGTATTAATGTCTGCATCGTAAAAAGAAAGGTATTTACTTCCCTCCATTTCCCATTTATAAATTTCTTCAAATGATTGGATAATGAGGCTTGCTAAAAACTTATTGTCTGTTTTAGATTCAAACTTTGCAAATTGCTCTTTGGCTTCAATCACTTTTCTATTGGCCCTTAATGCTTGTCCATAATAAAAATAATCCTCCGCAATAACTGAATCTGAATTGACTAGAAGTGCATAATACAGTTCGGCATTTTGATAATCTTTTGTTTTTCTGTATGAATTGGCTAAATACCTAAGTGCAGTATTATTTTTATTATCCTCATCCAATGCTTTTTTAAATAATTCGATGGCATCTTTGTAGGCATTGAATTCATACTTTTCAATTCCTTTTTGAACTTTTTTGTCTTGAGCAACAGCATGATGTGTAAAAAGCCCTGAGAAAAAGACTAATGAAACAAAAATCAATTGAATTAAAAATGAAAGGGGATTATATTTCTTCTTTACCACGACTTAAAAATACCTCGGTGAAATAATTTTTGATTTAAACAAATTTAGATCATACCCAATAAAAATTTCGTGTGACCCTCCATTTTGTATTCCTAACGCAGTTGTAGAAATATCATAAGAATAACCTATTCTAAACAATGGTGAAAGATTGTACTCAACTATTGCAACAGCTCCATAACCTCTTCTGTAGGACATGCCCAACCAAAGTTTTTCCTTAAGTAATACACTGGCATTTAAATCTAAGAAAGCAGGCATGTTATTTACAGTTTTTGCAAGTAATGAGGGTCTAAAAGTAACATTTCGATTAATACGAAATGCTCTTCCAGCAGTAAAAACTAATTGAGCCTCTTGTCTCGATGTATTTTCAAGGTTAATATTATCAGCTTGAACACCTAATTTACCTTGATTTAGGTGTGTTAACTCAAATCCTATATAATTCCTGTTGTCATTATAGTACATACCAAAATCAAATGAAGGAGTCATTAATGTTTCTGTACCTCTTGGAATTCCATTGAAATTTGTGCCATCTGCATAAGTAACTTTATTCCAATCAAAAGAGTAGTTGTAAAGACTAGCTCTTAAACCAAACCCTAATTTTCCCTTTCCCAATCTAATTTTGTAAGCATAAACTCCAGAAATCGATGTAGTATTTTTTGGTCCAATTTGATCATTCATTATTTGTAAACCTAAACCCATTTTTTTATTGGAAGTAGGGGAATGAATCGCGAATGCTTGAGTTGAGGGTGCACCATCAAAACCAACCCACTGGCTGCGATGAATTGCAACAGCACTTAAAGTACCTCTAGACCCTGCATAAGCAGGATTTACACTTAAGGGGTTGAAAAAGTATTGATTAAACTGCGGATCCTGTTGCGCAGATGCCCAAAAAGGTAAAATCAATAGTAATAAACCAAAATAACTTTTAAATTTCATATTCTATCTTGTTAATTCAATCCATCCTTTTTCAATAAAATCTCCGGATTCAAAAATGAAGAAATAAGTTCCTGAAGGTAAAATAGCTCCACTTAAATTATCACCTTTCCAAACAACATCCTGATTATTATAGTTCTTCCCTTTAAAGACACTATTTCCAAGTCTATTGAAAATAGTGACTTTATTCTCTGCATAAGCCTCTATATTTTGAATAATCCAAGTATCGTTTAATCCATCATTATTAGGAGAAATACCACTAAAAAACTGTAACACACAAGATTCAGTTGATACTAATCCAACTGTAAAAGGTAAAATATTTTCACAACCATCACTTGAAACTACTTGAACAGTATAATCTCCTGGAGCCAATCCAAAGGTTGAAAATCCATCCGCTAAAACTCTCCCAGCCGACCAGTTAATCGTATAAGGAGTTGCGCAACCAAATATAGAGTCAATTTGAGCATTTCCGTTATCTCTTCCAACACAACTTGCATCAGTAACAGAAAGGACAATTCGAATTGTATCTGAACTAAAGGGTTGCTGGAATCCCTGTGTATAAATAACAGTTCCACCAGTAACCGTTTCAACGCTCACCTCGCCAACTGTAGCAGCTACTTTTAGATTTGCAGAATTTGATTCTGAACCTGCAGAACCAATAACTTGACGCTCTAATTGAACCTGCGCAGACAGCAATGTTGGCAAAGTACAACAAATAAAAACTAAACTATATTTTAAAATTTTCTTCATAAATTCAAGTATATGAACTATTGTATTTTCATTAATCTGTTTCTGTTATGGTATAATCAATTATCACATTTTTTAGTCTAAGGTTTGCATTCCCTTGTCTACCTTCAAAATAAACGCTATAATATCTATTCCTATAATCCATCGTTAAATTAACAGCAACAGACTGAACTTGATAAGTGGTAGATGCTCCACTACTAGTAAAAGATCCCGTTGAAGTAAAGGTAGTAGCTAAATTCCCCGTGTTACTAATTGTGATGGAGAGGTCTACTACAGGGTCATTATCATAATAAACGTAAGTAATATTTGTAATGGTAGCACCATTCGGAATATTGTTTAATGGAGCTGCAGCATAACCTATTGCACCACCTGTACCTCCAATACTAATATACAAAATAACACCTATAGGACTTAATTCATAGGATTCAGGCCGTACTGAGACAAAAGCAGCAGGTGGAATGTTAGTTGATCTCAGTTTAGGAGTATTGTACAAATAGTTATCAGCAGAAACATTCCCTCTCACATCCAATTCATTTAATGGATCAACCGTATTTATTCCGACCCTACCCAAGTCATTTATCGTCATAATTATATCAGCAGTATCAACTACATCTGTTACACTATTATTTCTAACTGCAAAATTCAGTTGATATCCTCCAAGACCACCGCTATAGATTCTATGGAAAATAGCTGCTTGATAACGAATATTTGAAGTTGATGTATTTATTTTAAATCTGAGCCCTGCTAAACTTCCAATACCTGCTGAAGCATTTTGAATATCCAAAAAAGTACCTTCATTTAAACTTGGAGGAATGTTATCAAAAATGTGGAGATTAGAAACAGGCGGGACAAAGGTTCCCAATCCTATTCCAACGTTTCCATCATTAGTAATTTTTATCCCTTCATCGTCACCATCATTTGAAAGGTAATTTCCATTTAATTGAAGGTTTGTTGTAGCGATATGATTTCCAAAATTATCTCCCGTTAAAGTAGACCAATATAGGTTTCCCATTCCATCTGTTAGCATCACTTGTCCTACAGTTCCATCAACTGAAGGAAGTTTATATAAATTATTAATCATTAAAGTATCAGCAAGCACTAAACCTCTTAAATTTATTCTAAAACTTAGCGCTTCACCCAAAAGAGTGAGAGATGAATCTCTCATTTCAATTGCAGACAAGGCATTTCCCAATGGTGAACCAGCTACACCAAATCCAAAATGACCAATAGTAGTTCTACCCGCACCTTGTGCAAATATGGCTGCTTTGCCGTCATGCATTCGCTCAGGTGCAGCACTTACTCCATCATGAAAAGCATTAAAGCCGAACCATCTAAAACCACTACCAAATGGTTTCCCTTGTATAACTGCAAATGAGTCTATTTGTATAGAGCCAACGGGATTTGGAATTCCTATGCCTAAAGCACCTAAATTGAGAATAGAATCATTGTTTGCATTTTTACCTCCTGCTAAAACCCTCTCTAAGTTAAGTGTTGTGTCCACGGATAGTCTTGTCCAAACAGTATTTGCTGCAAAATATGCGTAAAATCCTCTTGGCACATCGGTTTGAAAAACTAGTAATCCATTGGCAGGGCTTGGTATAGCTAACCGCTGTGCTGCTGTCATTCTCGGAATGAGCACCCCTCTATTAGTAGCGGTCACATCCAACATAGCAGAATTATCCGGATCTGCACCGTTCTCATTTATGGAAATACTTTGACCAACCAAATTGACTGCTATCAACAGCCATGTAGCAATAAGAAGTAATATGTATTTAAGTTTTATCATTAATCGGTTACTGTAACATTATAAGTTATTCTTGTTCCATACAACCTACTATCAGCACTGTTTTGACGTCCGGTAAACATTAAAAAGTAGGAATAATTCGCATTATCGATTATATTATTAATTACGGTATTACTGGCAAGATCTTGAACCGCTGCAGAAGCTGTCAACGCATCAGATTCAATCTCAACCATTACTTGAGTTACTGCAGAACCAAGCTGCTGTCTCATTAATTGGACTCTAACCGGATTTGTAGTAAGATTATCATAAATCCACCCTCTTAACTCTCTAACATCTGCTCCGTCAGGCAAATTTACTTCAACAGTAGCATAGCCAAAAGCTGTGCCTCCTGATCGAAAGTAAGAATAATAAGTAGCAGCATTTAATGTCCCAAAATCATAAACATCAGGCAAAAGTGAATTAAAAGTAGTTGGAGCAAAACTTTGGTAATGTGTTTTTGGAGTGCTGTATGTATAATTGTTGACGGCAGGAATTTCAATATCTCCTGCAACCTCTAATTGTGAAGTTGGTGTTGCTGTTCCAATACCAACAAAAGAATTCGGACTGATTGTCATAGCTCGACTTCCTGTATGAGTTATAAAACCCCAATTGGCATTTTCTCGTTGCCACATTAAGAATTCTGTCCCACCATCATTCGTAAGAAAAAATCCATCCGTATTGTTTATTCCAGTTGAAGCACTGGTAAGTTGTAAATTTCCAGCCCCTGATGTTGCATGAACTTGTAGTCTTGTGTTTGGATTGGTTGTTCCTATGCCCACATTTCCCGACCCGTCAATTGTCATGCGATCTTGTGCTAAGGAATAATCCCTGAAAACCAATTTGTCTGTCCCTGCACCTGATGATGTATTGGTTGCAGTAATTGTCCAATCTTTTGCAGCAGCATCAAGGTATATACTAGATCCAACTGTTGCTGCAGTAGTTCCTGAAACACGCAATCCTCCAATTAGACTTCCGTCTCCAGCAACTTCTAGTTTCCCTATTGGTGCACTTGTTCCGATACCGACATTTCCATTTCCACCAATTCTCATAAGTTCCGTACTTGTTGTTGGAGAAGAAGATGTGTAGAAAACATGATTCCCTGGTGCATTTACCTGATATCTTAAAATTCCGCCATTTATTCCAAAACCAAAAAATTCATGATCATTATCGGCTCCTTCGAATAAGACTATTTTTCTATTGGCATTAGCGTTAGCAAATTGAAGTGGAGCATGTGGACTTGAGGTTCCAATTCCCACATTGGCATTGTTTCCAAGAACTAGTGCACTATCAATAGCTACAGATGCATTAGCTCCAATTGCGGTTGCATTTATCAGATTATTTGAACTTGCATCAGCATCATAACCAATGAAAGTGTTCAAACTTCCTGTTGTAATCATATTTCCTGATTGAAATCCCAGAGCAGTATTATTTCCTCCAGTTGAAGCTATCAAGGATCTAAATCCTATGGCCACGTTATTATCACTATTTCCGTTTTGCAATGCCTGACTGCCAAATGCAGAATTTCGGGATCCCGTTGAGTTTACAATCATGGCATTATTACCTACGGCGGTGTTATGCAGACCGATAGTATTGGCTTGTAAGGTTGATCTACCAAAGGCTGCATTAAATTGAATATGATCTATTCTGCCGGCAGGGATATTATTGACTCTAAAATTTAACGGAGTATTATCCGTAGTTCCCATGAAATTGGTGCCGTCCACCGTTCCGGAGTTTCCGTTCAAAGCCCAGGAATTGGAAGTTGGGATATCTAGTGTATCCAGTAATCCGTTGTTATCAACGACAACCATTTTCTGACCTCCACCGCCGAGTTCATTGATTTGCACACCACCAGATATAACATTCAGCCCTAAGCCCGAACCTGCGTTTTCAAGAATAAGAGTTGCTTGTGCATTTCCCGCATTGGTATTGGCAAAACGTGCCGCACTTGAGGTTGTGCCCAAACCCAATCCTACCAAAGCTGGACCAGAACCCTGTGTATGTGTGTAAAGCGCCTGATTAGTAGCTGTTCCTTGATTATTTACAAAATAACCGGCAATGGCATCGCCCAGAGCTTCAGCACTGATTACATAATCATTGGCAAAAGGACTGGTATTAGTTACACGGAAGGTGTTACCCAAACCAGTATGATTTAGTTGGAATTGCGTGCCACCAGCAGACACGGTTTCATTGATAGGAAAAATTGAAGAAGTATTAATCCAATTTATACCGTTGTATCGAAGAAAGTTATTGGTGACAGGGGCAGTGAGGGAAACATCTGTAAGACTGTCTAGGTCTATGGCTCCTCCGCGTGGTTGCCAACTGGCAGCACCTGTAGCATCTGCGGCGGTAAGCACATAGCCAGCTTGAGCTCCATTTACGATGATTACAGAATCGAATTTAACCGCATCGCCTATGACTTCGAGTCTGTTGGCGGGTGTAGAAGTACCAATTCCTACATTTCCATTGTTTAGTATTCTCAAACGTTCAGTTAAATTTGTTCTAAATATAATTTCACTTGCATCAATAAAAGTAGTTGCCGAAGAAATAATATTTAATTGAGTGGAAGAGATAATATCCGCATTTGATATCCCAGTAAATTCAATTTCCGCTCCTCCAACTGTGTTAATAGTTAATCGTGATGAAGGTGTAGCACTTCCAATACCTATATTTCCTAAATTGTCTATAAAAATTCCTTCATTGTCTCCATCTCCTGAAAGGTAGTTACCATTCAATTCAATATTTGATGTTGCGATATGATTCCCGAGGTTATCTCCCGATACACTTGACCAAGTCATGTTAGTTCCATTAAAAGATAAAACGTCACCTGAGTCAGCAACTGTTGGATTAGGAAATTGTAGACCTGCAATCCATATTGAATCTGTTTGAACTATATCCATAAAAGCAGTATCTGCATCGATATTTCCAGCAACGCTTATAGCGTTAGTGGGCGCTATGCCTATTCCAAGTCGATTTTCAATTAAAACATTTCCATTTTCAAAGTAACCTGCCCAGTTGGTGCCTGCACCTTGGGCATTTCCATAAATTCCATACTTAGTTCCTCCAGCACCAGTAGCTGATCCATAAACGCCAAATTTATCAACAGTTGCCGCACTAGCTTCTCCATAAAGACCATAATTATTTCCTAATCCACCGCCTGTTACAGTAGAAAAAATTCCTTTTTTATCTGAAGTTGAATTGGTAGAATTGGTGATGTTTATCGAAAAAATTTCTACGTTATCGACAACGTCAATTTTAGCAGACGGCGTAGCAGTTCCAACCCCCACATTACCAACATTGTCAACAAAAACTCCTTCATTATCACCATCTCCTGAAAGATAGTTGCCATTTAATTCAATATTTGTTGTTGCAATGTGATTTCCGAGGTTATCGCCAGAAATATTTGCCCAATTTAAATTTCCAGCTCCATTTGTTTGCAATACTTGGTTCGGAGCTCCATCAACAGAAGGGAAAGTGTAGTTTCTACCGATACTAAAAGCTCCATTTATAATAATGCTATCATTCGCAAAATCACCATATATTAAGGGGTTATTAGAAATTGAGTTTTCAATGTATAACTTATTTGACCCAGAAGCACTATACCCAGCTGCATAACCTAAAAAAACATTTCCCCCACCAAGGTTTTGACGTCCTGCTTCCGCGCCTAAAACAGTATTATTTGAGCCAGTAAGATTATCAATCATGCTGTTATTTCCAATAATTGTGTTTGCATCTCCTAATGTTAATGCTGAAGCTGCGAATTCACCCATAACTGTATTCCCAGTTCCTCCATTCATGTTATAAAGACTATACCTTCCAACGGCGGTGTTTAAACTTCCTGAAATATTATTAAAAATCGAATATGCCCCAATAGCAGTATTTAAAGATCCATCATCGTTGTTTCTAGCTGCACCTAAACCAACAGCAGTATTATCCCCTCCTATTCTGTTAAATTGCAGCGCCTGATAGCCTATTGCGACATTTTTGTTCCCTGTAGTTACTAATTCTAAAGCATAGGGACCTATCGCTAAGTTTGGCTCAGCTGAATTGTTTAAATAATTAAAATTTTGCCCTGAATTCTCTCCAATAAAGATATTGTTGTTGGTATTTAGTATCTCAAATCGAGCAGAGTCGATTATAAAAAATTCAGTGCCACCGACTCCAAATCGAATCAAATCCTCGTTAGGATTTTGTTCTACTTCAATTTTTGTATTTCCGTCTAGGTCTTGAATAATGGAAATAGGTTCATTGCTAATTGCCACTTTAGACCAACTTGGAAGAGTCGAAGTGCCACGATTAAAATAAAACCCGGAGTCATTATCTGTTTGATAAATTAATAAACCAGTTGCCGGATTAGTGATTGCGTTTCGCTGTATCAATGTCATTCTAGGAATTAATATTCCTCTGTTGTTTGATGAAACATCCAACATAGCCGAATTATCGGGTGCCGCTCCATTTGCATTGATTGAAATATTTTGTGCATTAAGTATATTTCCAAATGCAAAAAGTATGAATAAAATGACTATTCTTTCTAACCTGTGTCCTCTATTTTTCACTTTTCAAAAGATTAATTTCTTGTTGTAATTCGTTCATTTGTTTCTCTAGCTTTTCAATAATTTCTTGTTGTTCTTGAATTGCTTTGATAGCAATAACACTAAACTCAGAATACGCCAATCCTAATTCTCCATTTTCTCCATATTTAACTAATGAGGGTAGTATTTGATTTATTTCTTGGGCAATAAATCCTGTTGTTGCTATAGCTTGATTTCCAAATACTTTATAATTATATGTTACTGGTCTAAGTGATTTAACTTTCTCAATAACAGGTCCTAATAATTTGATATCAGCTTTTAAATTTGCATCAGATGGTTGAACATAATTCCCCGTAGTTCCCTCTATGTAAGCAACACGAGTTGCATCATCTTCAAAACTAAAATGTATTCCGCTGTAGTATAATCTCCAAAAAGTCCCTGAAAATGAATAACGCATACCACCAGTACTATTCAAACTAGCGTTTGATTGGTCAATATGCAGGTCATTTCCCGGATTTGAAGTGCCAATTCCAATTCTTCTATCTTGAATTGTCATAGCAATTCCATTAACAAGTCCAGCAGCAGTTCCGTATCCAAACAACATTTTCCCTGGCCCTTCTCCATTTGTTGAACCAGTTGAAATGATTTGATGGTACTGCCCTCCAACTGAAGAATTTCTTAAGGCCAACCATGTTCCTGCTGTAGCTGAACTTTCTATTATTGAAGTGACCGTAGCAGCTGAACCAAGATGCAAACGGGCGATGGGATTTGATATTCCAACACCCATATTCCCACCATTATCAATTACCATTCTCTGACCCGATGAAGGAGCATTTTGAAAAATCTGAAATTCACCTGGGAAAGGATCTGCGGCACCTTGAACTCCAACGAAATACTCTCCTAAAGAATTTTGAGCAACCAATCCTGAAAAGCCATTTGTTGTGGTTCTAGTTCTTACCCTTACATTTCCTGCATTAAATACTTCTAATTTATCAAGAGGGCTTGCTGCACCAACACCCAAATTACCTGATGGATCAAGCCACATTTGGTAAGCATTATTGGTTCCAAAAGCTAAGCTGGTATTCTCGTAATTAAAGATAGTAGCACCAACCGCATCAATGTAGCCCAGTAATAACCCATCAGAAGTTGAAGTCCCCGTAGCTGACGTAGTGAACGAACTTAAACTTAATGTTCCGGTTGAATTAACGTGAAGCTGGCGACTTGGATTAGTTATTCCTATGCCTACGTTACCATCATTTGTAATAGACATTCTATGCACACCTGCTCTAAGAAAAGTCATAAACCCAGGATTTACTCCTGTATTTCCCAGATAGCCAAAAGTCCAATTAGCCGAATTAGTTCCAGAATTAATAAAGTTCATTAACGTATTTGAGCCTCCTGATTCAAGACCCATTATAGGTCCAAAAGTATTCTGTGAAACCGTTAACCTGCTAGCGGGAACTGTTGTTCCAATACCGACATTTCCATTATCACTAATGGTCATTTTAATATCATTGGTATCAACGTTTGCAGTGGTAGAATTATCTTTAATGGCAAAATTTAGTTGACGAGTGTCCGGTTGAACCCAACGATGAAATATAGCGGAAGTATATCTAATATTAGTAGTGGTGGTGTTAACTTTAAACCGAAGTCCGGCTAAACTATTATTTAGCCCCGAATTATTTTGAATATCAATAAATGCCCCATCATTATTGCTAGCTGCTTGATTTCTAACAACGTGAATTTCAGATACTGGAGTAGTAGTTCCAACACCAACTCTTGAAAGGTTTACAATCCGGTTATTTGCAGCATCATTTCCTCCTAAAAGTACACGTTCAAGATTTAATGTACTGTCGAGCGTTAAGCGTGTCCAAACTGTGTTAGCGGCAAAATAGGCATAGATTCCCCTTGGAACATCAGTTTGAAAGACCATTAAGCCATTAGCAGGACTTGTAATCGCCAATCGTTGTGCAGCAGTCATTCTAGGAATTAATAATCCTCTATCAGTTGAGGTAATATCCAACATAGCTGAATTATCAGGTGTTGCTCCATTGGTATTTATAGAAATATTTTGCCCAAAGAGCTGTGTACTTGCGACGGTAAATAATAAAAAAAGATAAATAAGTAATCTTTTCATTTTACTTCTTTAGATTAATTCTTTAGCTACTTAATTATTTATAAAAAATACATCTGAATGATGCGCTTCCAAGTTCAGGATCATCGTTTGCTGTGGCCTTGATATCTCCGTTTCCTACTTTTCTTGCAGTATTGGAGGTTCCATCACTTACCCATTCCCAGTTATTTGTTTCATTCGTTAGCACAGCATTAGAAACAGCACCATACCATTCAGCCCAGCTTGGAAGTTTGTAACCAATTGAAGCGCATGTAGATGCTGCATCATACCAGTCAGAAGCAGCTCTTTCATTTGTTTCAATGCAAATATTCCCATTTACATTCGTCATTCCCGCCGGACAGTTTGTTGAAGGCAAGGTAGACGACCAACTTACATTACCCGACCCATCCGTTTGTAAGAACTGCTCCCCGATACCATCTGAAACAGGGAAAGTGTATGAACCATTAACGTTCAGTGCTCCAACCTTAACTCCTCCATTAACTTCTAGCATTGAATCTGGAATAGTAGTTCCTATTCCTATATTCCCACTTGAAATTATTCTTAACGCTTCAGAGCCTCCTATAGTAAACCCTAGTTGATCAGCCCCTGCATTAAACATTCCTGTATTAGGATCTGATTCAAATCTGAAAGCTGGAGCTCCTTGAGTCCCATTGTTCGCATTGAATCCCGCACTTACTCTTATACCTCCATTTACTTGTAGTTTTTGAGAAGGAGCAGTGGTTCCAATCCCTATACGATCATTAACTGTATCAATAAATACATCATTAAAAAAAGTAATTGAATCAGCACTGTTCCAATAGGCTAAACGATTGATTGTATTCCCTCCTGCTGTATTCACATTACCACTTGGGGCAGGCAATTGCCAAGTAGCAAAGCCATTTGCATCAGAAGTCATAATATATCCACTATTCGCTCCGGTAGGTAAAATCAAGGTATCACGAATAAACACATTTCCTCGATCGAAAAATCCTGAATAAGTATTGTTGTTAATTCCTGAAGCTCTAGCATATAAAGCAATGGAAGAGTCTGACAAAACACTTGAACTCGAATTAGAAAGAGTTCTTATACCAATGCTGTTACTTCCTCCAAAAGTTCTTGAGAAAATACCATATGCATCATTTGCAACTCCATTCGTTGTCATAATCAACCCTTCAGCCGGAGCATCACCGCCGATGGTATTAAAATTGGCTGAAGGAATCCCCTCATTATTTGAACGTATGCCCAAAAAAGCTGTTGGAGTTGGTGTAGCAATTCCAACTAGGTCAGAAAAAATAGAGCGTTGATTCTGATCAATTGTTAAAGCTGTTGAACCATTTGTTTGAAAAGAGATTGCGTCATTAACAATTGGTATGGTAACAGCAGTGGTTCCAAATTGAATTTTTGTTGAATCTATTAAATTTACTTGAGTGGTTAAATTCGCGATATCAGTTATATTCGTAGCAATGTTGGTAGTATTTGTTGATATATTCGTACTATTTGTAGCAATAGCACTTGCATTGGTACTTACAGCATTTGATATGCTTGTTGAGTCAGCTATCAACTTAATTTTTAATGCCTCTAAGCGGATACTGTCTGCTGTGATTCTAGGATCGTAATCCACAATATTTAATCCATTTAAATCAGCGCGTATTGCAGCTAAACTATCAGCATTGCTCGTAGAATCAGCTTGAAAACGAGTATCTAAATCTAAAATATTGCTTGTGTTATTCGCAATGTTTGTTGTGTTGCTTGAAATACCTGAAGTATTAGTAGCAATATCAGTTGTATTTGTAGCAATGTCAGATGAATTCGTTGCAATATCGCTTGCATTAATTATAATGGCTGAGGTATTACTGTTGATAGCGCCTTGGTTAGCAACAATTCTTGAATTATAATTTGTTAATGAATCTCGAATATCTTTGATGTCTAATATTCCTCCATCTTCTAAAACAATAGTATCTCCAGATATACTAAATGAAATTTGTTGGTCATCAGTATTTGAACTATTAATTAAGGCTCTCAATGTAGCAGAAGTATCACGCAATTGTCCCCTTATAGTCGTATCGTTTATGAAGCGCAACAAACTATCAGCATTGATTCTTGCTAATAAGTTTGTACTTAAACTTGATACTGAATCAATAATTCTTTGAGTATTATTGGAAATATTGGTAGTGTTTGTTGCTATATTATTTCCATTTACAAATATTGCATTTGCATTAGTACTTATTGCTCCTGCTTTTGATACAGAATCATTGAAATGCCTTAAAGCCAAATTTTCTAAACGGATACTGTCTGCTGTGATTCTAGGATCGTAATTTACAATGTTTAATCCATTTAAATCAGTAC
>TARA_R110002096_G_scaffold166736_7_pt1 | contig 23591 bp, 26 predicted proteins | sample TARA_R110002096 | Tara Oceans TARA_R110002096 (sample SAMEA4397295) | marine metagenome | biome: Polar Biome; feature: [DCM] deep chlorophyll maximum layer (ENVO:01000326); material: water (ENVO:00002006), including particulate matter (ENVO:01000060) such as... | depth 35 m
TAGCTAGTGCGCTCAGCGATTTTCCGGACCCGGATTCGCCAACCAGACACATGGTTTGACCCGGCTCAATCTTCAGATCGAGGCCCTTTACCACCTGCTTGTCATCATCACCATTCAGCGCAATGCGCAGGCCGGAAATTTCCAAAAGGCTCATCTGTCGATCCCCCGCTTTGCCATACGCGGATCCAGCGCATCGCGCACCGCGTCCCCCAGAAGATTGATCGACAAAATCGCAACCGACACCACCAGCCCCGGCCACAGCACGATACCGGGGTTGATCTGAAAATAAATTCGGCCTTCAGCCATGATGTTGCCCCAGCTCGGCGTTTCGGGACTGATCCCCGCCCCCAAGAATGACAATATCGCCTCTGTCAGAATAGCGCTGGCGCAGATGTACGTGCCCTGGATGATCAACGGCGCGATCGTGTTGGGCACCAGATGGCGACGCATGATCAGCCACGTAGGAGACCCCGCTGCAATCGCGGCCTCGACATAGGGTTCTTCGCGCGCAGACAGAACAATCGACCGGACCAGCCGCACGACGCGGGGCACTTCGGGGATCGTGATGGCGACCAGAACCGTCCAAAGACTGGCACCCCAAAGCGATACAATCGCTATCGCCAAAAGGATACTTGGGATCGCCATCAGACCGTCGACCATGCGCATGAGCACCGCGTCAATCCAGCGGATGTATCCGGCCAGCAAACCGAACAACAGCCCAAACGCGACCGCAAAGATCGCGGCGGCCACCCCCACCACGAGCGAGATTTGCCCCCCGGTGATGATCCGCGAAAACAGATCGCGGCCATAAGCATCGGTGCCCAGCCAATAAGTCTCGCTTGGTGGTTTCAGACGAACCGACGGCGTCAGACGCACAGGATCATGCGGCACGACCCACGGCGCAAAAATTGCCGCCAGAACAATAATACCCAAAAGCAGCGACGCACTCGTTACAAGCGGGCTTGAGAATAAGATTTCGCGGGCGCGCGTCAGTGGCGAAATGCGATCCGGCGGGGCGACAGAGGTCATTTGGTCAGTCATGCGTATCGGATCCTTGGGTCAAGCAATACATACGCGATGTCGATCAGCAGATTGATCACCACATAGATAAGAGAGGCGAGCAGGATGACGGCTTGAATCACCGGATAGTCCCGCGACAACACTGCATCCACGGTCAGACGTCCCAGGCCAGGTAGATTGAACACGCTTTCGGTGACAACGACGCCCGAGATGATCAGCGCAAACCCGATGCCGATCACCGTGATGATCGGCACGGAACAATTGCGCAGCGCGTGACGCATCAACACTCGACTTTCGGGCAGCCCCTTGGCGCGGGCGGTGCGCACGTAGTCATCGCCCAGAATTTCCAGCATCGACGTGCGCGTGATCCGCGCTATCAGCGCGATATACAACAACGTCAGCGTGAATGTCGGCAATGCGATGCGGTGGAAAAATTCACCCAACCCCGCGCTGATTGGTTTGAAGCCCTGGACCGGAAACCAGCCAAGCTGCATCGAAAACAGCGAAATCATCAGGTAACCAATAACGAAAACCGGTATCGAAAATCCCAAGACTGACAGCAGCATTACGAAGCGGTCGATCAGCGTGCCCTGCTTCCAAGCGGCAATCACACCCAGCGGCACAGCAATGATGACGGACAGGATAATGGTCGTCAGGGCCAGACTGATCGTCGGTTCCATCCGGTCAGCGATCAACTCGATCACCGGTTTACCGGACAGGATCGAGGTGCCAAAGTTTCCCTGCAACAATTGCGTGATCCAATTATAGAACTGGACAAACATCGGGTCGTTCAACCCAAGGGACTCTCGGATCGCCGCGAGCTGTTCGGGGGTCGCGGTATCACCTGCGATAATTGCGGCCGGATCACCTGGCGTCAGGCGCAGCAAAAGGAAAACGAACAAGGCGACAAACCCCATCACGGGGATCGCGGCAAGGATGCGCTGCACGATATAGACGACCATCAGGCGGACCTTTCGACGGGATGAATTTGGACATTAGGCAGCCCCGCGCTTGACCGCGCGAGACTAGGTTTCTTGTTACTTCTTGGTGATGTTCCAGAAAAAGGGTGCCGGACCGTCAAGCACGCCCTCCAGAGTGTTAGACCAAGCAGCGGGCACGAAATACTGACCAATTGGCGCGTACATGCCTTCTTCATAGGCAATCTTCTGGATTTCCTCGGCGATCTTCTTTTGTTCGTCCAAGGATTGCGAGGTGGCATATGCGGTCCGCAACTCTTCAACTTTTGGAACATCCGGCCAGCCGAACCAGCCGCCGTCTTTACCTTTGCCGTTCACCATGTTGTTGACCAGCGGGTTGAACACGTCGGCACCGACCCAGTTGGTGATAAACATGTGCCAGCCACCGTCGGCAATAGAGGCCTGGCTTGCGCGCTTACCGACGAGGGTCTGCCAATCCATCGCTTGTAGGTCGACCACGAAACCCACGTCACGCATCGCCTGTGCGACAACAACAGGCTGTGACCGCAAGGATGCCACATCGGTGGGATGCATCAGAACAATCGGTGTTCCATCGTATCCGGCTTCGGCCAAAAGGGCCTTGGCTTTTTCCATGCCGTTGCCGGCAGTCAGGGTTTCGGACCCGACATCGGTGGCCAGCGGCGTGTCACAGACGAACATCGCGCCGCAGATATTATACAGTTCCGGCGTCCCGACCAGCGCGTCCAGAACGTCCTTTTGGTTGACTGCGGCAATCGCTGCATTTCGAATGCGGACGTCGTCCATAGGCGCGTTCAGCGTGTTGGGGCGCATGATGGTCTGGAAGCCCAGACCATTCAGGTTCTTCACGGTGATGTCTGGATTTGTTTCAAGGATCGGTAACAGATCGGCAGGCGGCTGTTCCCAATAATCGATCTCTTCGGCTTGGAGTGCGTTCAAAGCCGTCTGGTCATCTGCCATGACGATCCATTCAACACGGTCGACATTGACGACCTTGCCGCCCGATGCCCAACTGGCGGCTTCGCTGCGCGGCACATAATCTTCGAACTTTTCGTAAACTACTTTAACGCCGGGCTGGAATTCATCGGCCATCCACTTGAACGGGCCCGATCCGATTTGTTCGGGGATCGGTTCTGTCGATGGTGTTTCGGCCAGACGTTTTGGCATGATGAACGGCACGTTTGACGATGGCTTGGCCAAGCTGTCAATCACAAGGCCGTATGGCTGCTTCAGGTTTATAACAAAGACATTGTCACCGTCCGACCCCATGCTTTCGACAAAAGACATGAGGACCTGCCCCATGCCGTCACGTTCGCCCCACCGTGCGATAGACGCCGCGACATCGTCGCCGGTCACAGGTGCGCCATCGTGGAACTTGAGCCCCTCACGCAGAGTGAATTTATAGACCAGGCCATCATCCGATACCGTGTGGCTTTCGACCATCTGCGGCTGCGGGACAAGGTTGCTATCTAGCGAATAGAGCGTGTCAAAGATCATGTAGCCATGGTTGCGGCTCATGTAGGCGGTGGTCATGATCGGGTCGAGAACCCGTAAGGCCGAATGCATAACAGCACGCACTGTCTCTGCGCTGACCGGACCGGCCATCAGGGCGATACTCGCAACTGTCGCGCTAAGCAGGGAACTGCGGAGCTTGTTGCGCAGCCCCGCAGGTTTAGCGTTGAAATTTAGAGAAATGTTCATTTTAAACTCCCGTTGGTTACTTATTTGTTGCCGGGTTCAGTCACCCTTTTTGCGGCTTTGTGTCTTATCTGAAGGTGGTATGCGGCTCCTTTGACTGAAGGTTGCTCATGTTGCTGATCAAGCAGCATTTTGCGGATCAAAGGCGCGGCCAAGCGGTTCCATCCGCATGCCTCGCGCCAATTTGGTAAAAGGAAGGCTGGCGGGGCTGACCGGCATCGGGCCGGGTGCCGTGCAGGTCAAGATCGTTTCGGCGATCGGGTCGAAATCTGCGCGGAAATGAACCGAACTTTTGTTGACCAAAATTGCTTGTTCGGTGGGTTCAATTCCGACAAAGCGGTACATTTCCTGATCTGCCATCTGCGCCTTGTGGGTGGTGACAACCACCCGCACATCGCCAATACGCAGACAGGCGGATGGGCCCATATCCAGATGCGCGCCGCCATAGAAAGGACCAGACGCGATCAACTCGCCATCCGATAGGCTTTCCACGACAAATCGCGCCTCATATGGGGCATCGCCATGGATGCCGGAAAACCCGCCCAAGGCTATATCAATCTCGGCACCGACTCCGGCGACATGCGCAGCCGCAGCGGCCTTTGGATCGACCATGTTACCCAAGGCCGCCCTCGTCGCCCCCTGACGCACCAGGGCGCGTAGCATACCGGTGGTATTTGAATCGCCGCCCGCACCCGGATTGTCTTGAGTATCGGCCAACACAACGGGGCGGGTGGCAGTTTGCGCAAGACGCATCGCCTCAATCACGCCGGCGTCCGGGTCATAGGTTTGACCCGCGAAAGCGGGTTCAGCCTTCAGTACCGCCTGTTCGATGCAATCGGCCGCAGCATCCGCGGCCGATTGCGTGTCGCCATAGCAAATTATCGTCGGACCACAGCCTTCGAAATCGGCCGCCGGGAACCCAAAGAAGAATGACGCGCTGGAAACATCACCGCCCTCTGTGTCAGCGACCAGATCATAGATCGCGCGCGCCGGTTCTGCGCGCGTGCTTTGCCATGCGATGGGTACCAGAAACGGCAAGCGGCGAAATGCCTTGGCAAAGGACGTGCCGCGCGCCATGAGAATATCTAGCTGCTGCGCGGCTCGTGTGCCGGTTTCGGCCATATCGACATGCGGATAGGTGCGAAACCCGACCAGCACGTCGGCCACGTCGACCATTGCCTGGGTGATGTTGCCGTGCAAATCCAGTGCCGCCGCAATCGGCACACCCGGCCCTACAGCCTTGCGCACCCGCTCCAGCAATTGCCCTTCGCCGTCATCCTCATGCTCTGCGACCATTGCTCCATGCAGATCAAGAAACACTCCATCCAGCGGACCCGCGGCAAGGATACCTGAAATTATGTCTTCAGTGATGCGTTCGTAGGCTTCCTTTTTGACGTGTGCCGATGGAATTGCGCCAGCCCAAAGGATCGGAACCATATCCCAACCCATTCGTCCTCCGAGGGCTAAGGCCCCGCCAATTCCCAGATTTATGCTCTTGCTTTGGCTAATCATCGCACCTCCGTGCGACATCGGCATGTAACCACCGCCCTGCAAGAAGTCCGAGAACAGCGCTTTTGTCGGCGCAAATGTGTTTGTTTCATGCAGAAAACCAGCGAGCGCTACCCGCTTTGACATCATATTGCCCCTCTTAGTTTGTGCGAGCATCAAAAGCCGATATGCAAACCTCAACTTAACGTTGCATTGCCGTTCGGATGGTGCAGCATGGTATTCTGAGCCTAGGAGCCTAGTTGACGTTAAGTCAATGGACTTGCGCAAACGGGAAGGAAAATGACACGAGACGCCACCCGCGCCGAGTCAGGTTTGCGGAATTTAGCGGCAACCGAGCGCGAGGGATCGCTTTCGTGCAGTCTGGTGAAAGCCGCGCTTATGGTGTTAACCGCGTTTTATCACGCCGATGGCCCCTTGAGTCTGTCGGACATTGCTACCCGCTCAGGCCGCGACCGCAGCGCAAAGGATGGTGCATACGCAGCGCCTTGGGATATGTCCGACGTGATGCCGAGGGTATGGGTTTATTCCTGACATCCGAGTTTTTGATCATACGCAGGATTTCTTGCGCCTCGGCCCATTGGTCCACCGCGCGATACCCGTCTTGCAAGAGTTTTGCAAAGCCGTACGAGAACGCGTCGACCTGGCATTGGTCGATGATGTGCGCATGATTCATGTGGTATGGCTGCAAACCCAGCGGCAATCATTCAACACGCCCCTTCACGCCCGATACGGTACTTGCTAATCGACCGAACTACTCTCAAGAGCATTCGCCAAAAACTTCGATAATTCGCCATCTAGATACAACATTTCAGTTCCTCTAAGGTGCCCTAAACCGTCATTCACGACGACGTGGTGAATGGCTTCAAGCTCGCTTAAAACTAGCAACGACGCGTTCATTGTAGGCGTGACCGGCCGTTTAAGGTCAATACCCCGACAAAATCGCCCTAACCTGCACTTTTACACAGGGGCGGAATCGAACCACCGACACGAGGATATTCAACCCACCCAAACTAATAAAACTTTGCGCCACATTGACGCTTTTACCACGCTAATGTTGGGTTAATTTGATGTAATCAGTGGTTGGTGCAAGCGAAACCTCCCTGATGGCCAAAGCGTTCGACATAAAGGACAGAATGCAGACATTAGCTGCGCCAAGCACCGTGGTCTGCAACGCGGACAAAGAGAGCTTTTGCTGTAAATTCACAAATTGTCGGTTTTCCGGAGGCCGTTTAACAAAGGTTCATTAGCCAGTGGTACAAACGTATGGCTTTTGACTGATACGGCAACGCTCTCCGTGTCAATTCGCAACGCGCGGTATTACCCGCATCTGGCGGGCTGCATCGGCATCCGAGATGGCCCTTTTAGAATATTCAAAAGTCCCACACTCTTTCAATTCCTGCGCGGCACGTATCATTTCCCCCAACGCAGCGCGGGCAAGTGATCCTCCAGTGCTGATGCGCCTGACGCGTGCGGAGGACAGATTATCAACGGTATAGGATGCTGCTGTCAAACCAACGACGACATTTACCGGCACCGAGACTGATTTGCAGACCGCGCGAACGGTTGCGATGTCTGCCAATCCTGGTGCATAGACAACATCTGCGCCCGCTTCCTCAAACGCTTGTAGACGCCGGATCGTGTCATTCAAATCAGGGCGGTTATATATAAAATTCTCAGCCCGTGCTGTAATCAAAAAGCCGGGTCTGGACTTTGCAGCTACAGCCGCACGTATCCGGTCGACGGCATGTTCAAATTCATAGATCGGATTGTCCGGATCGCCGGTCGAATCTTCGATTGCACCGCCGCATAGACCGATCTTTATAGCTTCCCGCACGGTTTGCGCACAGTTTTCTGGAGCGTCACCGAAGCCGTTCTCCAAATCCGCAGAAACGGGCAGTTTCGTTGCCTCTACGATAGAACGCGCATTATCAAGCACCTGACTGCGGGATAAGCTACCGCTGGAATCGCGGATTCCCATAGAGAACGCCAGACCAGCACTCGTTGTCGCAAGAGCCTTAAAACCAAGCCCCTCAAGAATGCGGGCCGTTCCTGCATCCCATGCGTTGGGCATAATAAACGCTCCGGGTGAATGGTGCAGACGGGTAAACTCATCGCGTTTTTGTTGATTCTCATCCATCCGCAGTGTCTTGCGATCCTTCCGTAGTTCGGCGTTCATTCTTGGCGAGATGATCGGACGACGAACGCCAGTCCCTGCCGGTAGCGACATTGGCCAAGGGGGAAATGCGTATTGCTTCAAATATACATCGAGCAAATAGACCTATTATCGCGGTTATCTCCGAGATCAGAATAGGCCCTGCCGAGACATATTAAAAACGAATTATCTCACTCACCGTGATGAGCTTTGGTAATCACAGTGCATGAACACCGATCTCGAAATTGACCTTCTTCGGTCCTTTGTAGCTGTTGCAGCTCACCAAAATTTTACGCACGCGGCGCGAACAATTGGTCGCACGCAATCGGCTGTTGGCATTCAGATGAGCATCGCAACGCGAACTTGTCCGTCCGACACACCGAAACAGATTGATAGGCGCATATGGCGAAAAATTTCGTCTTTCTGACCGAATACTGGAATCTTTTAAATAAATCGGCTATTTTACCATATTATTAACAACCTTGCCGGCGCTGATTGCATTTGTACCAAGCGGTTATTTACCCCCAGCATGGTCAGTACCTTTCCCCCAAGAGACGTGTGACCAAGCTATCTCATGCACAAAATATGCGGCAAAACCTGTCACAGATCCAAAGAATGCTATGCCGCCGCTGGCTGTAACTGAACCGGTAAAGATAAACCCGATCAGCAGCATCGAGAAAAAACCGGCAATTTGCCAAGAGACGGCCTTGGCAAAAAGTCTGATTGTGCTGTCCATTTGGGTCTTCTCCGACGAAGGTTTGAATTCTTATTTAGCTATCTGGGATATATATGAATGGAAATTAGGCACATTTGCTGCGAAAAGGCTATTATGAGGATTTTTATCTGCAAAGTAGATCAAAATGGACAAACGTGATCGAGCTGACCTGTTTCGAGAGCGGCTTCAACACGCGATGTTGCGCAAGAACGTGACAAGAAGCGCGTTGGCGAGAACAACAAAAGTGGATCGTTCTACGATTGGTCAACTGCTCAAGGAGGACCAACCCCGCCTACCCAACGCGCAACTGGCCGCCGATGTCGCAGATGCGTTGGGGGTCAGCACCGACTGGCTGCTTGGCCTGACAAACAGGCCCGAAACCCCCGGCGACATCGTTGCCGCTGCAATGTCTCTTAGCCCCGCAGAGCGCTCTTCGGCTGATGAACAGCTTCTTGAATGGCACCGCGAGGCCGCAGGATACAAAGTACGCCATGTTCCTGCAACTTTACCCGATATCCTCAAGACGGAACGCATGCTGCAATGGGAATACGCATTGTTTCAGGAACGGCGGCTGCCAACGGCATTCGCCGCTATACAAGATCAACTGGAGTGGTTGTCTTCAGGGGTTTCTGACTATGAAATCGCCTTGCCAGTTCACGAAGTCGAGTCATGCGCAGCTGGAACGGCTTACTACAAAGGGCTTGAGGTAAGCGTCCGATTTGAACAGCTGAATTTTATCGCCGATCAATGTGACAGAATGTTCCCGAGGTTGCGGATACTACTGTTTGATGCCCATACGGTTTTTAGTTCTCCGGTGACAATTTTCGGGCCCAATCTGGCAGTCGTTTACGTGGGTCAATGCTATCTCGCATTTCGTGAGATTGAACGCGTAAAATCTCTAACCAATCACTTTGATTGGCTTGTGCGCGAGGCGGTTGTGGACGCCCGTAACGTCTCAAGCTATATCCGGTCGCTTACGAAGCGGTAACGCCGTCTTACAGTATCCCGTAAAACAGTGGGTTTTGGCGATCGGGCCGGTTCAAAGAGGGTTCACCTTGAGCCCATAATACCGATGCTGTGCTCTGCACGAAGATCAGTTATTTTGCCGCGATCTATCGCAACAAACTATCTACAATACGGCGGGCAGCTTCGCGGCGCATTTGGGCATCAAGGACGTCTTGAGGGTCTGTTGGGCAACGCGAGAACGCCACTATTATTTTACGGAAAAATATTTTAAGCATACCTATATAACTAGATTAATAGTTATTTTAGGGCGTAGAAAAATGGAAGGCGTCATGCTGCTTCATCCCTCGCAAGTTTGAAACCGACGCAGCACTCTGCTGTCAGGAAGGACACTGTTCGGCGCATGGCATCATAGTCTACGCGGTTCACAATCTGACGGCCTTGACGCTCCTGAATTATCAACCCGGCATCGACCAACGCATTCAGATGATGCGCCAGTGTTGAGGCGGCCACGTTGAGGTGTTGTCCTATTTCTCCGACTTTCAGGCCTTCGCCCCCGGTTCGAACTAACAGGCGAAAAACCTCAAGACGGGTGTCGTGTCCGAGGGCGGCAAGTGACCGGGCGATGGACGTATTTGTTGTCATAAGAGAAACATAACCATAAAACCGGTTTTGTCAATCTTCCTGAAAACGTTTACCTGGAAACCTCTGTTTGATGATCCATCAAATGGTCATTCGCAGGCAGGTGCTTCGGAAAGCAGCCATGCGAATTGCCGTCATAAGCAGCAGCAAGGTCTAAGGTTCACGTCATTGCGCTCGCTCCAATCGCGCCTTTTCCGTGCGCATGGCGAAGCGGGATGATCTATCGCATCAGCCACTTGAATGCATTCTGCAACGCCGCTTTTCCACCTGATTGAATTGGAGCACCATGCGCCATCACAAGACTGTCGACAGGCCATTCCAAGATGCGCCTGACCCCATCTCGGGCCGCTAGCTTGTTCGTCGTTGCCATACGAAACTTGCGAGGCACGGACGGCATAGCGGCCGTCATCAGGTCAAGCCGGGCCACCACCGCGCGCCAGCCGCGATACCAGCCTTGTGGGATCTGTTGCACGAGGTCCGTAACCAGCGCTGTGGCTGACTCTCGATGGAAAAACACCACCTCAGTTGTGATTTTGTTGCCGCGCACGACCACCTGATCGATAATACCGGCCCAGGCGGGGTCCGGTTCATGGCCAAGGGTCGCATGGATAGCGGTTCCTGCGACGTGTTGCATAAGACCGGGTGCAACGTGAACCCGTGCATCAGCATAGGCGGCCGCCCATTCAGCGAGGAACGTGTGGTGCAGGCTATTGGGGGCTACTATATGGCGGACGGGTCCAAGGGCATCAACAGCACTGCGCACATCCTGTGTCAGATCTACCGGCGACCAGACCCATAATCCACCCTTATTCGGCAGTCGGATCACGGCCATGCGTGTGGGAAACAAGAAACCCGCCGCGCCTGTCACGGCGGGCCCATCAAACAGCCAAAGCTCGGTGCCGAAATGTGTCACGATAGAACCGGCCCTTTCCTGAGTGCGCACATCCCAAAGCTACTTGGCGGCGGCAGATTTGTCCAAATCCATTCCCGGTGCCGTCGAGATGAGCTATTGAAACCGCCATGGGGGAGCAACCCAGCATCAGGCAATGACCGCTCCTTTCAGTCATCCGCTTCCACCCGTATTGACGGCTATTCAGCGGACCTTGTCCCAGTTCGCTGAAACGGCACTCATGGCAGCTTCCGGGAAACCCAGTATGGGAGTTGCTACACCAACGCCTTTTGCATCGCTGATAGTAATGTTTCTACGGTGAAAGGCTTGTTGATAACGAAGCTGGACGGGTAACTTGCCGTAATCGCCTCTGCGTCACCGTATCCGGTAGCGAGAATGAACGGTATACCTCGTTCTGCTAAATTGTTTGCAACAGGCAATGACGTTTGATCGCCTAGGTTTACATCAAGCAGAGCGAATCTGATTGTGTTGCTGTTTATTATCGACTGCGCATCTTCAACTGAACCGGCCATGTGTACTTTTGAAGCGCCATGATCCGCAAGAATATCAGAAGCATCCATAGCGATAATCATGTTGTCTTCGACGACAAGCACCTCGCCAGTCAGAGGGTTTTCGTTTGAAACTGGCTGGAAGGTTTCATTCTTTGGAGCGGACATCACCGTTTCTTGTTCCAACGCCAATGATGTCGACGGGATCGTGATATCGGCTTCGAACCCGGTAAGAAGATATCTGGTTTTCACAGTCCCTTTAAGCTCATAAGGTATCGTTTTCTCGATAATTGTTGTCCCAAACCCGCGACGGGACGGTGCCTGAACAGGTGGCCCTCCGATTTCGCGCCAATTCATGGCCAGCGATCCATCATTCTGGATCTTGAGATCGATTGCAACGCGACCAGATTGATCTGTGAAGGCACCATATTTAGCGGAGTTGGTAACCAATTCATGCACGACGAGGGCGACAGTCGAAAAGGCTTCAGGAGCAAGCATCGGAGCATCACCGGTGATAACCATTCGGTCGTGTTGACCTGCCATGTAAGCACTAAATTCGACATTTATCAGTGAGCGCAAAGAGCTCGGCGTCCATTCCCGTTTTGTGAGCTGATCATGCGCCCGAGCCAGAGCTTGTACGCGGCCGTCGAGGACTTTGGTATAGGAGGCCAGATCTGTCGGTTCACTTCGACTTTGCGACACAAGGCCCTGTATCAGATTAAGGATGTTGCGAACGCGGTGGTTGAGCTCTGCAATCAAAAGCTCTTGTTTATCTGCATATCTTTGTCGCGTTTCATTCGCTTCGTCAGTCAGCTTCAATACAATCTCGATCAGCGAGACACGTAAAGCTTCGCCCGTGTGTATCTCACTCTCCGACCAATTAGCCGAGGAATTCCGTACAATCTCGGCCCATGCCTCAAAGCTTTTTCTTGGCGTCAGCCGGACCCCATTCGGCCCAACATCGACAGGTTTCACCGGGTTACCTGCCCACCTGACGGACTTGGCGATCTCTCGGCGGAAAAACACGATGTAATCACGTGGCGCGCGCGAGATTGGCACCGCCATCAGTCCGGCGATGTCTGCACCAAAGTGTACCGCATCAGGATACATCTCAATGAGACGGTTGGTCGAAAACACGTCGCCTGTCGGTTCGATATTCAGGACAGAAGCAAGCTTGCGAAATTCTTCCTCAGTCGGCGCTTCTCCTTGCGCCGCATACTGACCATCAGAATAAACTGCGATCCCGTCATTGGCTATCAATCCGGCAAGCTCACCTGCGATCACCTCAAAGCCGTTTACAAGATTGGTACCGCCCGACAGTTTGATCATCAGATTGTCATGCAGCTTCCGAAGGCTTTGACTTTCCAAACGCGTTTCAAAATCAATCTTTTGCATCAGCTCGTACGAGAAAAATTGCGCGAAAAGCTCGATTGCCGTGCGCCGTTCGAAGTCGATCAGACGGGGCGTGTTGTGGTGACACGCGAACAAACCCCACAGCTGCCCATCTTTTATAATCGAAACCGACAACGATGCGGCGACACCCATGTTACGCAGGTACTCTAAATGAATTGGTGACACCGCACGCGTCACAGCCAGCGACAGATCTAGCGGCTGTCCTTCAATGGGGGCAGCAGGTAAAATTGGCGATACCACACCATCTACGTCAGATATGAGGCGTAACATGTTACGCAAATACAAGGCGCGGGCTTGTTTAGGGATATCGCTTGCTGGGAATCTAAGCCCCAAGAAAGGCTCCATATCCGGCTGACGCCGTTCAGAAACGACGTCCCCTGTGCCATCATCTTAAAACTTGTAGACCATGACTCTGTCGAAACCAGACAGCGCTTGGATCGCCAATGCCGCCTGATTACAGGCCGCGGCAACGTCTTTGGCGCGTTTGACTCGAGCAAGCAGCGGCTGCACGAGGCTCATCTCGTCGCGATTATCTGTCTCACGCTTTGGCTCGAACTCAAATATGTATTTTTGGTCCTGCGCGTGTACAGAGATGTCGAACAGCTCGCCATTCTCAAGCATGTCATATCCGAACAATCGCGAGCTGTTTGTTTCGGCGTTCAGCAATTGAAGTTTTGTTCGCAGATCATGGATTGTTTTTTCAGGCAGGACATCGAGAAGGCGTTTACCGATGACTGCGTCCGGGTCTATCTTCAAAATCTCACGCAGATTCTCTGACACATGGTTAATCATGAAATCCGCAGACGTCGCGATTAGGCAGCCGTAGTTTTGAACCCCACCAAGGAGGTGGATCGGCTCCCGGTCACAGTTAGTCAGATCAACGTCATACCGTGGTGTTGTTTCTAAGCTTTCATTCTTCATACGACCGCAGCCTCTTTTGCATCAGCATTTTCATAAACAGTCGAGAAAAGTCTAAACAGGATCTTGGTATCCCGCGTTATCACCTTCGCACGCTGGCTGTCCGGATCGATTCCGGCAAGCGCTTTACAGGTTAATTGCCAAAATACCGCGTTGCTATCCAAGCCGAAGTAGTGATTTGAGCGACGCACTATCGGATCATCTGAACCTGACCAGCGCTTACGCAAAACCTTGGACCCCAAGCGTGACCCTGCCACGAGGTAATCAATCGCAAGAGGGTCGATCGTTGCTGATAGCTTTATACCAGTTTGGGTCTGCCTCCCGCCCAACACATCAAGATCTAGTGCGAGGCAATTCACCATTTGACACAAAGATTTGTGTGAATAACTTCCGTCGACAGCTACTTTAGCCATCATCTGAAAACAGGTTAAATGGACTTTGACAAAACTGGCAAAACCATCAAGCTTTGCAATGTCGAGCGCTGTAAACATGCCGTCTAGGTGGTCATGCTCTGGGCGCGTAACTTCTCTCAAAATTGTTCGAAAATCCATTTGCGAAATCCAGCCATAACCCGTCTAGCGACGACAATATACCTTGTCTTAAAAGATCACCACCAATTAGGCAAACCCTCACACCGGCCTGAATACGTCAATAATCTATGACATAGCGCCGCTTATTTCTCCCAAAATAAATTCATAGCGTCAGGTACCGATTGGGGCGAAAAGTCGTCATTCGCTAGGCCACAGACAATCGTTGAAACGAACTCATCCCTGCGGTCAGCCGCGCAATGTCCCTAGGTCCGCTATGGAACGGAATGGCGGGGCTATGGAGGTAATCGTTGCCTTTGTATCTGCTTTCAAAGGGCCCTCAAACGGAGTAGGCATCCCAAATCTCTAAAGATTTTGGACAAGTCATGGCGCAAAATGCCACCATTTATAAAATTGAACTCTCAGTCTCCGACATGGACCGTCACTATTATGAGACCCATAAACTGACCTTGGCTAAGCATCCCTCAGAGACGGATGAACGGCTAATGGTGCGTATTGTCGCTTTTGCGCTAAATGCCCATGAGCATTTGGAAATGACGAAAGGCCTTTCAACGGATGACGAACCAGACATTTGGCAGAAAAGCCTTGGCGGAGAGCTAGACCTGTCGATCGCTTTGGGACTTCCAAGCGAGAAGGTGATGCGTCACTCCTGTGGGAAAGCCGACAAAGTGATTGTCTATCCTTACGGCGGCAGGGCTGCCGATATGTGGTGGGAAAAGATCAAAAACAGCGCCACCCGTTTTGATAATCTTCAGGTGATTAATTTCTCAGAGACCGATACAGGCGCACTGGCAAAACTGGCAAACCGAGCGATGAGGCTCCAGGTCAACATTCAGGACGGCGATGTGATGGTCAGTGTTGATGATAGCGTCGTTTACGTTACTCCCGTAAAATGGAAGAGTGCTGCGTAATATACGGCTGCCCGCTGCAAACACGGGCTTGAGCGCTCGCCTACCCGTCGGATCATCACAAGCGCGTACACGTCGACGACACCGGTTAGGAATACTATTTCAAGTTAGAATAATGTCGGCTCCGTCCCTACGAACACGCGCGTTAAGTCGAAGGGAATGATTGGATCTTCCACCGGCAGCAATACTGGGTTCGATGAAAAATCGAGGGGAGAAAAAGGTTTAGTCCCCTCGATCATCTCACTTCTTATGCGTTGGCCGTCGATTTCGCCGCATCGTTGACGGTCTTGTCAGCAAGCTTTGTCAAATCCACGTCCGTCTTCCATTCCTGCTGCAGGGTCTCGTCCAGCAACTTAGCCGCTTCGTTCATGCCAAGCTCCTTTGCCCACCGATGCAGCGTGCCATAACGGGTTATTTCATAGTGCTCCACGGCTTGCGCCGAAGAAATAAGCCCCGCGTCCAGTGCAGGGCTGCCTTTGAATTCGTCCATGATCTCTTCGGCCTCGGAAATGATGCCTTCAATGGCATCACAAGTCTTTCCACGAGCAGTCTTTCCGAGGATTTCGAACACTTTCTGCAGTCGTTCAATCTGTTCCTCAGTCTCGCCATGGTGCTTTTCGAACGCTGCGACCAGTTTTTCGTTGGTCGCGGCCCGTTTCATTTTCGGCAGGGCCTTCAAAATCTTGCGTTCGGCATAGTAGATATCTTTCAAGGTATCCAAAAACAGGTCGTCCAGAGTTTTCACCTTAGCCATTGTCGCGTCCTCGTTAAATTGAATGAAGTTGTGCGGGTAGCACGGACAGAACGCGGAGCGAGGTTGGTGGTTCCTCGCCACATCAGATTCATTATGATGACGGAGGCTACCGACGGCAATTAGCAGATGTCCAGTTCTGACTGGGCAACACGTACTCTGCCTCAACCTAATCCATAGTCTGTGATAGTGGACGATGTTGCGAAGCAGACCTTAACTGCATCGGCAGCATGACCGTCTGGGCGGAAAATGCCGTCATTCAGTTGCCAGTCGATATTTGAGAAAGGTTGAGCCCTCATATTGTATCTCATCGACAAATGTTGCGCCAAGCTTCTTAAGCGCTCCGAGTTTTCTGCGTGACGGTGGCAACAGAAAAGTTACGGATGGGATGCGCTCATCGCCAACGGCGAACTCAAGTGCTTTTCTTGTGATACTCGTACCCAATCCAAAAAACTCGGGCTTAAGAACTAAACCATAGTCCCATTCGTCCCCTTCCTTTTGAAAACCACCCCACCCGACGTATTTATTCTTTGACAACAGCGCCCAGTGCCCCAGCCCATCACGACTCCAGTATTTCTCTTTAGTAGCGAAAAATTTGGCCACAGCCGCTTCATCCCACTTGAACGTCAAAAGAGGCATATGTTCCGCAACGCGAGGATCGGACATGTGAGCAATAATCTCGGTCGGCTCGATACTGGGCAATCGGGTAAAGGTGATCTCATGTATCAAAGAGGCTTCCATCTATTATGACCAGAGCGCCCCGTATGGTGAACGCAGGTTTACGACCAATAGTCGATGGTTCACATGGTAACCATTTTTTCTAATTTTGAATACTCATGAGGGCTCGAGCCTGCCGTGAACCGCGAAACGCATGAAGGTCCGGTGTGGGTCATGGTGCCAAATTTCTTGGGGCGCAGCTCTCATCACATGCGGTAGTGCGGGCTAGGGACACCGCACTTTGGGCTCGCCTTGTTGAACACACGATACAATAATCGAAAATAAACAAACACGCTGGCGCGTTCATGTGCCAGTGTCGCCCTCCGTCTCGATCTTCAACGGCTCGCCACAATGCTTGCAGTGAATTGCATCCGTTTCGTGCCGGTTCAGGCCGCATTCCGGGCATTTATGCTTGATCTTGGAAGGTTGGAAGATGGTGCGCGCCAATTGTACAAAAAGCGCGACACCCACAACCATAATGAAAACCGACAACAGCTTTCCACCGGTCGTCGTCATGGTTATGTCGCCAAAGCCCGTCGTCGTGAGCGTCGCCACGGTGAAATAGAGCGCGTCAACATAGCCGACGATGCCAGCCTCTCCATCGAAGGCCAGCACGAAGACTAACGAAGTGGTCACAAAGATGAAGACGAACAAGTTGACCGCAGCGAGGATCGCGTCTTCGTGGCGGCGGAAGAATGGGCTCTCATGCCGAAGGTCTCGCAGTAGGTGATAGGCGTGGATCAGCCGCAGGCCTCGCAGCACGCGTAGGAATGCGAAGTTCTCGGTGATAAGTGGTGCCAGCAGCAGGGACAGCACGACAACAAGATCCGCAAGGGTGTAGATGCGCATCAGTTCCCGGCTTAGTTTATCGGATATCCAGAGCCGGACGGCGAGATCCAGAACGATGATCAGACCGAGCCCTGTGTTCACCACTGTCGCAAACGGCGTCGTGGGCAGCGCCACGGTTGCAATGAAATAGACGATGGTCAACGCATCGAAAATGATCAGCCCATAGCGAAACCGCCGGGCACGTTGGCTTTGACCGGTATAAAGCAACCTGAGCGTTCGATGCAGTTTTTCCATGTGCGCAACATGCCACAGGTTTTCGCCTGGCACCATGTACCAAAACCACGGCGTGCTTGCGGATAAGCGCGGGGCGCTCGCATTGGTATCATCAACCGTCGCCAAGTTCTTGCACCCGCAGCGAATGGTAAATTTGAAGGGTTACATTGCAGCGATATAAATTGGTGACGAGCTGCAACTTAGGGTTATGAGCAGGAGTAGGAGCGGGAAGTCGAAGTTGGCGGTGTTAAAGGACGCTCAATTAAGTTAGCCGCATACCAACGAAGAGTAGCGCCTGCGCCCGTGAATTAGAAAGTCCAAACAGCCTATGTCTGAACCCTGTCTGAAACTGGTGCTGGTGACGCCTGAAATTCCATACAATACCGGTGCGATCGGGCGGACTTGTGTGGCACTGAATTTGGAACTGATCCTGATCAAGCCTTACGGATTTTCCCTCGACGAAAAGGCGGTACGGCGGGCCGGAACGGATTATTGGAAACACGTTCACCTCACTGAATTTGACAGCTGGCAGAGTTTTTTAGATGATCGCCAGCCAACGCGCGACAGCCTGTATTTCTTCGAAGAACACGGCGAGCAGAGCGTTTACGAGCCAGACTATCAAGACGACGCTTATCTGGTTTTCGGGTGTGAATCCGCAGGTTTGCCTGCTGCGATTTTAGATGGCATGAACGATCGCGTTTTTCATTTGCCCATGCGAAATCCACTTGTCCGGTCGCTCAACTTGGCAAACGTTGCCACTGCGGTGGTCTATCAAGCCATGCGCAATCAGCTCGGCGCTTGAGCGCGACAGGGTCATTGGTAATGGGGTCACTTTTCGCCGAAGCAGATCTCCGAGGCTAACAAAATGTTAAAAGGCTCGAATGGCTGTTGTTGGAAAGCTGCACCGCAGCGCTCGACACGAAGGGCTGGAAACCACCATTCGTAGAGGTTTGTAATGCGGAGAAACACCAATTCGCTGCGGCTACGCACAAGTCTGCTTTAATAAAACAAACCGGTCGATAGATACTTCAAACCAGAGTCGCAGATGACAACCGCAATCGTCTGTCCCTTGTGATCACTTTTTAGAAGTTCAATTGCTCCGGCTACGTTGGCCCCTGCGGAAAAACCAGCGAAAATCCCTTCGTACCGCGCCAGATCGCGGGTCGTTTGACGCGCGAGGTCGCCGCTAACCTGAAGAAACCCGTCCCAGCTTTGGCCGCGCAGGAAATCCAGGTCAGCCATCGCATACCCACCGCCTTGGATCGGATGATCAGGTTTGACCGCATCCTCACCAGCGATGACCGCAGCCCCTTCCGGCTCAATTGGATAGCATTTTATGCGGGGGTTTTGCGCGCGCAGGAAATCGGACGTGCCTACCAACGTGCCACCTGATCCGACAAAATCGCAAAATGCGTCGATGATTCCCCCGGATTGCTCCCACAATTCAGGTCCGGTCGTATACTCATGGGCCTTGGGGTTGCCAGAGCGTCGAAACTGGTCGGCACGAAAGGCGGCGCGCTCAACAGTTAGTTTATTTGCAACGCGGTCCACTTCTGCCAAATCAGCGCCCGACACTTCGCCCGGACGGCTTTGCGGAAGTTGATCGACCAGCACAACTTCGGCACCCAAAGCCTTCATCATACGCGCACGCTCAGGTGAGTTGCCTTTCGACATGACTGCGATGAAAGGATAACCTTTGATCGCACAAACGATGGCGAGGCCAGTGCCCATGTTCCCGCTGGTCAGCTCAACGACGGTTTGCTCCGGTTTAAGTGTGCCGTCATGCTCTGCACTTTCGATGATACCAAGGGCGGCGCGGTCTTTTTTTGAGAACCCCGGATTGAGGTGATCCAGTTTAGCGAGAATAGTGCCCTCGCAACCGTAACGCGCGACCAATCGATCAAGCCGAACCAATGGGGTATTTCCAATTGCTCCCAGGACTGAATCGAGTGTCTTGGACATAGAATTTCTCCTCACTAGTGCGTGCATTGGGTCCGGTTAAGGACAACTTTACCGGATCGTCCGGATTTCATCACAGCCAAGCCTTTGGCAAAATCTGCGGCGTCGAAATGGTGGGTGATCACCTGACTTGCGTCGAGTCCGTTCTGAAGCATTGCGATCATCTTTTACCACGTCTCGAGACCCTGAATCTACGCCGGCCGCCCATCAAGAACAGACAGCTGTTCCATTGCGCCGCGACCGTGCGGCTGACCATTCAAAAATCGGAAACCTGGAACGAGATGTCCTAGACCATATGCCCACCGGCCGCTTCCGGTGGCGACAGTATCGCAATTTGGCATCCTCGGTCGAGATTATCAATTGTTGGCACCTCTGGGAGGCACTGTGCGCTACGCTAATGAAGACACAATCGAGATCGATCGCACCCGCGACGATGTCGGGACGGTTTGCGTGCACTTCTCACGTGACCAGATACCGCATGACTTTGAATTCACGGCCAAATCCGGCGCTGTGTTTGACATCAGCGCGCAACAATATAAGGGCGGCAGCCCGCTCGCCGATTGGGTTCCGTGCGACTTAGTGAATACACGGCAGCTTATAAGCGACGCTTTATGTAACGCGCCACGAATAAACACTTATCAGCGACCTCAATTTGGCATGCTGCCGGCGTCGTTGATAGGTTAGCTTGGCACTCATGACCATTGCCTTCACTTGTCGGATTTCGCTGTGTTGAATTAAGACGGGGTTTAATGGCTTCGGTAACCCACTCTAAGTATCAGCCCTCGATTGGCATTTTTCATTGCGTCGGCAATGAATTGGGCTGGCGCTGCCTCTTTCAGGTCAGTTTTATGACGCACATCTACGTTGCAACCTCCAGCTCGTATCGTAAGCTCGTCCAGAAGGTAATTCTAACGTCAGCGGCGTTCCAGTACATGACCGCGTGCATAGCCGATGAAGAGGCGGGCCAGCGTAAGGATTAACGCGAAGGCGATCAGTGCGAGATAGCGTTCGTAAATGCCGTCGATTTTTGTCGGCAAAAATAAAAAAATAGGTGCTGAGACGATCCAGAGAATGGAAATTCCGACCAGTATGCGGCTGTAGGCAACCCCCACACGTTTAGCACCTTTTGCCATCAACGCAGGTACAGCGGCCATCATAAGACCCAAGGCATAAACCAAATAAATATGGATCACGACGCCGTCGCTGTCATTGTCGCCATATTCGTTGCGGGCACCAATGAGAAAAATGACCAGTCCCAACAGCGCCAGTCCGACAAGGCCGAGGCTCCACCGCCAACCGCCTAAGTGAATATGCGCTGCCAGCAAAGCCGTTGCGATAAAGGCAGACGAAAGCGTATAGATCCCAATATCAACGATAAACTCATACTTACCCGCACCAAGGTCGCTGATCGTATCTGATATCCAGTCGTGATTGGGCACGACGAAATCCGCGATCAACACGGTGATGCCCGAGACTGCGCAAGCAAAAACAACATACCATCCCAACCCTATTATCAGATTTGGTTGACTTTGGCTTTCTTGATGGGCGGAGGCATCTCTCACTGCGGTTTTTTCCATTCATGATAAATTATGACAGCTGCGCATCTGGCCCGTCGGTCCTACCTAAGCAAATTTGGAAGGACGCTAGAATTCTCTACGCTGTATTAGACTGAATGAGTCCGCAATCGCTGACTCCTTCAGCAGTATCAGCCAGCGGTGTTAAGCATCTCGATCAGACAGCTTTTCCTTGCTGTCGCCCGCAGCTTTTTGTACCTTACCTTCTACTTGATCGGCTTGGCCATCATGCTTCATTTTGTCGTTGCCAGTTGCATCGCCAACTTCATCTTTGACTTTGCCGCCAATATCTTTGGTCTTACCCTCAAATTGATCTTCATTAGCCATTTTAAGTTCTCATTTTAATTTACTATCGAAACAACGGACCAACCAGCCCGAGGGTTCCATTGTCCTTGTGGCACAATTGGTGTCCTAGCCAGCCCTGGGCTTGCTGGCCCACTCATTGGTACATACAAATGTGCTATTGTCGCGGCTTACAGAGCAACACTGCCTGAAGCACGTGACTGAAGCCAAACTCATATGAGGATGTAACGCTTATGTAATAAGCCCCTCGCATAGGGGTTAGATACAGCGCCTACGGATGAAACGAACCTGCTCTGATTGCCGTTCATCACTATCAGAACGTCACAATGCCGCCGCCGGTGGGGCCAGACCGAGGCACGAATGCCTAACTGTGTAAGTTGAATTATAAAACGATAGAATAATGGTGCCCAGGGGCGGAATCGAACCACCGACACGAGGATTTTCAATCCACTGCTCTACCCCTGAGCTACCCGGGCACCGGAGACCACCGTAGTGGTCGGGTGAGCGGTTTCTAGGAGGTTGCAGCAGGGGTGTCCAGTGTATTTTCCCTGTCAGGCAAAGCTTTTTTGTATTTGTTCTAATGTGGCATTCCGAAGGGGCCTGAAGCTTCTTCGTCCATGTCTTCGCGGCCTTCGTCTTGGTCTGCCTCATGAGCGGGGGCAGCATAGCTGCCATCCAGCCATTTGGCCAAATCGACGTCGGCGCAACGGCGCGAACAGAATGGCCGGTATTGGACCGATGTTGGGGCCTTACAAATCGGACAGCTCACTTAAGAACCTCTGAGATCGGCAGGCGAGAGCGCTTGCGTTGCAATTCGTAGTGCCCAAGCGGTGTCCAGCCGATCAACGTGGTTTCAACGTCATCGGCGCGAAAAGCCTGGCGCAACGCCGTTTCAAATGGCCGGCGGTCTTTCTTCGGCATCGGGGCCAGATCAAGCGTGATCTGCCCGCCAAGTCCTCGTAGACGCAGCGCACGAGGCAAAGCACGCGCGCACGCCATGTTGGCCTTGATACCTGCGGCAAGCGACACGTCTGCACCAGTGTTGACGTCAACAGCCACCAAGGCGCGGGTTGGCTCAACGAACATCGACGCGCCGCCATCCAAATTGACTTGCGGCTGTGCAAGGCTGTCGATGGCATCGAGAACGTCGTGAACTTCGAAACTGCCAGCTTCGGTCACCACATCTGCTGGATCCACCCAGTCACGCCAGGCTAGGATATGGGGGCCATCTCCCTCTGCCAACACTTCCATTTGCGTCGCAGCGTCCCCCAATACCTTGTCTGCAAGGGACAGCATTGCGTCGATATCATCGGCAATGTCGTCGGCTTCTGCATCCGCGCAAGAAGACCGCAGGATCAGCCCGTGTGCTGCCCCATGGGCCGCATCGTGCGCTATCTCCAGCAGACGATCGCGTTCGGTTTCGTTGCGGATACTACGGGAAATGTTAGTTCCGGGCGCATCTGGTGTCACGATGGCATACCGGCTTTTAAATAACAGCTTTTGCGTAACGGGGATCGCCTTACCCGGTTCCGCGTGTCCTGTGACCTGCACCAAGATCGGCTGCCCGGGTGCGAGCCCTTTGATTTGGCGCAGGAAGGCAGACCCATCCGGCGTTTTCAAAAACATTCCGCCCTGCCCTTTTACCGGCCGGTCGGCAATGGCGCGGTAAATAGTGCCGGGGCGCGGACCGTCGCTGTCAACCAGCAGGTCGTCCAGCTTGCCATCAACGATCAAAGCGGCGGCTTCGACGCCATTTAGGTGATCCAGAACGATCGTACGACCTTTCATGATACTTCTCCGTCCATAGGATAGCCTGCGGTGCGCAGCAGGTTTGCGGTTTCGGCCAGTGGCAAGCCAACGATGCCTGTGAATGAACCGCTGATCCACGGGATCAACGCACCAGCCGGGCCTTGAATACCGTATCCACCGGCTTTGCCCTGCCAATCGCCAGTGGCAAGATACGCCTTCAGTTCAGTCTCGGACAAGCGCTTCATACGCACCGTACTGACCACGTCACGTTCCCAAAGCTGTGCGCCGCGCCGGATGGCAACAGCGGTAATCACCTTGTGCCGGCGACCTGACATAAGACGCAAAAAATCTGCGGCTTCGTTAATATCAACGGGCTTGCCAAGAATACGGCGCCCCACCGCGACAGTAGTGTCGGCACATAAAACGATATCCGTTTCACCCGCCGGCACCGCTGCAGCCTTTTCGCGCGCCATTCGCGCACAATATGGCCGTGGCAATTCCGCAGCATAGGGCGTTTCATCAATATCGGGAGCCCGCACTTCATCAGGTACAACGCCAATTTGCGCCAGCAATTCCTTGCGGCGCGGACTGCCTGATCCGAGAATAAAGGTCATGTTAACCTCAATGCACTGACCG
>TARA_R110002096_G_scaffold246654_8_pt1 | contig 23507 bp, 23 predicted proteins | sample TARA_R110002096 | Tara Oceans TARA_R110002096 (sample SAMEA4397295) | marine metagenome | biome: Polar Biome; feature: [DCM] deep chlorophyll maximum layer (ENVO:01000326); material: water (ENVO:00002006), including particulate matter (ENVO:01000060) such as... | depth 35 m
GGTACCTTGGTTTTTGCGATCAAGCGTGCCTGATTGCTCAAGTAATTTATCAACAAGGGTGGTTTTGCCGTGGTCAACGTGGGCAATAATGGCAATGTTACGAAGATTTTGTTTCACAGGTGTGTATTCCTATTGGTTGGAGGGTGGCATAAGCCAAAAGTATCAGTATGGATAGGGTTTAGCTTTGTTCCCATGGGAGGCCATGAAAACGCCAGCCGCCTATATTACCACGGTGGTTGTTGTCATCTTTATCGCCTTCAAAACCTTCGTCCATATTGTATAAAGATTGGTAACCGGCTTCTGCCAGTAACTTTGCGGCAGCCATAGAGCGCGCGCCACTGCGACACATTAAAATGATAGGGGTTGTTTTATCGCTTATATGAGGGGCTATTTTTTCAATAAAATCAGGGAAAGCCTGCCATTCAGGTGGTCTTTTAAGAGGAACGTGTATAGCGCCTATGGGGTGACCGACGAACGAGTGCTCAATGCTCGTTCGCGTGTCGATAAGCCGAGCGTTAGAATCGCCTTGAAGAATCTCATGTGCCTGAGTTGGCGAGATGCTTTTTATAGTAGACATAACCTTTCCAAAATTGTGTTAGCTGAGCATTATACAACGATTATTATTGACTAGGTTGAAATGAGCGTTATGGTTTTTGTGCGACCAGCATGGCCTCATTTCTGAGCCCGCGTTGGGTATTGCCAATATTGTCGTCTTCACGATAAATGACCGTGGTTAATTCTGAGAACAGGCTTAGCAGCTCGTTCCGTTTTAATAAAAAATGGGGGTTGCTCGGTCCGTTAGCATGCGATTTGGCCAAGGTAAATGTTTGGTAAAAAATGAGGCCTTGAGGTTTTAAAGCGTTAACCAGTTCGGGGATTATTTGGCGGTCTAAAAAGCGTGATACGACGATGACGTCATAGTGGTTTTGTAAGAATTGGGCTTGGGTCACATCGACAACTTTGGGTTTTATCTGAGTTAAGCGCCCTGCTTTTTTCTTAACCTGTTCAATCGCGACAGAGGATATATCCCAGGCATCAACACAAAGTCCATGTTGGGCTAGCAGAAAAGCATTGGCGGCAAGGCCGCAAGCGAGATCAAGCGCTAAACCTGTTGCTGGTAAAAGGTGGGAATATTGGGATAGAACGCAGGCGGCTTCAGGGTTACTAGCTTCTCGCTGACGATAAATAGCGTCCCATTTTTGATCTAAACTATCCATCTAGTCATGCCAAAACATAGGCGTAAATAAAATAAGCAAGGTAAAGATCTCTAAACGGCCGAGCAGCATGGCAAAGCACGAGACCCATTTACTCGTATCTGACAGGCTAGCAAAATTACTGCTGACATCACCCAAACCAGGGCCTAGGTTATTAATTGTTGCAGCGACGGCAGAAAAGGCGGTTACTTGATCTAGGCCGGTTGCCATCATTAGCATCATTAAGACACCAAAAGACAGTATGTAAGCAGCAAAAAAACCCCACACTGCTTGAAGTACAGGGCGCGCGACTACGTGACGGTCTAATTTTACCGGCATATTCGCGTGTGGGTGTATGAGGTGGGTCGCTTCTTTGCTTAATTGTTTAAACATGATCAGAACCCGTATAACCTTCATACCGCCAGCGGTCGAGCCAGCACAGCCGCCGTAAAAGCTAACAAAAACCAATAAAACTGGAATGAAGGATGGCCACAGAGGGTAATTGGCAGTAGTGAAGCCGGAGGTCGTTGCAAATGAAACAACTTGGAATAAAGTATGCTCGATAGTGTCGCTGACACTACCATAAGAACTGTAGGCAAGTAAGACGGCCAGTACAATAAGTACGTGAGCGGTGAGCGTAAAAAAGTAAGCTTTGAACTCACTGTTTTCGGAGTACAACTTGGCGTTAAGTGAGTGGGCGGCTTTAAAGTGTAAAGCAAAGTTGATGCCGGCAATAAACATAAAGCCGATGCAGATATAATTTAATGTGGAGCTGTCAAAGAAAGCAAAATTTGCGTCGTGGGTTGAGAAACCACCGATAGATACAGTGCTAAAGCTATGACTAATGGCGTCAAAAAACGTCATGCCCCCCGCCCAATAGGCGAGCGTACAGGCAATGGTCAACCCAAGGTATATTTCCCACAGCGCTTTTGCTGTCGCAGTGATACGGGGGGTTAACTTAGCGTCTTTAACTGGGCCAGGCGCTTCTGCTTTGTATAATTGCATGCCGCCGATTCCTAGCATGGGAAGGATGGCGACGGCGAGAACGATAATCCCCATACCGCCAAGCCATTGTAATTGTTGGCGGTAGAAAAGAATGGATTTAGGAAACGTATCTAGCCCAGTCATCACTGTTGCGCCCGTGGTGGTCAAGCCAGAAATAGACTCAAAAATGGCGTCGGTCAGTGAGAGTGAGTGTATCGATGTGACGTAAAATGGAATCGAGCCAGAAAGTCCAAGGCTAAGCCAAAAAAGTGCCGCAATAATAAACCCGTCGCGTGTTCTGAGTTCTTCCTTGGCATTTTTAGCGCTTAGCCAAAGCAAAAAGCCGGTAAAAAAAATGGCTAAAAAGCCGATGACAAAGGGCTGATGATTTTGTTCGTTGTAAATGAATGACACCGCTATTGGTGGCAACATGGTAATGCTAAAGAGGCATAATAAGAGGCCCGATATCCGCCTGATTACATTGTAGTGCATGGTTATTTAATGAATCGACTAAGCAAGGATTTAGGCTGTTGAAAAAACGCTTCTACTTGGTGAATCAATGATTTATCCGACACAAAGAAGATAATATGATCGCCTTCTTGGATAACGAGTTCTGACCTGGTTGGAATAGACGCCTGATCCCGCACTAAGCCAATAATGATGGTGCCTTGCGGTAGTTTGACCTCGCCAATTTTTTTACCGGCGAGGGCCGACTTTCCTGTGCCACTGGGTACGGTGGCTTCAAACGCTTCGGCTTTACCACGCAATAACGAGTGAACGCTTGAAATATCGCCACGCCTGACTTGGGTGAGAATTTTGCCGATGGTCGTGTGTTGTGGATAGATCGCATTATCGATTGAACCATTATCAACCATGCTCATGTAGGCGCTTCTGTCGACTAGGCTCATCACCACGCGAGCCCCCAAACTTTTAGCCAACATTGAGCATAGAATGTTGGTTTCATCGTCACTGGTAACCGTGCAAAAAACGTCGGTTCTATCGATGTTTTCGTCTAATAAAAAGGCCTCATCGGTCGCATCCCCTGTGAGCACGATACTATGATTGAGTTGTTCCGATAATTGATGCGCTCGTTTGCTGCTGGTGGTGATAATTTTGACTTGCATCGTGTTTTCGAGCGCTTTGGCAAGACCTAAACCAATGCGTCCGCCGCCTGAAATAATTAAACGTTTATACGGCTTGTTTTGGTTAAATAAAATACTAAGAACCTTTTGGATGTCTTCAGATGGGGCAATAAAGAAGAGCCGATCCCCACTTTCAATGATGGTCCGATAATTGGGGAAGATAACCTCGCCGTTTCGATAGATACTGCTAACTCGAGCATACAGCCCTTGTAGGGCTTGAGTCATATCACTGATCGATTGGCCAATCAGCGAATTATTAGGGTGACACTTTGTTTCCACTAGGCTGAGTTTATCGTTAGCAAACGATAAAACTTGTTGTGAGCCGGGGTGTAAAATAAGGTTTTTAATGAAATTAACAATTTCATTTTCTGGGTTGATAATAACGTCGATTGGAATGGCGTCTTTATGAAAAAGTTTATTTTGTACGTCTAAAAAAGACTGCGCCCTGACGCGTGCAATTTTTTGTGGCACGTGGAATAAGTAATGCGCTACTTGGCAGGCCATCATATTAGTTTCATCGCTGTCTGTAACGGCGATGATAATGTCAGCGTGTTTAATGCCGGCACTTTCCAGCACATCAGGGTGGGACACATTGCCACAGATCGCCGATACGTCTAAACGTTCGCACGCGGCATCGATGGTTTCTTGATTATTATCGATCAGCGTAATGTCGATCTCTTCATTGGCTAAATTGCTGGCGACAGTAAAGCCGACTCGGCCGGCTCCTAAAATAATTATTCTCATTAAATAAGCGTACGGGTTGGCTTACCGTTTGCCCCTAAATTCAATACCCAGCGCGTGCAATTTGCGGTACAAATGCGTCCGTTCGACGCCAGCGGTGTCTGCCAGCTTAGTAACGCTGCCATCGTGCTGATCAAGGTGGTAGTCGAGATAGGCTTTTTCAAATTGAGCTCTGGCATCTTTAAGGGGTAAGTCATAAAAGACCGGTATATCGTTTGATGTAATGACGGATCTGGCCGATTCCCCAAGGGTTGTTTTCACTTCGGTTAAACCAATTTCGTCCCCAATGCCTAAAATTAATAGGCGTTGTACTACGTTTCTTAGCTCTCGTATATTTCCAAGCCACGCATAATCGCTTAAAAATTGCTGTGCCGCAACAGTAAACTTACGTTTTGGTAAATTTTCTCGCTTAATATAGTGTTGAAGATAAAAGTTGAGGAGTAAGGGTATATCGTCTTTTCTTTCTCTAAGTGGGGGTAAATGCAAGCAGGCAACATTAAGTAGGTAATACAGGTCTTGCCTAAACTGGCCTTGCTGCACCGCTTCTTCAAGGTCTTGACGGGTCGAAGCAATAACGCGCACGTCGGCTTTGACCTCTTCACTACCGCCAACACGTTGGAACGACCTGGATTCTAAGGCGCTTAAAAGGCGATGTTGAACCTCGTTATCCATATCGCCAATTTCGTCTATGAACAAGGTGCCGTGATTGGCTTTTTCTAATAAGCCGTAATGAATGGAATCGCCTTCCTCGCGGCCAAAAAATTCTTCTAATGCGTTACTCGAGGTGATGACGCCGGTATTGAGCTCAATAAAAGGGCCTTGCTTCCTTGTGCTGTGCTCATGGATGTATCTGGCAAGGGTTTCTTTGCCGCTGCCGGGTTCACCGGTTAGTAAGACGCGTGTGTCATGTTGGCCCAGCCGGCGTGCTTGTTCAAGTAGTTGCTTGATGGCTTGGCTACTGCCAAGAGGTTCTTGTACGGCATTAGAAAATTGCCGTAAATCGATGTTTTCTTGCTTGAGCTTTTCAGTCTCTAAGGCGCGTTCAACGGTTAATAACAGTTTGGCGATTGAGAGCGGCTTTTCAAGGAAGTCGTAAGCACCTAGTCGCGTCGCCTCTACAGCTGTTTCAACTGTGCCATGCCCAGACATCATAATAACGGGGCATGAGAGGTCGCCCGTTGTCGACCACTCTTTTAATAGGGTGACGCCATCGGTGTCGGGCATCCAAATATCTAATAGAATCAGGTCGTGCCGGCATTCGTGGCGGGCTTTTTGAGCACCGGCAGCGTTTTCAGCTGTGGAGACTTCGTAGCCCTCGTCTTCTAGAATATCGCGGATCAGGCTGCGAATATCTGGTTCGTCATCGATAACAAGAATGTGAGATTGGTTCATGAGACGTGTCCGTAAATCGGTTAATGTTACTCGCTTGTTACAGGGAGATGAATAATGAATTTGGCACCTTGGGGCTGCATTGGCATAACAAGGATGGTTCCCGCGTGTTCTTCAATAATTTTTTTAACGATAGCCAAGCCAAGCCCCGTACCTTTTGCCTTCGATGTGACGTAAGGTTCGAAGATGTGTTCAATCTTTGAATTATCTACCCCTGGGCCGTTATCGGCAATAGCTATCTCAATCGAGTGCTTGTCATGTAGATAAGCCGCCGTGATATTAATTTGTCCATCTTCTGTGTCGTTGATCGCTTCTTGTGCGTTTTTAATTAGGTTTATAAACACCTGCCTTAAACGAACTGGGTCGGCGTAAAGCGTGGGTAGAGGCTGGTTAATGTCGACAATCAGGCGTTTGATTTGGCCGTGATAAAGTGCGGTTACTTGTTCGAGTAAGTGTTCAAGATTGATGATTTGTGGTCTTGACTGAGGTGGCCGAGCGAAGTCGGAAAAGTCATTCACCATGCTTTTCATAGCGCTAACTTGTTGGACAATAGTGTCGGTGGACTTTTTTAGTATCTGTTCGGATTCATCGTTTAATAAGCCGTGTAATTTACGTTGTAGTCGCTCCGCGGATAATTGTATGGGGGTTAGCGGGTTCTTGATTTCGTGAGCGAGCCGTTGGGCGACCTCGCTCCATGCGGCGTTCCGTTGGGATTGGATAATGGGGGTTACATCATCAAAGATCAAAACATAGCCAGATTGACTTTTGTCTGCGGCAAACAAGGGGGTGCCTTTTAAAAGCAAGGTCTTTTTTTGATGGTTGATGGTTAATAAAAATTCGTGCTGCCATTCATTGCTGTGGGTAGAAAACTTGTCTACTAACAGACTAGTAAAGCTCTCGAGGAGGGGGAACTTTTCGGCAATTTCTTCTAGAGAATACTCGATGCAGGCAGATAAGTAATGTTCAAGAACTTGGTCTGCGCCTTGGTTGGTGGTTTTCAGTCGAAGCGACAGGTCGAAGCCCAGTACGCCGTTGGATAAGTGACTGAGAATGGTTTCAAGGTAGGCGTGTTGATTTTCGGCTTCTTGTTGGGCTTTATTGGCTTCGGCGCGTGCGTTAGAGATCCGTGAGGTCATGTCGTTAAACGATTCAACCAAAAAACCAAGTTCATCACGTCTACCGACGGTTAATCTTTTTTCATAATCACCTGCGGCTACGGCTTGAGTGCCTTTGACGAGTTGACGAATCGGGGCGACTAATTCACGAGCAAAGATAAACGCGGCCCAACTGGCGGCTAATAAGCTAAAGACCAGAACCAGGGAGAGGGTTAAGGTAAAGCTAAACTTTAAAGACTCCCTAAGGTAGTTGAACTCCTGGTAGGCGGTGTAGGCATTTTCTACTGAACTGGCAAGTTCGCTGAGATCTCTTGGTAGTGTGTAAATTGCCTGCAGGTAACGCTGCGGATTTGAGTTTTTAATTTCAACTAAGGTTCGTACGATAAGGTCGTCATAATCGTTCGGCTCGATGCCAATGTATTCCCCGCTTTGCCGAACTAATAAGAGCACGGCGTCATCCGGTGTATTAGGAATAAGGACATTGGGGTCAAAGTTGGTGGTGGCGATAATGCGGCCCTGTTTCGAGAAGGCGGTCAATTCCTTAGCGCTGGTTTTCTCGCGGAGCGTTGCAAGTGTTAACGATAAAAACATATCCGACTCATTCTCTAAAGCCTCGGAAAGTTGCCTGGTTTCTTTCATTAGCGACCGATTTCTATTGTCGAGCGATCGTTGGCTGAGGGTCAATGAGCTTTGCATTGCGTCGTCAATTTGCGCATCGAACCAGCTATCGACACTCTGATGCAATAATTGGCTAGAAAAATAAAAAACCACGCTTGTGGGAACCACTGAGATAGCAAAAAATAAAAGAACAATTCGCAAGGTGATGCGAGACCCCACGGCTTGTTTTCTAAATTGAAGCCATAGCCCGTATATATTGCTGAGCAGAAGACCGAATAAAAAAATCGTACCGACGATATTTAATAAGATCAGGAATGAGAATAATTCGTTAAACTGCGATGACGACTGCGTCGCATGACTCATCAAGTATAGGCTGAACAACAAGAGGAGGAGAACCCCCGCAGGTAACAGGTAAATTCTTTTTGTTATTTTTTTAGTGTCCATTGATACGTGCTGCTACTTAAATACCAACCAGGTGTTATATAGGCCATCGGTCGCATGGGTAAAGGCAATGCCTCAATATTCAGGTAGGCCTTTAAAGAAACGCTTGTGTTTGGCTTATAGGTCGTCGATAAGGCATGAATAGGGGTTTCATTAAGCGTCCCTAGCGCATGCAAGGCTGGTTCAAGGCGTGAAAAGCTATGCCGGGCATTATTTTTCACGTCTAAAACTTGGTACGTTTCGGCGAGGGTGTGATATTTGATTTGATAGGGCAAAGTGATATTTGCATGGTGTTTGTTCCATAGCCAGCGTCTTGATTCGACAACTGATAATTCGACGTTGAAGGTTAAGGTGATACCGTTATTCAGTGCTTTAATGGCCTCACCACTGAGCGAGTAATTAATGCTGGCATTGAGCAAATGGGTTTGATCTTGTAGCGTTAAGGTTGCCGTTTTTACTGTGATACCGGCTTGCTCATTGGCAATACTGACGCTGGAAAAAAAAAGTATCAACGTTAAAAGATACGATCTTTTGTCGTGAGTAAACCACGGTAATTTTATATTTTGCTTAGGCATGCGTAATAAAACCCATCCATCTGGTTTTCGCCGGGGAATATTTGTCGGCCGTATTCGCAGGCTCGCCCCCAAGGGGCTTCAATCTTTATCGCTTTTGCATCCGAGTGTTTAGCCATAAAGCGTGCTATTTGCCGACTGTTTTCAGCCTTTAATATAGAGCAGGTAGCGTATAAAAGCACCCCCTTTTTGTCCAGTAGTGGCCACATGGTGTCTAATAATTTCTGTTGTAGTTCGACCAGTTTAGGGATATCGGATTGTTTGCGAAGTAGTTTGATGTCGGGGTGGCGGCGTATAACTCCAGTGGCAGAGCAGGGGGCGTCGAGCAAAATGCGCTGAAAAAGCTGGCCGTCGAACCAGGTATCAGGGGCTAGGCCATCGGCGGTTACTACATTAGCGTTTAACTGCAAACGTTGTAAGTTTTCTTTAACGCGATGATTGCGCTGTTCATCAATATCAATAGCGAGAACAGAAATCGACGCACCCATAATTTCTAGCAGGTGGGCTGTCTTTCCGCCTGGTGCGGCGCAAACATCCAGAACACGATCACCGGTTTTTGTGTCTAACAGGGGTGCGGCTAGTTGTGCCGCGCTATCTTGTACTGAACAAGCGCCTTGCCAGAATTCAGGTAATTGATCAACGCCAACAGCTTTGCAAAGGGTCAAACTAGTGGGGTTAAATGGGTTGGCTTCGGCTTGAATACCGTCCTTTTGCAGTAGCTGAAGATAGTCGTCACGCGTGGTATGGTTTTGGTTAACACGGATCGACATGGGTGGGTATTGGTTGTTGGCTTGTAAGATGGAGGGAAGGTCATCCCCCCAATCTTTTTCTAATTGCGTAGCCAACCAACTGGGATGAGAGAAACGCTGACCGGGACTGCTGTCCACCGTATTTTCTATGCTGTCCTGGTGGCGTAAAAAATGCCGTAGCACGCCGTTTAAAACCCCTTTGGCCCAGCTTTTTTTTCCTTTTTGACAGAGGTTTACGGTTTCTGAGACGGCGGCGTGGTCGGGGGTGCTTAAGTAAATGAGTTGGTAGAGGCCCAGTAAAGCAAGTACTTTGATATCGAGGTCTTTAGGCTTGAAGGCTTTTTTAAGTAGTGTCGCGAGTATTGCCTCTAAACGAACATACCAGCGTAAGGTGCCGTAACACAGTTCGCGACAAAAGGCCGCGTCTCTGGGGTCTAGGGTGTCACACAATGACAGCGCGTCGGTGAGCGACTTGCCATCTCGGACAACGTTGCAAATAACGTTGACAGCGATCTCTCTAGCTGAGGTCGATAGGGTTTTGTTATGGGGCTTCATTTGGGCCTAAGGTGAGGTTATCGAGAGCGTGAGCGGTCAGGTAATCGGCGGCCTTCATTCGGCGTTTATTGGCGGCTTGTAGTTCAGTGATTTCAAGGTAGCGATCCTGACAGGCAACCAATAAACGGCGTTGATCAATTTTTACCCGGCCTGGTATCTCATGCTGATGTTGTTCGGCCAGTTTGGCGTGCCAAATGCGCAATGGCTCATTACCCATTAGCGTGTGTGCCACCGGCCAGGGGTTATAGCCACGGATCGCCGTCAGTACATCTAGTGCAGGCTTGTTCCAGTTGATACTTGCTTCTTGTTTACTGAGTTTGTGGGCATAACTGACGCCAAGCTTGGGTTGGGTGATAGGTTTTAAGCACCGCTGCTCGACGTCGGGCAATAATGAAATAAGCGCCTCAGCACCCAATAGGGACAGTTGATTATGCAGTGTGTCTGAGGTGTCATCAGCTTGTATGGTGTATCGAGAGGTGGCAAGCATGTCGCCGGTATCTAGACCTTTGTCCATCTGCATCAAGGTGACGCCGGTTTCTTCATCGCCTGCCAAGATGGCGCGTTGAATGGGGGCAGCGCCTCGCCAGCGGGGCAACAAGGAGGCGTGAATATTAATGCAGCCGTAACGGGGTATGCTGAGCACCTCGGGTGGTAAAATTACGCCGTAAGCCACGACAATCATCAGGTCGGCTTGGTAGTCAGCTAGGGTGTCTCGTGTTTGCGCATCGTTAAAATTAAACGGTTGCTGGACGGGTAGATTATGAGTTAAAGCACACTGCTTTACCGGACTAGGTTGAACTTTTCTGCCCCGACCCGCAGGCCGATCAGGTTGCGTGTAAACGGCACAAACGTGGTGATTGCTTTGTAGCAACGCGTTGAGTGTGGGGACAGAAAATTCAGGTGTACCTGCAAAAACAATGTTCATTCGGGGTGACTGCTAAATCGCTTATTATAGCGTGGAAGCAGGTCGAGATTTGAGATTAGTGGACTCTTTTTCTTGTCGCTCAAGTTTGCTTCGAATTCTGTTGCGTTTTAACGGGGATAAATAATCGACAAATAGCTTGCCGTCTAAATGATCGATTTCGTGTTGAATGCAAACAGCGAGCAGTCCATCTGTAGTCAGTTCAAATGTGTCGCCTTGTTTGTCCAGCGCCTTCACCGTGATGCTTTCGGCTCTTTCTACATTTTCATAGAAACCGGGCACAGAAAGGCAGCCTTCCTGCATAACCTCGATCCCTTCTTTGTGTGTAATAACAGGATTTATAAAGCATAAGGGCTGGTTTTTTTCTTCAGATACGTCGATAACCATCAAGCGTTTGTGAAAATTAACCTGAGAGGCAGCTAAACCAATACCTGGTGCAGCATACATTGTGTCGAACATATCTGTAATCATTAAGCGAAGGTCATCGTCAATGGTTTGTATGTCGGTTGCTTTGGTACGCAAACGCTTGTCAGGAAAGCAAAGAATGTCGAGTATGGCCATATTATTTGTGTGAAATGTGCGTTTATGCTCAATTGTATCAAGGGATTCTAACTAATTTAGGTTAAACTTTGAATAGTGAATATTTTACGATAAACTTAGATGCACTATTTTTGCCAAAAAAAAGGAAGATCATGGCTATGAAAAAACTGTTAGGGGTCTGGCTTGGCGTATTGTTTTGCTGCAATGTGTTGGCGAATGACGTTACTTTAAATCCTACGCACCCTGACCGTTACGTAGTGGTTAAAGGCGATACTTTGTGGGATATTTCCGCCCGTTTTCTGGCTTTGCCATGGCGTTGGCCCGATATATGGCAAGCTAATGAGCAGATTGCTAACCCACATTTAATTTACCCAGGCGATGTGCTTGAGCTTTCATTTATTGACGGCCAGCCTCGCTTAACATTAAGTCGGGGCAACGGTAAGCTCTCACCCAGTATTCGTCGTTCTAGTTTAGATGAAGCGATTCCAACGATACCTGTTGACGCAATTGCGGCTTTCTTGAATAAGCCGAGGGTGATGAGCCAGCAAGAATATGATGCCGCACCGTATATTGTAGCGTTTGACGATGAGCATATTTTAGGTAGCCCTGGCAATAAAGCGTATGTGCGTGCGTTACAGGACAGTGCGCAAGAAGGTTATAGCGTGGTGCGTCAAGGGGAGGAATACAAAGACGGTGTTAGCGGGGAAGCACTAGGTTTTGAGTCGGTGTTTATCGCCGAATCAACCGTATTGTCAACAGGTGATCCGGCTGCGGTGATGCTGTCAAAGACGACTCGTGAGGTACGTAAAGGCGATCGCTTATTGCCTGCCACTGAAGGCCCTATTGTGCAAAATTATTTTCCACACGCACCTAAAAAAGACATTAAAGGAACCATTATTGGTGTGGTGGACGGCGTCACCCAAATCGGTAAATTGGATATTGTCGTTATAGATAGGGGTGCGCGCGATGGTGTTGAAGTGGGTCATGTGCTGCAGATTGATCAAGCGGGTGAAACGGTACGAGACGTTATTGCCGGAGCAGGCGCTGAGGTAACCTTACCGGATGAAAAGGCGGGTTTATTGATGGTGTTTCGCACCTTTGAACGGCTTAGCTACGCAATAGTCATGCAAAGCAAGCGTGTAATGCACCGCTTAGACGTCGTCCGCACACCTTAATTTGGACCAAATCGAACAGCCTGATGAAGGAATGCCTTCGTCAGGCTTTGTTTTAAGTGAACGACGCTATTGGCTTGCCTTGTGGCGAGTTAAAGGGGTTGGGGCAAAAAACTTCATTAGTTTGCTGGAAGTGTTTTCCCACCCAAAACGCGTTTTAACAGCGACACTAAGTGAACTAAAAAACGCCGGGGTGTCTGCCGAGTTAGCTGAACGTATTCAACGTATCGATCTTAGTGACGCTGACCAAGATATTAAATGGTTGCAGAATGATGACTGTCATTTAATGTGTTGGCATGATGACGACTACCCAAGTTTGCTGAAAGAAATACATGATCCGCCGCCCGTTTTGTTTATTCGCGGCAATCGCGCTTTACTGTCTTCGCTTCAAATTGCTGTAGTCGGTACGAGGAACCCCTCGGCGCTGGCGTTAAAAACGACGCGTGCATTTGCCAATAGTTTTGCAACTATCGGCTTAACGGTGACTAGCGGGCTGGCACTGGGTATAGATCAAGCTGCGCACCAGGGTGCTATCGATGTTAGCGGAAAAACAATTGCCGTGGCAGCAACCGGTTTAGACAGGGTGTACCCAGCAAGCAATAGGGATTTGGCTGAAAAAATTATAGAAGCGGGCGCTATGGTGTCGGAGTTTCCAATAGGTGTTCACCCGCAAGCAGGGTATTTTCCACGGCGAAATAGGATCATCAGTGGCCTAAGTTTGGGCGTGTTAGTCGTGGAGGCCGCTTTAAAAAGTGGTACGTTGGTTACGGCTAAACACGCAATGGAACAAGGTCGTGAAGTGTTTGCTATGCCAGGTTCAATACACAACCCACAGGCCAAAGGTTGTCATTATTTAATACGTCAAGGCGCAAAATTAGTTGAAACAGCCGAAGATGTGTTAGAAGATTTGGGAGCCTTGTCTTTGGCTGCCGCGTCTAAATCCTTTGTGTCGGACGAGCTTGTGTCTGCAAAAACGGATTCATTAGGTGATGATTATTTGCAGTTACTCGAAAAAATCGCCTTTGCTCCCACCTCAGTTGATGATCTAATAGAGGGAACTGATTTTACAGCGGAAGAAATTTCCTCTATGTTATTAGTGTTGGAGTTAGAAGGTTTAGTATTATCATCACCTGGTGGGCTTTTCTGTCGGTGTTAAACAGACCCAGTAAGAGATTAATTTGAAAGAAATGAAAGAAACTATTTTTGACGTACTCGTGTATCTATTCGAGCACTACATTGACGTGGGTGACGATCAGGTAATTGAGCAAGGTAAATTAAAAACCGAATTGTTAGAAGCGGGATTTACCGATAGCTACGTGGATCGTGCCTTCGATTGGATGGAAGAATTGAGTAATCAGCCGACGATGGCCGCCGAAAATTCGGTTGGACAACGGTCAATCAGGATACATTCGCCAGAAGAGCAGCAACGATTTGACGTCGATGCGCAAGGCTTCCTGATGTTTTTAGAGCAAGCAGGTATTATCGATGCGACCCGACGTGAATTGATTATTGATAGGGCGATGGCCCTTGGCGACACCACGTTGACGGTTGATCACATTAAATGGGTTGCGTTGATGGTATTGTTTAGTCAGTCTGGTATGGAAGGGCACTACTCGCAGATGGAAGACTTGGTCTACGGCGATATTCCATTCGAGCTTCACTGAGCGCCTTATGTCCAATCTAGTTATTGTTGAATCGCCTGCAAAGGCCAAAACCATTGAAAAGTATTTAGGTAAGGGGTTTCAAGTATTGGCCTCTTATGGTCATGTGCGTGACTTGGTACCGAAAGAAGGCGCGGTTGATACCGGTAACGACTTTGCAATGAAGTATTCATTAGTTGAGCGCAATCAACGGCACGTTCAAGCCATTACCAAGGCAATGAAAAAGGCCGACGCGCTCTACCTCGCGACTGATCCAGATCGTGAAGGTGAAGCCATTTCATGGCATGTGGCAGAGCTACTAAAAGAAAAAAAATTATTAAAAGACAAACCCATATACCGGGTAGTTTTTCATGAAATCACCAAAGCGGCCATCCAAAGTGCGATCAAAGAACCGCGTGAATTGTCGATGGAGATGGTTGACGCACAACAAGCGAGGCGTGCGCTGGATTATTTGGTGGGGTTTAATTTATCGCCTTTATTATGGAAAAAAATCAGGCGAGGTTTGTCGGCTGGTCGTGTGCAAAGTCCCGCGTTGCGGCTAATAGTTGAACGTGAGCTAGAAATAGAAGCCTTTAAAAGCCGCGAGTATTGGAGTATCGAATCAAAGGTGTCGTCCAGCGAGCAAGCATTTAGTGCGAAATTGACGGTGTTTGATAATGAGAAGTTAAGCCAGTTTAGCGTGACCGATGAGGAGCGTGCGAAACAAGTCACAGATAGTTTGCTTTCCGCCGCTGCGGGCAAGTTGTTGGTCAAAACCTTGAAGAAAAAGCAGCGAAAGCGTAACCCAGCAGCGCCGTTTACCACCTCAACCTTACAGCAAGAAGCGGCTAGAAAGCTGGGCTTTACCACTAAAAAAACGATGCAAGTGGCGCAGCAACTGTATGAAGGGGTGACGATAGGTACCGAATCGGAGGGTTTAATTACCTACATGCGTACTGACTCGGTTAATCTAGCCGATGAGGCCGTGGAATCAATTAGGCAGCTGATAGCGACACGTTATGGTAAAGAAAACGTGCCAGCAAAGCCTCTCGTATATAAAACAAAGTCAAAAAACGCGCAGGAAGCCCACGAAGCAGTCAGGCCGAGCTCAGTTGAGCGAATTCCAGAAGAAATACGGGGCTCATTAACGAACGATCAATATAAATTATATTTATTGATTTGGAAAAGAACCGTGGCTTGCCAAATGGCGCATGCGGTCATCGACATGGTCAGTGCTGAATTGACCTGCGGCAATGAACATATTTTTCGTGCGACCGGTTCTACGGTTAATAAACCGGGGTTCATGTCAGTTTATTTAGAAGGCAAAGATGACACCAAAGGTGATGACGATAGCAAAGAGAATTTGCTGCCACCGATGAAAGAAGGCGAGCTGGTTGACTTGATAGAAGTGATACCGAATCAGCACTTTACAGAGCCACCACCAAGATACGGCGAAGCTAGTCTGGTTAAATCCCTTGAAGAATATGGTATTGGACGGCCTTCTACGTATGCCTCCATTATTTCTACCTTGCAAAACCGTGAGTATGTCGAGCTAGAACAAAAACGTTTTTACCCGACCGATGTAGGACGTATTGTTATTAAGTTTTTGACCGAACACTTCACTAATTACGTTGATTATGATTTTACTGCAAAGCTAGAAGACGATTTAGATGCCGTCTCCAGAGGCGAGATGAAATGGTTGCCGGTAATGGAAAAGTTTTGGCAGCCTTTTAAATCGTTGATTGATGATAAGGAGCAAAGTGTTCAACGTAGCGATGTAACGCAAGAAGCGATGGAGGAAAAATGCCCTGAATGCGGTAAACAATTATCAATACGTTTGGGGCGTAATGGCCGATTTATTGGCTGTACTGATTACCCTGAGTGTGGTTACACCAGGAACCTCAATGATGATGCTGCTTCAGCAGAACCAGAGGTAGTCGAAGGCAGGCAGTGCCCAAAATGTGATGCGAATTTAATTATTCGGTCGGGACGCTATGGCAAATTTATTGGCTGTAGCGCTTACCCCGCGTGTAAACACATGGAGCCACTTGAAAAGCCAAAAGACACAAATGTGGTTTGTCCCGAGTGCAAAAAGGGCAGCATCTTAGAGCGAAAATCACGTAAAGGAAAAATATTTTATTCCTGTTCAAATTACCCAAAATGTAAATATGCCCTTTGGAATGAGCCTATTAATGAGCCTTGCCCCAATTGTAATTGGCCTATTTTGACTGTTAAAATAACCAAAAGTCGCGGCGCAGAAAAAGTATGTCCACAGCAGGACTGCTCGTATATAACGCCTTGCGAAGAAATGGCTAAACCTAACTAGATGAATTGATGAATATGACTGAAGATAAAAAAACGTTTGTTGCTGTGTTAATGGGGTCTGACTCGGACCTACCCGTAATGCAGTCGACTCTAGATGTGCTAAGTGGCTTACAAATTCCCTATGAAGTAAGAATTAGCTCGGCGCACAGAACACCCGTAGAAACTCACGAATATGTCACCAATGCAGACCAACGGGGTTGTGGTGTCTTTATTGCGGCAGCGGGTTTGGCAGCACACTTAGCGGGTGCGGTAGCAGCTAATACAGTGAAGCCAGTCATCGGCGTCCCATTGGATGCGGGCTCGGTGCAAGGAATGGACGCGCTGCTCTCCACGGTTCAAATGCCTGGAGGTATTCCGGTAGCGAGTGTGGCGATCGGTAAACCAGGTGCAAAAAATGCGGCCTATTTGGCGGCACAAATTTTGGCGCTGTCTGATAAAGACCTAGCGGCACGTGTGTTAGCAGATAGAAAAGCGTCCGCTGAAGCAGTATTACAAAAAAACCGCGAGTTACAGCAAACGCTCGGTTCTTAATTTTAAGCGAGCCGCTTATGCCATCTGCTTGGCAAAAAAGACAATGTGTCGAACAACTGCGCCGGGGCGGACTAATCGCTTACCCGACCGAGGCTGTTTATGGTTTGGGTTGTGATCCTTTAAACAGGCAAGCAGTTTTTGCCTTGTTGGCGCTAAAAAAAAGGGCGTGGCAGAAAGGGCTTATTTTAATTGCTGCCGACATTAGTCAAATTGAACCCTTTATAAAAAACCTACCTGAGGCGATTAAAAAAAGGATACTTGATCCATGTCAGGAAGCGACTACGTGGGTCTTGCCAGCAAAAAAAAGTGTGCCAGACTGGTTAACAGGCACAAATAAAACCATCGCGGTTCGTCTTGTTCAGCACCCGTTGGCACAAGCGATTTGTCGGCAGGCTGGTAGGGCAATTGTTTCGACGAGTGCTAATTTTGCGGGTTGCGAAGCGCTTAGAGTGGGGTACAAAGCACGCGTAAAGTTTGGTAACAAAGGAGTCTTTACACTCAATGGGTCGGTCGGTAGCGCAGCTAAACCGAGCCGTTTAATCGACCCTTTTTCTAATAAGCAACTGCGTTAACTAGAGGTTATTTCTTATATGTCGGCACCCAATATACAGGCGGTTAAAGCGTACCTGCTCGCGTTACAAGACACGATTTGCGCGTCTTTAGAAACCTTAGAAGAAGACGTTAAATTTGTTGAAGATTTGTGGCAGCGCGGTGGTGATACAGGCGGTGGGCGCACACGAGTGATGGAAAATGGGCAAACGTTTGAACAGGCAGGGGTTAACTTTTCACATGTCCGTGGTGGCTCCTTACCGGCGTCAGCAACTCAAAACCGACCTGAACTAGCGGGCCGTGACTTTGAGGCACTAGGCGTATCGTTAGTGATTCATCCGCGCAATCCGTTTGTGCCGACTTCGCATGCTAATGTTCGTTTTTTTATTGCGGAAAAAGCTGGCGAAGAGCCCATTTGGTGGTTTGGTGGTGGTTTTGATTTAACCCCGTACTATGGCTTTGAAGAGGATGCGGTGCATTGGCATCAGCAAGTAAAACAGGCCTGTGACCCTTTCGGTGAAACGGTATACGATGAGTATAAAAAATGGTGCGATGATTATTTTTTTATCAAGCACCGAGATGAGCCGAGGGGTATCGGGGGTTTGTTTTTTGACGACTTAAATGAAGGTGGTTTTGAGCGTTGTTTCGAACTGATGAAAAGCGTGGGTAACCACTACCTTCCTGCGTATATTCCGATCGTCGAGCGGCGCAAAAACCTACCTTTCTCGCAAAAAGAAAAAGATTTTCAGTGCTATCGTCGTGGGCGTTACGTCGAGTTTAATTTGGTGTATGACCGTGGTACTTTGTTTGGGCTACAGACGGGGGGGCGTACCGAATCCATATTAATGTCGTTACCGCCGAATGTTACATGGCGCTATAACTGGCAGCCGGCAGCAAACACCGAAGAAAGTCGTTTGTATGAGGTGTTTTTGCAGCCTAAAGACTGGCTTAATCAACAGGACAAGCAGCTTAAGAGCTGATTTGTACGACCTCAGTAGTAACCGAGCTGGTTTTAGACTGTTCATTTTTTTCAGCCAGCGCTTTGATAACGTTTTCTAAACCACCGCTATTTTTAATACTGGTCGCAAAACTGCCTTTGTAGTTTGTAACCATGCTGATGCCTTCAATAATTACGTCATAGGCCTTCCATTGCCCATCATTGTCTAGAGCCATACGGTAATCAACGGAAACCGGTGGTCTGGCGGCTTGGATTATTTCGGTTTTAACAATAACTCGGCTGTCATCAGCGTTGAGTGACATCGGTAAAAAATGGACTGTCCAGTCTTGAAACTCTGTGAAGGCAGTTGCGTAGGTGTTAACTAACAAACCCTTGAACTCTTTTTGAAATTGCGTTTTTTGTTGAGTGCTAGCCGTACGCCAGTATTTACCTAAAACGAGTTTAGAAACCTTATCCAAATCAACGCGAGGCTCGATAACATCGTCGACAAGGTTGAAAATGTATTCACGGTTACCCAGTTTATCTTTGTCTTTTTTCACAATGTCGTAGAGTAAATCAGATGTTTCTTGAATTACTTGTTGCGGCGCATTGAGTTCAGCAGCAAATGTGTTGCTGTGAAAGGTTAATAATAAGAGTGTCAGTCCTAAACTGTAAAACCCGTTTATTTTTTTCATATCGATCAGAGCCCTATGGGTGTGTTATTTTTTTTAATCATTGCATCAATAGACCGCCAATATGGGGTAATGATTACAACATTTTAACTAGGTTAAATAATTAATACAGTACGATGTCGATTCAATGCCTCGAGACCGGCGCTGATTAAGTAATGTATGTTCAGAGCAGATACTATAACGCTTTAGCTGTACGATCAATGACTGAACCGGCAAATCGTCATTAAGGTAGTTAAAACAACGTTGTGTGTCACAAACTTTGCCGACAGGTTCTAGCTTGCTTTTTGTTCCTTACCGTAATTATTATTGATAAGGTGACGCATTTTTGTAACCATGATGTAAAAGGGACACACTATACTAACTTGATTAGATGATATCTAATACCTAATTCCTTCGTTCTGATTATAGCTTAAAATAAAAAAACAATATGATGTCTAGCAAAGCAAATTTAATTTTATCAACGCGTTTACGCCGCATGCGTACAAATGATTTTAGTCGGCGTTTAATGCGTGAGAATCGTCTAACCGTGGACGATCTCATTTACCCTGTGTTTGTGATCGAGGGGGAGCAGCAACGGCAGCGTATTGAGTCAATGCCTGGCGTTGAGCGATTGAGTCTTGATCTGTTATTACAAGAGGCTGGCGAAGTTTTTAAACTGGGCATACCGGCTATAGCGATTTTTCCTGTACCCGACTCCAAGGCGAAAACCGATAATGCTGAAGAAGCCTGGAATCCAGAGGGCTTGGCTCAACGCGCGGTCAGGGCGTTAAAAGCGACTCTGCCCGAGTTAGGCGTCATCACGGATGTTGCTTTAGACCCATTTACCCTTCACGGGCAAGATGGTTTGATCGATGATGGTGGCTATGTTTTGAACGATGAAACGGTCGAGGCTTTAGTCAAACAGGCACTGTCACATGCACAAGCGGGCGCGGATATTGTGGCGCCTTCAGATATGATGGATGGGCGCGTCGGTGCGATCAGAGAGGCGCTTGAAGAAGCAGGCCATACGAATACCAAAATTTTAGCCTACTCTGCTAAATACGCATCAAGCTTTTACGGCCCATTTAGAGATGCCGTGGGGTCTGCGGCACAATTAGGCGCTGGCAATAAATACAGCTATCAAATGGACTGCGCCAACAGTGATGAAGCCCTTGCAGAAGTCAGCCTAGATATACAAGAAGGTGCCGATATGGTGATGGTTAAGCCGGGGATGCCGTATCTTGATGTGATCAGGCGAGTGAGCGATGAGTTTGATATACCGGTGTTTGCCTACCAAGTCAGTGGTGAATACGCGATGTTAAAGGCGGCGGTACAAAATGGCTGGTTAGAAGAAGGGCCGGTTGTATTAGAATCCTTATTGGCGTTTAAAAGAGCGGGTGCGGATGCGATATTAACGTATTTTGCCAAAGACGTCGCTCGTTGGTTAAAAGCGTAATGTTGGATCGATACGCCGTAATGGGGTTTCCCATCTCACATAGTCTGTCACCGGTCATTCATCAGCAATTTGCCGAACAAACCGGACAAAAAATCAGTTACGAAGCGATAGAAGTTAGGCCTGAATCGTTTGACCAGGCGGTTGAGGAGTTTTTTCACGCGGGGGGGCAGGGTGTCAATTGTACCGTACCGTTAAAGGAATTGGCGTTTAAAAAAGCAGATCAGCTAACCGAACGCGCAAAATTTAGTGGTGCGGTCAATACCTTAAAACGGATGGAGGACGGTTCACTGCTCGGTGATAACACCGATGGAATAGGCTTAATGACCGACTTATGCAAAAACCTCGGCTTGTCTCTAGCGGGCAAGCGCATACTCGTATTAGGTGCAGGGGGAGCGACCCGTGGTATTCTCGGGCCTTTGCTTGAGGCTAGACCGGAGTGTTTGTTTTTAGCGAATAGAACGATTGAAAAAGCGCAAAAGTTGAAAGCAGTTTTCGCCCCGTTAGGCGCTCTTGATGTATCGACTTACGAGGACCTGCTGGGTAATAAATTTGACCTAATTATTAATGCGACCTCGGCGAGCCTGAGCGGTGATGTGCCGCCTTTACCAAACGGAATTTTGGCTAAACAGGCGGTCTGCTACGATTTGGCCTACAGTAAAAAACCAACGGCGTTTACCGTATGGGGAAAAGAAAAAGGGGCTGTTTTGTCGGTAGGCGGTCTAGGTATGCTGATTGAGCAGGCAGCGCAAGCATTCTATATTTGGCGATCAGTTAGGCCAGATACCAAGCCTGTGGTTAATAAAATAAACACAGCAGGTGGGCATTAGCTTTAATGCAGGTTTTGTTTTTTGGTGAATTTCAGTAAGGCGTGTAAGGTATCAAACGAGACTTTGTCAAGTTGTGAAAAGCTAAGACCAATGCCATCATGTTTTGTATAAGCCACTTGAGCGTCAAGCGTGTGTCGCCTAACACGGGTGTTTTCTTGGTGTAACGAGAAAACAAGCTTGGTTTCAGCGCCGGGGACCAGTAGTGTATTATCCAGTTCTAAGCACATGCCGCCTAGGCCAAAATCTCTCGTTGTGCAGTAAATTTCTCTACCCTCGAATTTTATCGTCATAGGTAACTTTAAAGGGGACCTCATGCAAGCTCTGTGTTCCATTAGTAACTCCAAGGTGTTTTCGTTTAATCTAACACAAAACGTTTTAGCATGATAAGTAACTTAAAATGATATCGCTAAAACCGACACTGCCATTTGGCTATAACAATCAGCCGACGTGTACGCGCTTAGGCGGTTAGATGTTTAGAACGCTTGCTTCCGCTTAACCCAGTAAGCTGTTAAGCGTTTGATCTGTCCATTGGCAGGATTCTAAATAGGCGCTTGATAAATCTATGTCGGTGGGTAGTGCGTTTTGATTTTCATATTTAACGATCTCTGTAAGGGTTTGACCGATGGCGCCTTCGTTGTGTAACAGGGCGCTAGTAATATCACTATCCAATGACATGGGTGGAATAATCTCTTGCATGGTTGAATCGAGCATAGCGTCTATATTGGATAACAGGCCAGCCAAGAAAAAACTGCTGCTGTTGGCGAACTTTTTTTCTACCGCGATTAATTCTGCCAGCTTAGCCCTGACTAACGATATGCGTAATAATTCAGAGGGTTTTGACGACATATTGCGCAAGCTAAGCAAGGTTACCCATTTAGTCAGATTGTTAATGCCGATAATAACAATGGCCTGTTTAATGGATTGAATGGGTTTAGAAAAAGAAAAATAGGCTGAATTTAAGTATTTGAGCAACATATAAGTGAGGTTGGGGTCTTGCTCAATCGTGGCTTTTAGTTCGTCTAAGGTAATATCTGGCTGATTAACCACCGCGAGTAGTTGGGTTTGTGTGCTGGAGTGCGCAGTGATTGATTTACCTTGAATGTGTTCGGGCTTGCAGAAGAAATAGCCTTGGAATAACTCACAGCCAATATCGCGGTAGGCTTCAAATTCTTGGTACGTTTCTACTTTTTCTGCAAGAAAAGTTATTTTCTTTGTCCTGAGTTGTTGTATTAACGCTTTGTTTTCTTTAAACGTTGTGGTGGTTAAGTCAAATTTAATAATATCAGCCAGGTCAATCAATGGGTCCCAGTCCGGGGTGTAAATAAAGTCATCGAGAGCGAAAGTAAACCCTTTTTCGTATAAGGATTTAACGCGAAGAACGAGGGCTGGGTCAGGTTTAATGTCTTCTAGTAATTCCAATATCAGTTTGTTAGCCGGTAAAGACTCTATATGTGGACTCATGATGTCGTCGTAAGACATATTGATAAACGCCAGCTTATTATTAGAGGCTTTATCCAAGCCTAAATCGATAATTGAAGAGGCTAATACTTCGGCTGTAAGGGAATGCTCAGAGTCGTTTGCATCACTTGTAGGGCGGTATAAAAATTCGTACGCGTGAACATCTAAAGATAGATTTAAAATGGGTTGGCGGGCAAAAGAAAAATGATGCATGAAGGGGTTGATACCAAATTTTAACAATTCAAGATTGAGTATAGCTTAGATTCAGGAACATCCAAGCTGAGGCTGTTAAATTAAATAGTTGTTTTTAAGCCGCACATAGTTTTGCGCGGAGTAAGCTAAAAATTGAGTTTCTAGCTCGTTAATAGGGCGTATTTTTTTGACCGGAGAACCGACGTATAAGTAGCCGCTGTCTAATATTTTTCCGGGCGGTACCAAGCTGCCCGCACCGATGATGACCTGTTCGTTCACTACAGCGCCATCCATGACGATAGATCCCATGCCAATGAGGCAGCGATTAGCGATGCTGCAGCCATGCAGAGTGACTCTATGCCCAACGGTCACTTCGTCGCCGATGCATAATGGAAAACCCCCGGGATTAAAATCGCTAGCGTGAGTTACGTGCAGTACACTGCCATCTTGCACATTAGTGCGTTGACCAATAGTAATGCGGTGAATATCACCCCGGACGACGGTTTGTGGCCAAATAGAAGCATCGGCAGCCAATGTGACGTCGCCGATAACGACAGCTGTTTCGTGAACAAAAGCGCTGGTGTGGACGCTGGGTGTTTTTGAATCAAACGATTGAATGTGCATAGTTGGGCCTTTGTTCTACACGCTTGTTGAGCGTTTTTTAATGGAGAATAATGATGAGTGTATCAGTATTTTTGCTCTAGCCGTGATGTTGGTGTTAACGGCTTGCTTACCCTTTAGGTGATTAATGTTCGGTTTCAATAGTGGCTGAAATTGCCAAATCATGA
>TARA_R110002096_G_scaffold282150_2_pt1 | contig 23454 bp, 14 predicted proteins | sample TARA_R110002096 | Tara Oceans TARA_R110002096 (sample SAMEA4397295) | marine metagenome | biome: Polar Biome; feature: [DCM] deep chlorophyll maximum layer (ENVO:01000326); material: water (ENVO:00002006), including particulate matter (ENVO:01000060) such as... | depth 35 m
AACAAACACATTCTCCATCCTTTTTTGGGTAGACCAAAAAAAGGCAATCTTTAACTGTGCATTAATCTATGCTAGAGTAACAGTAAATGGTAAACGAGTAAACATTAGTACAAAAAGAAAAGTGCCTCTCGAAATTTGGGATTCTAAAAAGAAAAAAGCTATTGGTAAGACCTTTGATGCTAGACAAATCAATTTGTATTTAGACCAAGTTCACTCGCAAATTTTTCAGTGTTACCAAGATTTAATATTTAGAAACAAATTAGTAACTGCCAAATTAATAAAGGCAAATTATGTGGGTGGGGGCGAAAATGTAAAGACCCTTCAAAATATTATGGATTACCATGCCAAAAAAGCCGAAAGTACTCTAGCATCAGGAACTATTCGAAATTTTGCCGTTACAGAAAAGTATATTAAGAGGTATTTAGATAGAATTTTTAAGACCTCGGATATCTATCTTAATCAATTAGATTATAGGTTTATTTGCGATTTTGAACATTTTTTACATACGTATTGGCCAAAAGGACATCTAAATGCCATGAGCCATAATACGGTTATGAAACATATACAACGCTTCCGTAAGATAGTAACTTTGGCATTTCATTTGGAATGGATAGAAAAAGACCCTTTTATTCGCTGGAAGCCAACTTTTGAAAAAAGAGAAAGAGAGTTCCTTTCAGCTAATGAACTTTCAAATATAGAAACCTATAAGTTTCCAATCGAGCGATTAGAAAGAGTAAGAGATTTGTTTGTGTTCAGTTGTTATACTGGGATTAGTTATGCTGATATCATTGCTTTAACCGAATCTAATATTATGATTGGTATCGATGGGCTTAATTGGATTATCACTAAACGACAAAAAACCAAAACGCCTGTTAAAGTACCTATATTAGATACAGCCCAAGAACTTATTAATAAATATAGTAATCATCCTATGACATGTATTACCGAAACTCTGTTTCCAGTAATTTCAAATGCAAAATTAAATTTATATCTAAAGGAAATTGCTGATGCTTGTGGTATAAAAAAGAACCTTACCTTTCACATGGCAAGACATACATTTGCGACAACGGTTACATTAACCAATGGTGTTCCAATTGAAACTGTATCAAAACTATTAGGGCATACCAGAATAGCAACTACACAAATATATGCCAAGGTCATAGAAAGAAAAGTAAGTGAGGATATGCAATTCCTTAAATCTAAGCTTATAGCCGATAAGAATAATTTAAAATCAAAAAAGTTTTTAAATGATAAGCACTCTTAAAAAAAAATACAAAATTGTAACCTAAAATTAATCCATTTATAAATAAAATAAACTGCTGTGTTATTGGGGTTTAATATTTTGCTGAAAATATTACTATTTCTCATAATAAGATTGTTAAATTTGATTCTTAACCATATAGTCAGGTTATTCACTTAAATGAACGCATCCCAAATAGAAGACACTTTAAACAGCATTCATAATTAGAGATATTTAAAACTATGGAAATACTTAATAAATATCCATTATTAAAAGATGGTTATGACGAACTAGAATGTGTCAATTGTGATACTGTTTGCTATCCAGAGACAAAAAGAGCTTGTGGAACTATCGTTTATAGTTCTCATGAATGTAAAAGTGAATTTGAAATGTATTCTACGAAAAGATCCTTTGAAATTAATTCTGAAGGTGAATTAATATTTGATGGAAAAATAATATAATTAAAGTATTAATAGCCAATTATCAAAACACTCTTAAAATGGAAAAAAATATATTATCAAAAAGAGAGCTTGAAGTTCTTAGTTGTATACAAAGAGGTATGAAAAATAGAGAAGCTGCAAAAGAATTGAATATAAGCGAAAAGACTATATCCACCTATGTTATGCGAGTTAAGAAAAAGTTAGGGATTGAAAATAAATATAACAATTACTTTTTAGTAACAAAGGCAATCTCATTAGGTTACTTAGATTTTAACGAGGAAGGACAAAAAGAATAAAGAAAATAATGTACCGCATCCTAACCTCTAATACTTTTACCTTTAAGTTTTGCTTTAAACTAAACAATAAATAAGAGAATAGTGAAATGTTTGTGGAATGATTATGAATTAAATAACATTCTTATAATTACGGTTTTCCCTCATATAAATTCCTACAATATTTTGTAAATTTAAACTCTCCATTAATTAATTTGTTAATAATAATAGAAGACCTATTTAATAAACATTATTTTGAATGAATTATAAAAGTACTCGTTTTCATTATTTAGCTAATAATTACAAAATTTGACTTTCAAATAAAAACATTGAGGTTTATCACTATTGAAATATTTTTTAATTAAAAATATCTATTTTTTTGTAGGATTAATTCTTTATGTTCATTATATTTGAATGTTCATTGTCACTGAACATGTTAAAATAATGAACGCTTAATCCTATGTATCGTAACAACGACTTCATATACGAAGCTACTTCTAAGCTAGAACAGCTTATTAATATTCCTATTGAAATAGATAGTAGTAGGCAAAACTATGATGCACTTTTGAGCATCCAGAACGAACAATTTATCGTAGAAGCCAAGAGTGCTGTAAGAACTTCTAATCAAGGATTAGTAATATCTCAATTAGAAGACATGAAGGATAATAATAACAGACCTATCATCTTAATCGCAGAATACATCTCTAAAGGAGCTACAGAAGAACTTAAGGAACGTGGTATTAACTATTTGGATATAGCTGGTAACGCCTTTATTAAATGTAAAGAGCTTATCATTTTTATTGAAGGTCAAAAGAAAACCAAAAAAGAAAAGACAAATCAATCTCGTGCTTTTCAAGAAGCTGGACTAAAGGTTTTATTTCATCTATTATACAAACCAGAACACCTACAAGATTCTTATCGAAAAATCGCAGAGAAAGCAGATGTTTCTATCGGTTCTGTTAGTAACGTAATGGCAGAATTAGAAGATCTAAATTTTCTTCTAAAGACAAAAGATAAACGTGTCCTTAAAAATAAAAATGAACTATTAGAACGCTGGATCGTTGAATACAATGCGGTATTAAGACCTCGTATAGTGAGGAAAAAAATGCGCTTCGTTGATCCAGATGCAAATCGCAACTGGAAAAATTTAGAAACACAGAGCAATGACGGTGTTATTCTTTGGGGTGGTGAACCAGGTGGTGCATTACTGACAGATAATTTGAGACCTGAGCATTTTGTAATTTTTACAGACTTAGAATTATCTGGGCTAGCTAAAAAATTGCGTTTAGTGCCTGGAGAAAATGGAGAAATTGAAGTGCTTCAAAAATTCTGGAAAAACGATTTAGGTAATAATAAAATAGCACCTGCACTTTTAATATATGCAGATCTAATTAATAGTGGTTTTAGTAGAAATATAGAAACAGCGAAACAAATACTAGAGAATGAGCTTAGATATATCTAGTGATAAATTCACACATCCACTACTGAAGCCTATTTTATTAGAGCTAACGGCTTATTTCAAACAAGCTGGAATCTCATTCTTCGTTATAGGCGCTACTGCAAGAGATATAGTTATGGAATTACATAACGAGAAGTCTGGTCGTTTAACACACGATCTAGATATTGCGATAACAGTTAATGATTGGGAACAATGGCAGAAAGTAGAGGAAGAAATAGTTAGCCTTGGAAATTTCACTAAAGATACAGATCAAAAACAGAGGTTTTTATATAAAGAGAAATTCCAATTAGATATTGTCCCTTTTGGAGACATAATGAAGCAAGATAGTAAAATATTCTGGCCACCTGATGAAAGTTTTGCAATGTCTGTATTAGGTTTTGATGCAGCAGAAGAAGCTTCACTTAAAGTAAGCGTCGATCAAGAAATAGAAATACAAATAGCTTCTTTGAGCGGAATATTTCTCTTGAAAATTACAGCTTGGAAAGATCGCCATCATAAAAGTAATAAAGATGCTGATGATATAGGTTTCATTCTAGAAAATTATTTATCGATAAATGAAGAGAGAGCAGCTATAAATCATTATGACCATATCTACACTGAGGATTTTACAACTGTAAAAGGTGGAGCGACACTTCTAGGTATTGATGTTTTAGAAATATTAAAGGAATATCCTGATGATTTAAATACTATTAAACAAATATTGATTGATACCATAAGCGAAAAAGAACGCAGTGTACTCATCAATCAAATTATAGAAACACACAGAATGCTCTCCTATGAAGAAGTATTAGAAAGCATACAAAACATAGTAAACCAACTAACCTAAACGAACCACATTATATAATGGCAACAGCTATAAAAAGTAAAGAAGAAATTGTACTAGAAGATAACGAGCTCGTTTGTATTCTCTCTGGAGAAGTCAAAAAGATAAAAGCCCAAGAATCTAATCTACAGTCAGTGATATTAATGCTCAATGAAGAATACGGTTTCGATCTAGATGATATGGAACGTGATTTTACAGTTGAATATGAAGATCCTGAAACTGGAAGAACAAAAAAGCAAAAAGTAAGCCTAGTCATATTTGAAAAAGGAAAACGGCACGAGCAAGATTTTATTATTAGAATAGCAATTGTGCAAGATGATAAAGTAAAAGAGGCGGACAAAAAGAAAGGACTTGCTGCCACGCTTGAAAACGCAATGGGTGCAGTAGAAAGCTGTGAATTTGGTCTATGGGCAAATGGATCTAGTTATAACTTCTTACAAAAGGAAGAGGATGATATTGGTTTTGATTATGAATTTACGGATCTATCAGATTTTCCCGGAGAAGGAGAAACACTAGAAGACTTAGACAGAGCAGATCGCTCGCATACGCGTACTCCTGCAAATGACTCTTTGATAAAGGTTTTTAAACGTTCTCATGATTATATATATGGAAATGAAGGACGTAAAAAAGATGCGTTCTGGCAACTGTTAAACTTAATATTTTGTAAGCTCTATGATGAGAAACGTCGCTTTATGGATTTGCCAAATGGCGAAAGCTATCGTCGTAAATTTTGGGTAGGTATTAAAGAACAAAATTCAGAAGAAGGAAGAAAAGCAGTTGCTAAAAGAATTAAAGGACTCTTTAATGAACTAAAAAACGACACACTATTTTCAGAGGTATTTCAAGGAAATGAAAGTATCGATTTAACAGATAAAGGTCTGGCTTTTATTGCTGGAGAATTGGCTAAGTATTCGTTCTTAGATGCTTCTGTAGATGTTAAAGGTTTGGCATACGAAACCATAGTAAGTAACACCTTGAAACAAGAGGCAGGACAATTTTTTACACCACGTAACATTGTAAAGTGTATGGTAGAAATGCTAGATCCTAAAGAACATCATCGCGTTCTCGATCCTGCTTGTGGTTCTGGTGGTTTCTTGGTAATGGTTCTTGACCACGTGCGTCAACAAATGGCTAAAGAAATGTTTCCAAATCTAGAAGGGCCATTTTTAACAGAAAAATACAACTCACCAGAGGTTAATGAAAAAGTAAGAATTTATGCTGAGCGCAGTATTTTTGGATTTGATTTTGACCCAGATCTTAAAAAAGCTGCCCGTATGAATATGGTGATGGGTGGAGACGGTCATGCAAATATATTTCACGTCAACTCATTGGCTTATCCACTATGGGAACATCCTACAGAGGTTGAAAAAATTAATAATGCTATTGATAAAAGCTTGCGCGAAATGCAAGATATAGAGAATGCTTACGGTACAGATGCTCGTGGTAAGTTTGATATGATTTTTACAAATCCTCCTTTCGGTGCTAAAGTAAAAGTTGAAACAGAAATTGCTTCTCGTTATCATTTAAGCCAGTATAGCACTGCACCAGAAGTTTTATTTATTGAAGCTTGTTATGACTTCCTTAAAGATGGTGGAAAAATGGCAGTGGTTCTGCCTGATGGTATTTTAGGAAACCCAAATATGCTTTCAGTAAGAAATTGGATATTAGATCGTTTCAAAATTCTGGCTTCTGTAGATCTTGCCGTAGAAGCATTTTTACCACAAGTAGGAGTTCAAGCTTCATTATTATTTCTGGAAAAAAAGACAGAAGCACAAAGACAATTAGTCCAAGAACAAAATGAAGATTATCAAGTTTTTATGGCTATTGCTGAAAAACTTGGAAAAGATAGACGTGGTAATCCAATTTATTTGAAAGACGACGACGGTGCCGAATTATTATATAATACTGAAACTAAATATCTTACTAAAAAGAGTACTGGCGAAAAAATACTAAAAGTAAGAAATGAAAAAATCAAAAGACTCGATGATGATCTACCACTTATATCTCAAGCATATTTCAATTTTTTAAATTTAGTTTAAGAATGAAAATAACATCTGTAAAAAATAATTGGTTTAAGCATTCAGGACAAAGATTAGACGCCTCTTACTATCTTAGCGATGGAGTAAAGACAAAGAGGGTTATTCAAGAATTATGTCCATATGGAACAGTATCTCTTAAAGATGAATCTCTAGAGTTATATAAGGGAAACATTCATAAAAGAGTTTACGTACCAGCGTCTAAGAATGGAATTCCTTTTTATACTGCCTCGGATTTATTTAAGGCAAATATTGAACCAGAGAAATATATATCGAGAAAATACTCATCTTACATTGACGAATTAAAAATTAAAGATGGCTGGATTTTTATTACTAGGTCAGGAACACTAGGTAAAGTGTTTTTTACTAACAGTGATTATGAAGGTAAGATAGGAACAGACGATTTAGTTAGAATCAAACCAAAAGAAAACCTTATACAAGGAGGTTTTCTATATGCTTTCCTTTCTTCAAAATATGGTTATGGTTTACTTACTCAATCAGGCTATGGTGGAGTAGTTAAGCATATCGAGCCACATCACTTGGAAGATATGAAAATACCTATTTTTCCAGAAGTTAAACAATCAAAAATCAACAAGCTTATAATTGAATCTTCAAATTTAAGAGTACTTGCAAATAAATTTTTGAAGAACGCTCAAAATTCTCTGATTAAAGAAATTGATTATAATGAACCAGAACATTATAAAAATAATGTATCAATCAAAACTATCTTCAATTCAAATCAAAAAAGATTTGAAGCTGAGTGTTTTATATCTAAAGGAAAGAGAATTAGAGATTATATAAAAAGCTTAGATCACGTTTTGCTTAAAGATGCAAGTTCCGATATTTACAGACCTGGTATCTTTAAAAGACATTATGTTAAAAAAGGGTTAGAGTTTTTTGGTGGAGGAGAAATAATGAAAGCAATACCTCAAAGCGATAAAAAATTATCTATTGTTAAAACCAAACATTTAGAAGCTCTAAAAATCGAGGAGGATCAAATATTAGTGACTTGTGGTGGAACTATTGGTCACTCTGTTCTTGTTAATCGCTTTTTATCGGGCAAAGCGGCGTCTCAGCATATTTTAAGAGTAAATGCAAAAAATATAAAAACTGGTTATTTATTTGCATTTATCTCTTCATATTTAGGTTTTAAGTCTATTCAAAGTTTCACATATGGTTCGGTTATACCAACAATTGAGCCTCATCATTTAGGGTTATTACCTATTCCTATTTTAGATGATAGCATAATGAATGAAATTCATAAAATGATTATGGAATACAAAGAAAATATTTCATTATCGATTGAAAAAGAATTGAAGGCAATAAGCCTTATCGAAAAAGAAATAGAAGAATGGGAAAAATAATAAAACCACCATATTTTGATTCAGTTGTAAATGCTGGAGAAAAGCGTTTGCTTGATTTCTTACAAATTAAGCTTCCAGATAATTACTTTTTAATTCCAAACGTGGAGATTGCATCAACTAATCCTCGTAACAATCGCACACAGTTCTGGGAATATGATCTAGTTGTAGTAGCGCCACACGCCATTTATAACATAGAGAATAAAGACTGGAAAGGACGTATAGAAGGTGCAGATGATTATTGGTATGTGAATGATAGACAAAAACCTAATCCATTAAAAACAAATAGGCAGAAGACTGCTATTTTAGCTTCAAAGTTAAAAGAAGCTAATCGTAACTACGGAAAAGCGTGGATAGATAATATAGTCACTTTATCATATCCCAATTCCTTTCAACCTATTATGTGGGAGAAAGCAGCAGATATGACTTTTACGCTTTCTGATAAGTTGGTAAAGCACATCACTGACCCAGAACAGGTAGGTAAATGGGAAGATGCTATTGTAGAGGTTCAAGATGACATCGTTCAGTTCCTTATTGGAGAACAAAACAAGAAATCTCCAGATCAGAAAAAAGAGGTACAAGGCTATGAAATTGTTGAGATTCTTAAACAAGAATCAGATAATTATGTAGAGTATTTGGTAAAACCTAAAAACATTACATCCAACATACGCAAGCGCGTTAAAGAATATGCTTTACAAGTCGTTGGTCTATCTCCAGAAGAGTTACGTGCTCGTGAAGAGATTATAAAGAACCAATTTAATGCACTTCAAAAGATAAGGTCTAACCCATTTATCCTACCTGTAGAATTTAAAGTAGATGAAGAAAACCATCTGTTCTATGAGATTACAGATTTAATGGAAGAAGATTCATTGAGGTCTGCAGCGAGACATAAAACCTTCACATTTGATGAAAAAATAAATATTCTCAAAAATATAATGAGCGCTTTAAAAGCAGCACATAAAGAGAATATTTTTCATAGAGATATTAATCCAGAGAATATTTTTCTGAATAATGGGTATGCTTATCTAGGGAATTTTGGGAAGTCATACTTTACAGACCATAATGACAATGGCTATACAGTAATGCACACTATTAGCGAGTCTAATGTTTCTCCATATCATCCACTAGAGCTAATTGCTAAAGATGCCTCAAGAGCTTCAGACATCTATTCTTTAGGTGTTTTAATTTCTTGGTTATTTTCTGGTAAAGAGCCTATAAAAAGTCCTTTCGAATTAGATAAAATAGGAGGTGAATTACCCAAAGATAGATTACCATCTGCTGAGAATAGTTCTCTACCTAAATGGCTTGATGAAATTTGCCTTAAAACGATACTTACAGATAGCGACAAACGTATTGATAGTTTAGAAGAACTTGAAGCGTTTATCAACGATGCTCTTAAAATAGAGCTATCGACTAAAGAAGAAACTAAAAGTACTACTTCTAGTAATTCTCAAGCAACAGACACGTATGAGGTAAAAGAAGGTGACAAAGTTGGAGATTATATTATTCACAAAATTTTAGGTCGTGGTGGATACTCTAGAGTTTTTAAAGCTAAACACGATTTACAAGGACGTGATTATGCATTAAAACTCTTTCACGAAAGTGTAAATATTAGTTCTGTTTTAGATGAGTACAATGCATTAATTGAGCTTGACCATCCTAACATTGTTAAGTTTAGTTGGAATGGGACCACACCACAAAATCAGTTTTATACAACTACAGAGTTTTTAGATGGAGATAATCTAAGCACTTATATAAAAACAGATGCAAACTTATCTATTGCAACCGTATATCGCTTGGCAACAGAAATGTTATCTGCATTGGAATATCTTCAATCACGAGAAAAGCCAATATTACATAGAGATGTAAAACCTCAAAATATTATTTGGGATAACAAAGGGCGCTTTGTACTCATTGATTTTAATGTGGCTTCACTCAAGGAAAATGATAGATCCTACGTTGGGACTAATCCATATTTAGCGCCAGATTTATTAGATGGACACAATATTAATTGGAATTTCTCCGCAGATACTTTTGCATTAGGAATTACATTATATGAATTGGTAACTAAGAATTATCCTTGGCCTCAATTCAGAATTCCAAGTATTAGTAAAACTCCTACGAACCCAAAAGAACTTAATTCAAGGATATCTGATGACTTTTCTGAATTTTTATTAAAGGCTATAGAAACTAGTGTTAGTTCGCGTTTTGGTAGTGCTAAAGAAATGCTTGAAAGTCTTGAGGAAATAGGAGAAGACAATCTGCTTGCTGAAAATAAAAACAACAATGAAGGTGTACAAGAAGGGAAACTATACCGTACAGAAGTTTTTATACGTCAAGGAAGTACTAGCATTAAGCTATTAAATGAAATGTCCACCTACAGTGATATTCGTAAAACGGTTCACTCTTCACTTGGGAAGTTTAAAAACAAAATAAAAAGCTATAAGAATTCAATATCATTTGGTGATAAACTTAAAATTGTAATTAAAGTCGATAATGAGATTTTAATTAATGAAACCTTCTGGCAAGGTGGCGCTCGCAATTTTAATGATGGTAATATTTCAAGAGTTTATAGTGCTTTAAAGGAATCTTTTGAAGAGAACACTAATAGACTAAAAGAACATAAAATTGATGTAGAAGGAATAGATATTGTAGATTACATTAACTCGCTTTACAGTCAGTCTAAATCTGGTAACTGGGGCACACGTGTTAACGACCGTGGATCTAACTATGACCAGCTTACCTATTCTCCATCAAAATTGGACAGGAAATTAATTCCAGATATTCTAGATGCAAGATTTAAACTCATCATCATAACAGGTAATGCAGGAGATGGTAAAACTGCTTTTATAAGAAAAATAGAAGATGATCCTAGTGTAAAAAACTTGAAACGTTTTGGGCATAAAAATGGAGCTGAATTTGATGTGAACGGGACACCGTATGAAAGTAACTATGACGGTTCACAAGATGAAGATGGAAAAATTAACAATGAGGTGTTAGAATCCTTTTTTAATCCTTTTGAAGGGTTGAGAAATTATAATGATGCCAGTCAAGGTAGGGTTATTGCTATTAATGAAGGACGACTAGTTGAATTTTTAAAAACTTCAGAAAAGTATAAATCACTTCACGATACAATAGACCAATATTTTTATAAAGAAGGGCACTTTGATTTGCCACAAGGTTTAATGATAATAAATCTTAACCTTAGGTCTGTAACAGCTGTGGACGATCAAGAGCCTAGCTTGTTTAGACAACAAGTAAAAGCCTTGACAAAAAAGAGTCTTTGGAACAAGTGTGAAGGATGTTCTATAGCAAATAAATGTTTCATCAAATATAATGTAGAGTCACTAAACGACCCTGCTTCTGGCGATGAAGTTATTACTAGGATGGAGTGGCTTTTACGTACTGTTGGTCTAAAAAGGGAACTACATATAACAATGCGTGATTTAAGGTCTTACATCGCCTTTATGATTTCTAGAGATCATAGCTGTGAGGAAGTAGAAAGTGTGTATCAAGAACTCCAGCACAAACCAGAGGAATACTGGCAACTATATTATTTTAATCTTACTAACTCAGACTATGAGGACTCTGGTGACAACGATAGATTGGTTAAGCTATTAAGAGAGACAGACATAGGAAATGTGGCTATACCTAATCTAGATAGAGATTTGTTTTTTGGACAACATGTTAATAGGCATTATTTAGAGTTTTCTGACAGAGCATTTAATCTTATTGATGACTTTAACAATCATAAGATTTGGGTTCCAGCTCACGAGCAAACAGAAGAACTACTGGATAAAATCAAAACAATTCAAAAAACGTATGTAAGGCATCAATATTTTGAAGGTCGTATTAGTAATTATCAAAAACGTCTGCCCTATCAATCATTGTTGAGTTTCTACAAAGCACTTAACGTTGACAAGCAAAATAGCGTCTCAGATGTTGTTTTAAATTATGTGACAAATAAGGATGAATCTAAGAAAGCAAACTTATCCTTCAACAAAGAGGCTTTTAGTGATAGTTCCGCTTTCGCGAAAGCGTGCTTACAGCAAATTAAGGCAATAGTTCAAGAAGAGAATTCTGGCGTTAAACAAATTAGTCTGCAAAACACAGGAACAGACTATTACGAAATCACTCCTCTAGTTGATTACAAGGCAACTAGTTGGACAGATTTTAAATCAACAACAAATGTAGATGCTATCAAAAAGCTATTACCTGATTTATTTAATCAACTATCTGAAGATTCATTACTCAAGTTGAAGATGTCTATTTCTCAGGCTATTTCAATGAATGAAGGTTGTGAAAATGAAACGATATGGCAAAAACACTTAGTACTGAGCTCTTCAGAAATAAATGATCCGTTTAGTAAATCATTTAGACTATTTGATCTTAACGATTTTGAACTTTTTGTAAGTCGTACAGACCATCTCGTTAAATATTTAGAATATGAACCAGATAGTCTTGTTTTTAGACATAAAAAAGAACAGCATATAGAATTAGTAATCTCTCTAGATCTTTTTGAAATGCTTTATTTCATTCAGAAAGGCTATAGTCCATCTTTAAATGACATAAGAGGGAAGTTTGTTGAATTAACAATATTCAAGAACCTTTTAGAAAACCTAACTTATAACAAAGTGGTAGTAACAAAAGACAACATAGAGTTTTATGAAATCAGCAAAGATGTTGATAATCATCTAAGTATAGCAACAATGGAATTATAGTTATGGCAATAAAATTAAATAAAGAAGAAAGTGTCTTAAGAAATGAACTTATCTACGCAGGAGATGCCAAAGCTGTTAAAATTGATAATGTTTTTGTAAATCTCTTTATGCTTTTGAAGCATAATGGTATGCGACCTAGGCAAAGAGCTAGAAGCAATTCATTTATAGATTTACAAACATTGCAACGTGTTTTTGGAAAGTTAGAAGAAGATGGTGTAGTAAAGGGTTTTAGTGAGAATAAGGAAGCAGCAGAACTATGGATGCGTAGCAACTTGGTAAATATGGTTTTTAGAGGAAACCTTGATAAAGAAAAAATATCTTCATTGAGACCAATACACCTTGAAAGCTACCGTGTAAGAAATGCTGCGCACAACAGAGACTATAATACTGCAGATCAGGTTTATCTTATGTTAGGCGCTAATCCTAAAGTAAAAGAAGACTTGAAAAGTTTTTTAATGGAAGGCTGGGATAACACCACTAATAAGATAAATGTTAAGGATGGATTAGATGTCGATAGTTTAGGGTTATTGCATATCATCAAAAATATCAAGCCTGGATTTTTAGATACTAACAGTTCCCTAAATCAAATCAAACCTTTACTGGACAAACAAGCAAAATTGTATTGTGATGATGTAAGACGCTTACTTGTTTACAAAAGAAAGATACCAAGAAATGTAGTTGTAGATTATTTAAAAACAATCACTTCTTTTCACCTTTCTATTTATATTCAAAAACTGGTATATCTATTACCAGAAATGGTTGAGAAAGGATCTATTGAATACGAAGACAATTGGAGTATAGTTATAGATGCAACAGATAATAATGAAAGTAAGATCTCAAAACTGGCAAGTGCTGATGCAGAAAATCTAACAAATAACGTTTACGACTATATTAAAGCAACCTTTCAGGTTAATGCTGCCTTAAGAAGACTAAAATTAGAAAAAACAGATTCATCAAATTTAGATAAAGCGCTTTCTGCTTTAGCAAAAAAACCAGATGGATTTGAAATTTATTTTGAAACACAATGGGACAACCTTTATAACTCTCTAGAGGACGACGATAGAGAACTTATAAAGGATATGGTAAAATACGAAGACACTTATTTTGATAAATACATCGAACTTATTGTTAAGGCTCGTGGAACTTATCAGTATCGCTACCACGTTCAACTTATTGATAACCTGTCTCAAAAAAACTCCGAGCGAGGTTTTATGTCTCAAGGAAGAAGTAAAAAACATCCAAGACGTTTTGTTTTAGGAACTAGGTTATTAGAAACATTAGTACAAATACTTGTTCTCGATGTGGAAGACGACCACTTTAAAACCAAAACCTTATCAATTGAAGAACTTATTGAAAACATAAGAGAAAGATATGGTTTGATAATAAATGGTCTTTCTGAAGAACGCTTTAAAGAGGCTGACCTAAACACTCACCTTGCCTTTAAAGAAAATGTAGAATCATTTAAAATGAAGCTGCGCCAAATAGGATTTTATAATGATTTAAGTGACGCATACATTTTACAAAGAATACGTCCACGTTACGAATTAAACGACTAGATAAGAATGAATACAGTTAATATAAATATATACTACCAAAAGATAATTAACCTTATTCTAGAATTGCATAGGCCTGACTTTGAAAATGCTTCTGCAGGCCATTGTATGAAAATCACTGGACTTGGCGTTTTAGAATTGGAATATCTATGGGATATCATACGAGATGAGCATAAGCACTTAGATTTACATATAATTTCAGAAGTTGAAAAATCAGATGATAGATATATTACCGCGACAAAGCTTATTGAACTAAGAAACAAACAGGATAAGCCACTGCTAATTTTGATTCCATCAAATAGTAGAACAGCTGCAGAAGATTCTTATGGTAATGCTACTTTCAAAGAGATTTCATTAGAAGGAATAGAAAACGAACTTGTAGGTGCATTAATAGATGAAATACCTGATGACGTTTACGATATTATATCAACAGACATTATAAATTATTTAGATCCTAGTAATTCTGAGATAATAGATTATTTGATAGCAATTGCTGAGGACAAATATGATGTTGATTCAATTGGTAATAACTTATATCATTTATCTCTAATTCCTGATAATATTTTATTGAATCAAAGAGAGAAAATTAGATCTAGACTAAATTTTAATAGAGAAAGTGTAGAATTATTATCTGCTTTTAATAAGCCACTTTATGACCGCATTGCAGATTTAAGATTAGAGAATGACTCAATTCAGAAAGATATTGTTGATTTTTTGAAAAAGGAAAAAGATGCTAAGAACGCTAAAGATATTTGTGAGTCAATAAACGCAGGTTACAGCAACTTAAATTTTAGTAATTGGCCAATACCTGATTTAGATTTTACTCATATTAAATTAATAACAGACGAAATAAAGTCTACAGATTTAAAAGTTGAGGAAGGGACTAATGTTTTATTTGCTCAAGAAGGTAAAATAGCCAAATTGAAAGTTCGTTTCCGTACAAATCCTAATCCTAAAGATATTAAAGATCTGAAATTCTTTAGAATTATTTTGATGGCGGTAGATGGTAGTAATGGAGAAGAAATTTCCGTTTTAAGAAAAGTTAAAAACTCAAATTCAAACAGACCTTACAGAGATGTTACTTTAGAACTTAATCCGAATATTATCGAAGAAGGTTCTTATTTCATTAAAGTTCTAGCTGAAGACGAGCACGGAAATATGCTTAATGCCGATGATGAGTTTAGAGATTCTAAAATTCAAAAGGCTTGGGAACAAGCAAAAAAAGATAATTCCGACACTCATAAAAATTCCTTTCCTTATAAATTAACCTGTGACTCAGACGATTTTGATTATGTAATTGAGGATGTAATAGATCGAGATGAACATCAGAGAAAGGACAAGCTCAATAACGTATTACAAGCATTTCTAAAATATCGCATTGATGCACTTAAGAATGATGAAGAATACCATATCCCTGAACCATCAGAGACTTCTAATATTTGGATAAATGATGGAAAGGAAAAGCATTCTTCTACTTTCCATATTAATTATTCGGACAAGCATAATTATCAAATCAATATTTCTACTAAGCTTAGACAAATAGAAAATAAGTTTTTAGAAAACGCTGATAGTCTAGGTTATGTAAAATCCCAAATGAAAAGTAATAAGCTAGCTATAGGATTTGAAATACTAGAATTCGTAAAAAGCGAAGTGAATGAGATAGCTCCTAAGTCATTATTGAAACAAAGAAAAGAAGTTTTTGATGCGATAATAAATTCAAATGAAAATGGAGATGGGATATTTGAAACAGCAAACCTATTTGTCCATAAGGAAGCAATAAAAAAATATGTTGAAAGCTATGCGAAATGGACAAGTAAATTAAAAACGCAATTAGAGTCTGATGAGATTGATTTAGAGGAAAAAACCAAATTTAAAGAGTTCTTAATAGAACTCCAAATGATTGATGTTTCTCGCGTTAAAAGCAAATTACCTGATGGTAGTAAAGTTGAGGCATTGTTAATCTCTCCTTTGCATCCACTTAGACTTGCCTGGACGATTCAATTAATAGAAGTTTTTGAAGATTGGGAAAGAAAGACTAAAGAGTTCTCAGGTCACAAAGAAGCTTGGTCTCAACATCTAGAAGATTTGTTCATTGGAAATCTTTCTCCCGAGAATAATCAATTAGTACTAATTGAACCGAGCTCACAAAAGGCCTACAACTATAGTGGTGAATTATCTTTTGGTTGGGGATTGTATTTAAGCACAATTTCTCAAGAGTCAAAAAATGGGATGACTTCTATATCTAGGCAGTTACAGCACTATCTAAGGTTGTTATTTAATATTACAAAAGATAACTATGTTGAGACTGATTTAAGTTTAAAACTAGTCATTCGTCACATAAAGAATTATTTAGCTCAACATCCCTATATAGATAAGCTAGTCGTTAATTTATTTAATGCTGGTGATGCAGAAGTTTTTTCTAATGCTTTTGTTGAATTAGAGAAGGAAAAGGCATTTGAAAATATAAATTATGAAGTCCGTATTTTTAAAGGGAATGATAAGATTATTGAACACGGAGAGTCCTTAAAAGCACTCATTAATCCAGAATCAAATATTTCTGAAGAGGCTGAGGCGTTTTCACAACCTTCAAGAAATAGACTATTTCCTAAACTTCGCTTCTCAATTAACAATATAACTGATTTCCTTAGAGATCCTTCAAGCTATACATCTCATTTAAGCTTTTTAATAAGCCCATTCCCTATCTCTATAGAACTTATAAAACCTTCAATAGAAGATCGGAATTTTTATTTAAACGGATTAATAACAGATTCTTCTGTCTTGGTGGATGAAAATGGATCTCAAATAAAGTGGAATAGGTTTATTCAAGGCAACAAATTGCCAATTAAATATGATAGTACAGGGGCGAATGGTATCAAGCTTTTTGAAAATATTCAGAGCTTTGTTAGTAGCGCCCTAGTGTCAAAATTCACTACTTCTATTCCTTCTACGCAGCTCAGACTAAACGACAGAGATAAAGTCCTTTTAACGCATCTACACGATTATTCAGACTGGGTAATTACATTTGATAAGAATTTAGGCCCGCAAATTTTTGACCAACCTTCAAAAGATGGTAAAATCCCATTTTTATTAGATTATGTTCCTGGTGAAGAAATACTTGGGATTTCATCCTTTTTAACGACTCGTCCGACGTCTGAAGTTTTAGGTTTACTAGGACCACACTTTGAAGAGTTTAATCTAGACATCCATAATGAACAGGATGAACATAAAATAAAAATTCTATTAGAAGATCTTAGAGCAGTAAGTAGTTCTTTAGTGTTACAGTTAAATTCTACGAAAAATAAGGCTTTTGAGGTTATTGGTTCAGCATTTACAAAACGTATTCTAGAGAAAAAAGAGATGCTGGAAGATGCTTTTCTAATTCCAATAGACCTACATCAAAATTTATTTGAAAATCTTCCGTCAGGTAGTAAATCCAGAGCAGATAATCTTTTGGTTTCTATGAATCCTTCTAAAAAGGAAATTTCTATTTCCGTGATAGAAATAAAATGTAGGAAATCGTTAGGTAAGACTGAAAAAGACGCTTTAAGATTGAAGATGTTGGATCAGATAGAAAATACTATTGAGGCGTTACGTAATCATTTTGATCCGGAATACAATAATTCTTTTGATCGTCTAGATAGGGAGATTAAGAATAAAGAATTGAAATCACTTCTTACATTCTATTTGGAAAGAGCAAATAGGTATGAATATCTATCCAATAATGCTTATAACCAGTATCTAGCATTTATGCAAAAGCTTGATGCTGGATTTACATTAAGGTTTAAGAGATTAGGTTTGATATTTGATTTTGCTGCAAAAGAAAGGCACAAGAAAACAGTTTTAGATAATGACTCTATATTCTTCACTTTTGGAGGTAAGTTAATTGACGACATTTTAGATCCTGATTCTGACTTAAATACAAAAAGACTAGAAGAAAGTGATTTTGACATGGATCTGAGTAAGGCTTTCGGAAATAAAAATGAGCTAAAACCATTTATGCAAAAATTCAAATCTAAACTTGAAAATGAAATAGATGTAGAAGAAGATTTAGACACTAAAAAAACAGTTGTGGAAAATGACATAAAGGTAGTTGAGTCTCCTATAGTTAATGAAAATTTATATCCTGAACATACTGAAGAGCAGAGTTTAGCTGCGGAGGAAAAAATAACGATATCAAAGCCAAATGAAACTTCAGTATCTAAACCATTGTATAAAGAGCATATCATACCAGAATATGATATACTTATAGGGAAAACTTCACCTAGTAATCAATTTGGTATTCTTGGAGAGAGTATTCTTCAAAAGAAAATTGCAATAGACCTAAGTGAGACAAATACTATTAGCCTATTTGGTGTTCAAGGTGGTGGAAAAAGTTATACCATAGGAACCATTTCTGAAATGGTTTTAAAACAATTCAGTAATATCAATCAATTACCATCACCATTAGCAGGAGTGATTTTTCACTACAGCGAAAGTATGGATTATGAGCCAGAGTTTACCTCCATGATTTTTCCAAACGATAAAGAAAATGAGCTAGCTAAATTAAAAGCTAGATATGGAGCTGAACCAGATAATATTGAAGATGTTATCATTTTAACTCCAAAAGATAAGATTGAAGAACGAAAAGCTGAATACCCATCTATTAAAGTATTACCTATTGCATTTAATTCGAAAGAACTTAACGTTCAAGACTGGATGTTCATTTTAGGTGCTATCGGTAACGATTCGACTTACATAAGACAACTAAAAGCAATTATGAAAGAGCATCGATCAAATATTACTATCGAAGCTCTTGCAGAAAGTGTAGAAGCATCTGAGTTATTAAGTAACTCTCAAAAAGCTTTGGCTCGGCAAAAATTAAGTTTTGCTCGTGAATATGTCGATGATGGTTTTATGATGAGAGATGTTTTAAAACCAGGTAGGTTAATTGTTGTTGATTTAAGAGATGAGTTTATAGTAAAAGATGAAGCGTTAGGTCTATTTGTTATAATGCTTAATATTTTTTCAGCAGTTAAAAACGTTAATGGTCTTCACTTTAATAAGTTCATAGTTTTTGATGAAGCTCATAAGTATATGGACAATAAAGATTTGACAGGAAATATTGTAACTGCGATAAGAGAAATGAGGCACAAAGGTGTAAGTATAATGATAGCTAGTCAAGATCCACCTAGTCTCCCAAATGAAATAATTGAATTAAGTTCAGTCGTTTTACTTCATAAATTTAATAGCCCTCAATGGCTAAAACATATTCAAAAATCGATTACTCAATTGTCAACATTAACACCAGCGGATATGAGTGCTTTAAGACCTGGAGAAGGGTTTTTGTGGGCTACTAAGGCTACAGAGAAGAGTATTTCTGCCAAACCCGTAAAGGTGTCAACAAGACCGAGAGTAACAAAACACGGAGGCGGTACAATACAAGCCACAGGTAACTAATGAAATCAATTATATTAACACATAAAGGAAAGAGGAAAATTAACCAAGATGTTGTTTTGGTAAAAAACATAAGCCCTGATACATATCTATATTTGGTAGCTGATGGTATGGGAGGCTATGACAATGGCGAAATAGCAGCATCTATATCTGTAGAAAGTATTTCTACGTTTTTATCAAATATAGATTTTATAGACGAAAATAATATACAAAAGGCTGTTAACAAAGCAAATTTGGCAATACGCCAATATCAAGAACAAAATCAATCAAAACTTGGAGCCACTCTAGGAGGAATAATTATAGCTAATAATACGACTAAGTGTTTTTGGATAGGAGATGTTAAAATTCTTCATTATTCTGAGGGAAAATTAAAATTTGAAAGTAGATCACATAATTTGATAAATGAACTATCAGAAATTGAGGTGCCAAGTGAGAAACTTAAAAGTTCAAAGTATTCCCATATAGTGACACGTTCTATACAGGGTGACATAAGAAAGTCCGTTATTTCATTTAAGAATTTGGCAATTAAAGATAAGGATCAATTAATTATTTGTTCAGATGGGGTTCATAACTTTATAGATAGTAAATCGATTGAATATATACTTAATAATAATGAGAATGATAACTCTATGATTCAAGCTATAAACAAGAGACTTGCGAATGAAGCTGATGATAATGCAAGTTTGATTTATATTTCTAAATTGAATTAGTTAACAGAAACTGAGATGTGAGATTGTTGTTTTAAAAAATGAGCAAATAATTATATCTTTATAACAAGTAAATTCGATATATATATATGACTGCAATAGTAGGTGTACTTAACTCGCAAGGAATTGCTATAGCAGCAGATAGTGCTGTAACCGTCTCAGGGAATAATGTTAAAAAAGTTTATAATCGCAGTAACAAGATTTTTACACTCTCAAAATTCCATCCTGTTGGTATATCTATTTATAATAGGGCTGACTTTATGGGAATGCCTTTAGAAACTTTAATTAAATTATATCGAAAAGAATTAAAAGATAAATCTTTTTCAACTGTTGCTGAGTATAAAGATGACTTTTTGGCTTTTTTAATAATACAACTCAAAAATGTTAGCACTGAGTTAAAGAACAGTTTGTTTTACCAATTTTGTTCTGAGGCTCATTGGCCAATCATTGATAGAGTTACTAATGAATTAACAGCACGTAAAGGCGAGCTTGATCCACTTGAAATAGAAGAAAAGACAGAAATCTATAATGCTGTTATTCAAGAGCAATTGCAGATATATTTGGATGAAATATCTGCTCATGAACAGGGCAACTATTTAGAGGCAACGTTTGACCAGTATTCGGCTTTTTATAACGCTGAATTAATCTCTATTGAAAACTTTATTCAGGATGAACTTGTTAAGGATTTTGAAGGATTAGTATTGCTTGATGCCCATAAAGTAATAGTTAAGCAAATATTATACGGACTTATTAATATTGAATTGATTTTTGAGAGCCACTGCGGATTAATTTTTATAGGTTTTGGCGAAGATGAAATATACCCATCAAGCCACCTAGTTTTAGTTGGAATGTCAATTATGGATGTCTTAAGGGCTAGGATTTTTGAAGCGATTAAAATTAATCCAGGAGTGCAAGGTTCAAATATAATACCTTATGCGCAAGGAGATGTAACAACAACTGTATTGACAGGTGTTGATCCGAGCTATAAGAATGAAGTAAAAAATGCAGTTAAAAGCACATTTAGTGATGCTGTGGAACAAATAGGAAATATATTGGCTAATCCAGAATTAACAGAGCAAATTGGCACAGCTATGAATGTCATATCAGATGAATTTATCCAGCGTCTCGGGGATTATCAATGGAAGAATATTACTGGTCCTTTACTGGAGATTTTAGAAAATATGGGTAAGGAAGATATGGCAGAATTGGCAGAATCACTAGTAAATATTACATCGCTAAAACGTAAGTTTACTTCTTCGAATTCTTCTGACGAAAGTGTGGGTGGACCAGTTGATGTAGCAATAATAACAAAGGGAGACGGTTTCATTTGGATGAAACGAAAGCATTACTTTGAAATGAACAATAATCCGACCTTTAAGGATAAATATTTTAAAACGTAGTTATGGAAAGGACATTTATTGATAACCCGAAAAATGACGATCTAAAAAAATCTGCTCTTACGTCGAGGATGAAGCGGAAAAACACCAAAGTCATCAAAAGTACTATGGTTGTAAATAATGCTCTTACAAGAGAAATGCCTGAGCGTTCTTTATCTGAACAACTTATGGAGGTTGTTATTCGAGAGTTCGAAAAAATAAAGTAAATATCTCACTATTATGTTGCTTAGTGAAGTTTTTAACTTGCCACTAACTTAGTAAATGGATTGTTACCCCCTTAGTATTCCAAAAATGAATGGATAAAAATACTTTTTCATTATACATTCCATTTATACTATCATTGATTATAAAGTCTATAAGCTAACTTGATTACTTTCTTACAAATTGTCTAAAGGGTTTTTTAAGATCTTCATCTAAACTCATTTTGGTCATTAACTCAAATACATTAAAAGATTTCAATTTTTTATCATCAATAGTTTTCAGCCCATTCCCACTGCATTCCGTAAACACTTCATTTCGGGAAATGCGCTTTATGAATGAAGTCTTGGACACAATCCCCACTTTTGACTTTTCATTCCGTCATCCCTTTCCGCAATGTTGTAGAGCAATACTTTGTTCCCAAGTAAAAAGTGAGAATTAAGTCCGCTTTATCGGAATTCCATTTCTACATATATTCCACTTCCTGCTGGTTTAAATTTCACAACCATTTAATTCACTTCCTAGCTTCATCGTTTTATCTTTTTTTGTCGGCAAAACAACAACATTCTATTTTGAACGCCAGCATAATCAGGCTCATCCTTCGCACTTTTTATATGGCTCTATCAAACTAGAATATTGAATCAGAACAGGCATCAAAAAAAGGTAACGTAAAGGCTCTGTGGGAAGTAAATCAAAATATCAGATTATGAAATCATATCAAACCATCCAAAAAGGAAGCAGAATAAAAAATCAAAAAAGGAAAACGCTTCAGGATATAATAAGTAAATCATTAAAAAAAGGTCTGAAAAGTTCGGGCAATATAGTTAATCTTTAAATTTTTAAATCATGAGTACCTTAAGAAACAAAGTACAATTAATTGGGAACGTTGGACAAGAGCCAACCATTGTAAATCTTGAAAGCGGTAAAAAATTAGTCCGTTTGTCATTAGCAACTAATGAACATTATAAAAATGGTAAGGGTGAAAATCAAACCGATACCAACTGGCACAATCTTGTGGCATGGGGTAAGACCGCTAACTTCATTGAAAAGTATGTGACCAAAGGCAAGGAAATCGCCATTGAAGGGAAATTAACCAATCGTTCTTTCGAGGACAAAGACCATGTAAAACGTTTTATAACCGAAGTGGTAGTGAGTGAAATCCTGCTACTAGGAAGCGCAGGGTAAACAAAAATAAAGAGGGTACTAAAACCAGTTTTCAAATAGTATGTACCCTCTTTTCATTATTAATTCTAAAAAAGAGAAACAATGAAAAACAAAGTTAACGAAATAAGGATAAGTTACAAAGAGAAAATAGCCCTATCAAAATCCCCTGCTATTAAAAGTTCAGCCGATGCAGGAAAACTACTTTTTGAAACATGGGATAAAAATACGATTGAAGTACAGGAGTCCTTCAAAGTATTGTTATTAAATAACTCTAATAAAATCAAAGGGATTTATCAATTATCTACTGGCGGTATTACAGGAACATTGGTAGATATTCGTATTTTATTTGCGGTTATTTTAAAATCGCTGTCTGTTGCTGTGATTTTAGCGCACTCCCATCCTAGTGGAAAACTAATACCCAGCGAAGCGGACAAACAACTTACACAAAAAATAAAGAACGCTGCTGCTTTTTTTGATGTTAAAGTGTTAGACCATTTGATTATTGTTCCAAATGGTGAATATTACAGTTTTGCTGATAACAACATATTATAATTTTAAAAGCTAAAATTATGGTCTATTTGAATTATAACAACCTCGATGCAAACACCCAAAATCGTTTGCTCCAAGATTCCAAAAGTGATGTGGAGCAA
>TARA_R110002096_G_scaffold147065_18_pt1 | contig 23416 bp, 25 predicted proteins | sample TARA_R110002096 | Tara Oceans TARA_R110002096 (sample SAMEA4397295) | marine metagenome | biome: Polar Biome; feature: [DCM] deep chlorophyll maximum layer (ENVO:01000326); material: water (ENVO:00002006), including particulate matter (ENVO:01000060) such as... | depth 35 m
CAGCCGCGCAAGAATATATTGCTCGGAAAATCCCTTAGCCCCGATCACCACCACATTGTCCCGCGCAATCATCAGCGGGAGCGTCGCGACCAGCAGGCCCGCGGCGATGACCGCCATTCCTGTCCAGACCAAGATCTTCCGTCGCTTGCGGATGCCCATCTCGATCAAGCCGAGCAGCAAATCGACCGAAATGGCCAGCAATGCGGAAAACAGGCAGCCGGTCAGCACCAGCGTCCAGTTCTGTGTCTGCAACCCGGCAAATATCAGATCCCCCAGGCTGGGCTGGCCGACCGTGGTCGATAGTGTCGCCGCGCCGATGGTCCATACCGCCGCCGTGCGGATGCCGGCCATGATTGTGGGAGCCGCCAGTGGCGCCTCGACCAGATAGAGTTTCTGACTCTGGGTCATGCCGAGACCGTCCGCCGCCTCGGCCACGGCCGGGTCGACCCCGGCCAATCCGGTCACGGCGTTGCGCAAAATCGGCAACAGGGCATAAAGCGTCAGCGCGAGCAGCGCCGGGAGAAAGCCGAATGCGGATATGCCGCCTCCGATCAATGCCGAGAGGCCCAGCAGCAGCGGATAGAATAGCGCCAGCAGGGCCAGCCCGGGGATGGTCTGGATCAGGCTTGCAATAGCCAGGGTGAATGTCGCGACTTTTGGTGCCCGCGAGGCCCAGATCGCCAACGGCAGGCAGATGAGCATCGCCAGGACCAGCGCAGAAACGCTGATCTGGACATGGGCCGCGAGCAATTCCGGTACTCTGGCAAAGGCCTGTTTCCATGCCTCCGTCATGCCTGTTTGCCCAGCGCGATGAGATGCGCCGCTTGCGCGCGCGGAATGGCGACCAGAGCCTCTGCTTCTTCACCGACATTGCCGGACAAGAGCTGCGCGGGCGTGGCATCCGCCTTGATCTGACCGCCTTCCATCACCAGAATACGGTCGGCGAGATAGAGCGCCTCGGCCATGTCGTGGGTCACGATGATCGTGGTCAGGCCGAGCTTTTGATGCAGCGCCTTATATTGTTCGGTCAGATTGTCGCGGGTCACGGGATCCAGTGCGCCAAAGGGTTCGTCCATCAGCATCAGCCCGGGCCGCGTTGCCAGCGCACGGGCGACGCCGATCCGCTGTTGCTGTCCGCCGCTGAGTTGATCGGGCATGCGCGACGCCATCTCCTGCGGCAATTCGACCAGATCGAGCAATTGTGCGATCCGTTCATCGCGACCGGTCATCTCGCCCGCCAGTTCCAGTCCGATCGCGATATTGCGGGCTATCGTCATATGCGGAAACAGGCCGATATTCTGGAAAACATAGCCGATGCGGCGGCGCAGGACATGGGCATCGATCGAGTCGACCGCTTCGTCACCGATCCGGATCGTGCCGCTGGTCGGTTCGACCAGCCGGTTGATCATCTTCAACAATGTGGATTTTCCGGATCCAGACAGGCCCACCAGCGCAACCAGAGCGCCTGCCGGGATTTCCAGCGACACCGAGTCCACCGCACGAACCGTACCGTAATCGCGGCTTAGCTCGCGCAGGCTGATAGATGGACCGGGGACAGGCATTGGAATATATAGTGACGCGCTTTGCCGGGCTTGTCCAACTTCACTTGACGTTTACGTCAAAAACCGCTCGAATAAACATCAATGTTAATAACGAGGCGGGAGCGGATTCATGGGCTATCAAAGCGGACAGAAGACTATTTTCATCACGGGCGGCGCATCCGGTCTGGGCCGCGAAGTGGGTCGCTATTTTGCTGACAAAGGATGGTTCGTCGGGATTGCCGATGTCAATGAAAAGGGCATGGCCGAAACCGCAACGCTTTTGCCGGAGGGCCAGAGCTCGACCCACCGGCTCGATGTGACCGACCGCGCGCAATGGACCAAGGCGGTGTCCGAATTTGCCGCGATCACCGGCGGCACGATGACGGTATTGTTCAACAATGCCGGTATCGGCGAAGGTGGCGCAATCCAGGACATGGAAGACGCCGCAATCGACCGGATGATCGCGATCAACCTGACCGGCGTGATCAGCGGCACCCGCGCCTGTTTCGACATGCTCAAGAATACGCCGGACAGCTGCGTGCTTTATACGGCGTCGGCAGCCGGTATTTACGGGGTCGCCGATCTCAGCGTCTACAGCGCGACCAAATTTGCGGTGCGCGGGCTGGCCGAATCGCATGACATCGAGTTCCGCAAACATGACATCAAGTCACGCTCGCTGATGCCCGGATTCATCGACACCAATATCATTTCCAATGTCGTCGAAGGCACCAACCAGAGCGGCAAGGAACGTCTGGAAGAATCTGGCGTCATGGTCAGTCCCGTTGCGATCATCGGTCCGGCAGCCTGGGCTGCCGTCCACGGTGACAAGGTACACACGCCGGTCAACAAGATGGCGAAGCAACTGGCCTTTGCCGCACGCTGGATGCCCGGCCGTGTGCGCAAGCAGTCCGTCAGCCTGACCAGCGACCTCGGCGAAGTATTGGCCGGAGAAGAAAAATAGCGGCTAGGCGCAGCGCTCGATTATCTGGGCCAGGTCCACGTCGCGCTGCGACAGGCCGCCATTTTCGCCCGCATCATGCGTGGTCAGCACTATGTCCACGCGATTGTAGACATTGAACCATTCGGGATGATGATCGGCTTTCTCCGCGTGCAGCGCTACGCGGGTCATGAAGGCGAAGGCTTCGGTGAAATCGGAAAATTTGAACGAGCGGCTGATCGCGTCGCGCTTTGCGTCATATTCCCAGCCGGCCAGCTTGGCGAGAGCCGCTTTGCGTTCGTCATCACTCAGTTGCGCCACCATATTTATTGCTCCTTGCTTGGCTTTCGCGCCAATCCATGTCTTAAGTCTGTGCGATGAATCAGGGACAGTCAACCGGAAGCAGTGATCGGCTCGTGGCCGAGGCACTCAGCTGTGTGCGCGGCGGACGGATATTGTTCCGCGACCTGACCTTTGCGCTTGAACCGGGACAGGCCGGATTGCTGGCCGGACCCAATGGCGTCGGCAAATCCAGCCTGTTGCGGCTGATCGCCGGTCTGCTCAAACCATCAACCGGGTCATGCATAGTGCCGGAAACCAGGGCCCTGTGCGATGACCGGCTGGCCCTCGACGAGCACCTGCCCCTGGATCAGGCATTGCGCTTCTGGGCGAAGCTGGACGGCAGTGACGACGCAGATGTGACCGCCGCAATGGCCCGGGCGGGCCTGAGCCATCTCGCCGAAGTTCCGGTCCGCTATTTCTCGACCGGACAAAGACAAAGGGCGCGGCTGGCACGCACCTATTTGACCGATGCACGATTATGGTTGCTCGACGAGCCTGCCAATGGCCTCGATACCGATTCGGTCGCTCGGCTCGGAACCGTCTTGCAGGATCATCTCGACAACGGCGGAATCATTCTCGCCGCTAGCCATATCCCGCTGCCGATTGGCTTTGATCTCACCCTGAAGCTCGAACCGCTGGAAGAATTGGAAGCATGTTTGTGATCGGCAGCATCGCCACGATCATCTGGCGCGATGTGCGGCAGAGCTACGCCAGTGGCGGGACCTGGTTGCCGGTAATATTTTACCTCTCTGCTGCGACATTATTCCCCTTTGCCGTAGGACCGGACCGCGCGCTGCTGCTGCAGACCGGCGGCGGCATATTGTGGATAGCAGCGCTGCTCGCGACCCTGTTGCCGCTCGACCGGCTGATCCAGCCAGATCTGGACAACGGCGTCTACGACCAGATGATCGTGCGCGGCCTGTCGGACGAGATGATCGCGGCGGCCCGGCTGGTCTCGCACTGGCTCTCCTTCGGACCGCCATTGCTGCTCGCGGCCTTTCTGGCCAGCGGCCTGATGGGACTGGAGGGCGCGGCGCTCGGCACGCTGCTGGCAAGCCTGGCGATAGCGACCCCGGCCCTGGCAGGTCTGGCCGTGATGATCGCGGCCCTTACCGCCGGCCTCAAGGGAGCGGGCGCGCTCGGCGGCCTGCTTCTGGTGCCGCTGGCCATCCCGCTGCTGATCTTCGGCGCCGGCAGCCTCTCGGCCCACGGCAACAGCGCCCTGCTGTTTCTGGCCGCGATCTCCCTGCTGCTCGTCGCCATCACCCCCCTTGCAGCGGGAGCGGCGCTGAGCGCAAACAGGGAGTGAAGCCGGTCAGCCGGTTTTCTGTTCGTCGTGCGCGAAGAAATCCCACTCGCGAATATGGCCAAGGAACTGTTCGACATGCTGGTTGAGCTTGGCAGCCTGCTTCTCGAGGTCCGTTGCGGATCCCAACACCTGCGTCGCCGAAGTCCCCGTCACGCGGGACGTTTCCCTGACCTGCGCAATATTGTTTGAAACTTCCTCGGTGCCCTGAGCGGTCGCGTCGATACTGCGCGCCAGATCCTGACCGGCCACGGCCTGTTGATCAACCGCAGCAGCGATCGAAACAGCGGTGGTTTCCAGTTTCTGGATCTGCGAGCCGATAGAACGGAGCGCATCCACGCTTGCCGTGGTTGATTCCTGCATATTGCCGATCTGGTGAGCGACATCCTGGGTCGCCTTGCTGGTCTGCGAAGCCAGTTCCTTGACCTCGGAAGCAACGACTGCAAATCCGCGTCCCGCTTCGCCGCCGCGCGCCGCTTCGATCGAAGCGTTGAGCGCAAGCAAATTGGTGCGGTGGGCGATGCTCTGGATCAGCTCGACAATCTGGCCGACCTGTTCGGCCGAGTCGGAAAGAGCCGACATGGTCGTGTCTGCGTCACCCGCCGCATCGGCTGCCTTGCGGGCCAGTTCTGCAGAACTGGACGCCTGACGACTGATCTCGCCGATCGACATTGCAAATTCATCGCTGGCGGCGGCTGCGGCGGTGACACCTTTGGAAGCATCTTCCATCGCCCGTGCAACATTGCCGGTCTGGGTCGAAGACTGTTCCGCGGTGGAAGCCATCGACGTCGCTGTCGATTGCAACTGGGCCGACGCGGAAGCCACACTGCTGACAACGTCGCTGATCGTGCGTTCGAACTTGTCGGCCATTTCCCGTATTTTCTTGGTTTGCTCGTCGCGCAAACGGGCCTGCTTCGCTTCATTTTCCTTTTCCCGTTCGAAGGATTCTTCGCGTTCGCTGCGAACCTTCTGGAGCTGGACAGACGCACGGCGGAACACTTCAATCGATCGCGCCATGTCGCCCATCTCGTCCTTGCGGTCGAGGAAAGGGATATCCATGTCCATCTTGCCCTCGATCACATCCCACAACATCGGTACGAGTTGCTGGAGACTGCCGGTAATATCCTTGCTGACGCGATAAATCGCGATCACGGCCCATCCTGCGATGAGGATCATGATTATTCCCAGCCACATTTCCGCCCGGCTGGCGATTTCCGTAACCACCGGAGCATCAATGCCCTCCTCCAGCAAATTGGCCTGAATCGCGCTTAGCGAAAACCAGGCAACCCCGAGCATCGCCAGGCCAATGAGCGAATTTATCGCATGATAGATGTTGAGCTTCGTCCCGACCGAACAATCAATATATCTGTTCCACAAGGAATTGCCGACCCGGCTCGACTGCTCGAGGAGCATTTCCTTGGTTTCCGTGTGAGCCGCGCCGAGGTCGGCCTTGGTGGTTGATGCTGTCGCCATGATACCTGGTCCTATCCAATTAACTTTAAATTTGAATCCTGGAAATTCTGCTGATTGAGGTGGTGGGTTATTTCCTCGGGGGGCAATGCCTTGAAATAGAGCCAGCCCTGAATCTGGTCACAGCCAGCCGTCCTGACCAAATCCGCTTGTTGCTGGGTTTCGACCCCTTCGGCAGTGACCGCCATATTGAGCGCACGCGCGACGCTGATGCTCGAGACCATCATCGCACGGGAACCTTCATCATCTCCCGCGTCGACGACGAGAGAGCGATCCAGTTTCAGTTTTTCAAAGCGGAACATCCGCAAGAAACCGATAGAGGCATAGCCAGTGCCAAAGTCATCCAGAGAGATATTGACACCAAATCCGCGGATGACATCCAAAGTCCGTTCCGCGAGTATCGGGTCAAGTACCAGACATGTTTCCGTTATTTCCAGCTCCAGCCGTTCGGCCGGAAAGCCGGTCTCTTCGAGTATCTGTCCCAGCTGAATCGGAAACTCGACGTCCCGCAACTGGGCCGGAGAGATATTTACCGAGAGCGTGATATCGGGCCAAGCCAATGCATCCCTGCAGGCCTGGCGTAATACCTTCAATCCGATCGGATTGATCAATCCGGTTTCTTCGGCGATCGGGATGAAGACATCGGGCCCAATCGGCTCTCCATCGGGCCGGGCCCAGCGCAGCAGGGATTCCACCGCAACGATTTTGGACGTCTGGGCACATACCAAAGGCTGGTAGAGCACATAGAATTCGTCATTTGCCAAGGCTTGACGCATATCGCTGTCAATTTTCTGGGCGGCCTCACGGTTGCGGTCGAACTCGGGCTGATACCAGGTGCACCGCATTTTTCCGTTACGCTTGGAAGCATACATTGCCACATCCGAACGGCGCAGCAGCTCGGACGAATTTTGCCTGTCTTCCCCCTTGCTGCTCGATATCCCGATACTCGCGCCAAGCACGATCCGCCGGTCGTCTACGGTGATTGGTCTCTTGAACAGGTCGATAAAACTCCGGGATATGCCTTCGACGATCGTTCCGGCGAGCGAACCGTTCATGGAAATTGCAAATTCGTCGCCGCCGAGGCGATAGCATCGGGCATCCTGACCGCATAAGTCGGACAGCATTTTTGCACAGTTCTTGATCACCTGGTCACCGACATTATGGCCATATTGATCATTGACCAGCTTGAACCCGTCCAGATCGATCAGCGCGATCGCCAATTCCGATTCTCTTGCGCCATAACGTTGAACATCTACATGAAGGGCGCGGCGGTTGGGCAGAAGACTCAGACTGTCCGTCATCCCGAGGCTTTCAAGATGGCCGACATAAAATATGCCCAGTCGCGCAAAGACCGCCGCAGCGATCGCATATATGGCGATACCGCCCAGTATCACCGGCGATGTCAACGGTATCGAGATTGCGTCGTTGACGACCAGCAGAAATGCCACTGTACCCGAAATCAAGGTCAGGACGATCAATGGTGTGAAGACTAAGCTTTTTGCGCTTAACCCCAAATCTTTCAGATATTTCCTCACTTCATGATCCTCTGCAAGGGATACTTTGGAGCGTTTTACATTTCTTTACCTAAGGATTGGTAAATGCATTTTTAGCAAGTTCTACATACAAAGTTCTACATATAATTTCAGAGTCGATGCGCTCATGCGCGCTTCATGAAATTGGCTTCCAGCCTGGATCCGGTCGGGCGATACAGTCCTATCCCTCCCTTGACCAATGCGAGCTGGTCGGTGTGACCGACTATGGTTTCTCCGGCGCCAAGCATGACCCAGCCTTCCGGATTCACACTCTCCATCAACCGCGAAAAGGCGCGCCTCCGGGTCGCTGCATCAAAATAGAGCAGGACATTGCGACAAAGTATAAGATCGAACGGCCCGATTGCGGGCATCGGATCGAGCAGATTGTGGACCCTGAATCGCACCAGGCTTCGCAATTCTTCATTGGCTTCCCACCCGATCGGCGTTTCGGTGAAATGCGCAAGCATTTGCGCGACCGGCAGGCCCCGTTGAATTTCGAATTGCGAATATGTGCCCGCGCGCGCGGTCGCGATGGCCCCGTGGGATATATCGATACCGGTGATCTCGATCTTCCAGCCCGCCCAGCGCGCCTTCTGTTCGAGCAGGACCATTCCCAACGACAGCGCTTCCTGTCCGGTCGAGCAGCCAGCGCATAAAATCGACAACGTCCGTTCCTGTCTGCGCTCTTTGGCGATTTGCGGGAGAACCAGGTCGGACAACTGGTTAAACATCGCCCGGTCCCGAAAAAAATATGTCTCGTTATTCAACAGAGCCTCCACCACTTGTTGGGACAAGGTCGCATGGCTGGGTTGATCGAGCAGACACACAAGCTGATCGACGTTGGATATTCCGATTTGCCGGAATATACCCGAAAGCGCAGTACCAATTCGCCAGCTACGGTCCTCCGTCAGCTGTTGCCCGGTCCGGGCTGCAAGCAAATCCGCAATGATCTTTTGCGACCCGAAGTTCATGTCCATTTGGTAACTACCTTGCTGGATAAAATCCGTAATGCGAGATCTTCGGGTGACAATATTGCCGATGCCAGCCCCTCCTCCGCCACCGCGCGGGGCATGCCCCAGACCGCTGAAGTTTCGCGGTTCTGGACCAATATCGTCCCCCCCGCATCGACAACGCACCGGGCGCCGAGTGCGCCATCCCGTCCCATGCCCGACAGGATGATCGCGAGGATCGCGCCATCATAGCTTTTGGCCAGGGATTCCAGCATCGGATCAACCGAAGGAAAACAACCATTTGGCACCGTGTGGCGGGCGATACGGGCGACCGGCCGGCCGTCTTTCAAGGCAATGACCAGATGCCCGTCACCCGGCGCGATCATGATCTCTCCGGGTATCACCGCCATCCCGTCTTCCGCTATTCTGGTCTTGCGCGAAGCGGCAATTTCCAGCTGGCGGGCAAAAACCGGCATGAAACTTTGCGGTAAATGCTGGGACACCAGAATCGGCTGATCGATAAATTTGGGCAGATCGTGCAACATCTGGCACATCGAATGAATGCCGCCGGTCGACGCTCCGATTGCGATGACATTGGCCGGTTTGGGTGCGATGTCGGTTTGCCTGGGCTTTTTTACCGGCGGGACAAAGCATGTTTTTCTCGGCTCGGTTGATGACAGGCCGATGGCACGGATGCGGGTGGCAAGTTCGCTGCGATAATCCGAGGTGAACTCGCTGGGTCGCGGTTTGAGTATGGTGTCCGCCGCGCCCATCGATAGCGCCGTCACGGTGGCTTCAGCCCCTTCGGCCGTCAGCGAAGAGATGACGATGACCTGCGCTCCGCCAGCACGATCCAGAATTTCGGGCAGCGCGGCCAGACCGCCCATGCCCGGCATCTCCAGATCAAGCAGGATGATATCGACATCGACTTTTGACAGTTTCTCGATCGCATCCTCGGCACAATTGGCCATCGCCGAGAGCACAAGATCGCTGGTCTGCTCGATCATTTTGCTCAGCACGGTGCGGGCGATCAGTGAGTCGTCTACAATCATGACCCGGATCGTCCCGGTCCGACTGGAATCAGCACGCCTTTGGCCATTCTGATTGCTATCGGCCATGGTCATGGTCGCGACCTCAATCAAATCCGACGATTTGAAGCTTTATCTGCAGGGTTTCGTGATCAAAGGGTTTCATGACATATTCGTCCGCACCGGCGGTCATTGCCTCCCGAATATGGTCGACATCGCTCTCGGTCGTACAGAAGACAATCTTGGGAATAGCCCCATCCGGCCGGGCTCGCAGTTCCTTGATGAATTCAATACCGGTCATGACCGGCATGTTCCAGTCGAGCAGGATCAGGTCATATATATGCTCGGCGCATTTTTCGAGACCGACAAGACCATTTTCGGCGTCGCTCACCTCGAAACCGAGGGACTCCAGAATATGCCTTGAAACCTTCCGGATCACGCTGGCATCGTCGACGATCAAACAGGTTTTGCTCATTTCAACTCTCTCAATTATGCACTTTAGTTAACGGTCAAGCCTGACCAAAGACTTAACGCTTCTTCTGTTTCAGACTATTGATCAGTGTTTCGGTGCGGATCAGCATCGCCGGGCCGACATTGGTCTCGATCAGTCCGTCCGATATTTTCGACCACATTTCTCCCGCTCCGCCCGGCACCGGCACCGGCTCGGTCGTGGCGTCGGCGACATCCTCGACGACCTCGACCAGCAGCGCATAATCATGGCCCCCGCAATTGAAGACGACGGCACTTTGATAGTCGTCATTCTCATAGTCGTTGAGCCCGAGCATCCTGACACAGTCGATCACCGTCAGCGCCCTGCTCCGCAGCGATGCCAGTCCGGCGATATAGTCCGGCGCACCGGGAACCGGGGTTATCTTGTCGATCTCGATGACCGAATCAATTTCAAGCGAGGGCAAGGCGATGCGTTGCCCGGCCAGTTCCACCAGCACGACCGAGATGTTCATGCCGATTTCCTCTGCTGTTTCATCAGGGATTCCAGCAATGTACCCCGGTCATAGCGATAAATGACGCCGTCCTTGTGGTCGGCGGCTTCGGGATCGTTGGTCAGGGTGATCACCTGGCCGGCGCGCGCTGGCATCGTTTCTTGCTGGCCCATCGTGATCGCGATATCGACATCTTCCCCGGAGTCAGCATCGACGATCCGGTAACCTGCGGCCTCGACCATCGGGCGAAGGATCGTGCGTACCCACGGGTCCGCTTCATCGATCTGGCAGGTCCGCGATGCTGTCCGCTGGCCCTGGCCATCATGCTGCGCAAACAGCCAGTGGCAGTCGAGCACCTCGACCGCTTCGCCGTCGAACAGGGTGACGCCTTCGATCTCGCCCTTCTTCTCGCCCGGCAATACCGCATTGGCGATGTGGATGGTGTCGACAACATTCTGGATCGCATAGGCCAGATGGTTGGCGCCATCGCTGAATATGAGCAGATTGACCTCGCCGTCGCCGATCGGGCCATAGCCGGTCCCTGCCAGCGGATAGATGTCGCCGTCGATAACCACCTGTGCGCCCTCGTCCGACAGACGCACGGCGGCGCTGTCGACTTTCTGGATGCGGCTGACCGGGTCCATCCGCACGATCCGGCGCTTGCCGTCGAGACCAACGACCAGCAGGGCCGAGACCTCTGCGGTCGCAATCGCTTTCTGGCGCCCCTTTAGGGTCGACTTGCGGCTGGATTTGCTGACATCGCTGACCAGGCCCTCGCGGATCGCGATAGCGCCCATGTAGAGCATCAATATCAGGCTGCCGTCGTCGAGCAGCGAACTGCCGGTATAGAGCTGGGTCGCGGTGATCGACGGGGGCAGCGGCTTGATCACCAGCTCCTGGTGATCGATAACCTCGTCGACCGCCAGTCCGAACAGATCGCCACCGGCCAGCCGGATCATCAGCAGGGCTGCATTTTGCGACCCGGCGACCGGCTCGAGATCGAGAATCCGGGCCAGCGAGCAGCAGCGCAGGCGCTGGCCGAGAAACTTGACCAGCAGCGTATCGCCCGCCTGGTCGAATTCGAGAGTCTGGGATTTGACGCTGACGATTTCCTCGACATAGGAGCGCGGGATACCGAAGCTCTGGCCGCCCGCCTTGACCGTCAGTGCCGGAATGATGCTGAGCGTCGCCGGCAGCGAAATAACGTGGCGGGTTCCGTTGCCCGGCTGGCTGGTCACCCGGATATGGCCGCCAAGACTTTCGATATTGGCCCGCACCACATCCATGCCTACACCGCGACCGGAAACCGACGTCACCTGGTCAGCGGTCGAAACGCCGGGCTGGAACATCAGCGCGATACGCTCTTCTTCGGGCAGTTGCGCAGCGGCTTCGGCAGTCACGACACCGGCTGCAATCGCGCGGTCGACCAGATTGTCGGTATTGATACCAAAGCCGTCATCGGTCACCGAGATGATGATGCTGTTGCCGGTCTGGCGCGCGGAAATGTGGATCAGTCCGATCTCGCTCTTGCCCGCGGCCAGCCGCCTGGCGGGCTTTTCGATGCCGTGGTCGATCGCGTTGCGCAATATGTGCATCAGCGGATCGCGCAGCAGCTCGATCAATTCGCGGTCCAGTTCGACCTGCCCGCCTTCGATCTCGACCATCGCATGTTTGCCGAGCTCGGCCGAGAGGTCACGGACCAGCCGCGGCATCGTGGCGAACAGATGTTCCAGCCGCTGCATTCGCATCCGCGATATATCCTGCCGTGCATCGTCGACGATCGTCGAGAGCCGGTCGAAGGTCGAGCTGACCACCGGATCGACCTCCGAATGGCGAATCGCGCGGGCCAGTTCGTTGCGGACCAGAACAATATCGGAAATCCCCGCCATCACCCGGTCGAGCAACGGCACCGGCAGGCGGATCGAACGGGCCGGCCGGACGACATTCTTGCGGCCTTCGTCATTCAGCTGGTCGGCGATCAGGGCTTCGACCTCGCTGCCATTTTCGGCGTCGGGCTCCAGCGCCATGACAAATTCGTCATCGCCACCCTCGGGAAAGGCCTCGCCCGCGTCGATTGCGTCGACCATCGCGACAATCCGGTCGATGGTCGCCAGCACCGCGTTGATCAGGGGACCGTCGGCAGCGCGCTTGCCAGCCCGCACATCGGCCAGCGCCCCTTCGGCGGCGTGGCCCAGTTTCTCGATTCGCGGCAGGTCGAAAAAGCCGCTGCTGCCCTTGACGGTGTGGACAAAGCGGAAAATCGTATCCAGCCGCTCGCGGTCGGTGGGATCGGCCTCCCACGTCACCAGCTCGCCCTGCATCGCCTCGAGCATCTCGCGCGTTTCGGCGATGAATTCTGCCAGCAGATCGTCCATATTACCCCACCTCGAATATAATCCGGCGTTAGATGGCACAGAGATGGTTGATGAACGGTTAAATATTGTAACGCGGTGTAATTTGGGGGTGTGACGTGGTTGGGGTGAGGGGTGGGAGCGGTTGGCGGCCTTACTTAAGGCTTGATTGCGTATCGTCCGGTATAGCCGCAGAGGGGACATTGAAGATAGTGAACCGGAAAGTCTGCTAGCGCCCCAATTGCGGTCGGTTAGCACCGAAGTTCCGAGATGTAATCGTTAATCAAGATCACAGTCTTATTCGCTCTTACGCGGCTATCAGCGGATGGCCCCATACCCATGTAGTTCGCTTCCACATCAACGAGATAATCAGCTACATCCTCCTCGCCCACGCCCCTCCAAAGGCGTCCGGCTGCCTGCATCAAGTAAGTGTCGTATTCGTCTTCGGGCCAATCTTCATGGTCATTTAGGCCAATCGGGTCCCATTGAGACCAGCCGATCTCACGCAAGCGAGAAAGTTGAAAATTGGCGTTGGAGGTCATGACAACAGACTAGCTGACGAGATAACAGCTTTCCACCCAGGTTTTGACGTTCCAGCCGTTTTCTGCCTTCAATCACGGTCAAAGCTAACATCTGCTGCAAGAATGGAGCAGGCATTAGACACGGAATATTCAATCCACGGCTTTCCTACATAAAACCTAATAGGTTATATTTCCTTTCTCTAACAACCATTTTAGGCCCGCCGCACCATAATGCCGCGGTCGGGATGGTCCCTTATAAGGAGTAAAACCTATGACATTTCAGGATGAATTTGTGCGGCGCTTGCGGGTGGTGCGGGGTGAGGCTGCGGGGGATGGTGGGGAGGATGCTCGAGATAAATCCGTTCGTCTCGAGCGCAGTCGAGAGACCGGTGGTGGCAAAGATGTGTCTCGACTTCGCTCGACACGAACGGGTGGAGGTGGTGGGGAATTAGAAACGCAAACGCGGCACTCAAACGAGAAAAACCACCCCAACCCCTCCTTTGAAAAGGAGGGGCTTAAGAAGGAAGAGCAAACTCGTCATCCTGAACTCGTTTCAGGATCTAGGCCGTCTAAATCGGAAGTTGGTGGCAAGTGGGAAGAGGTCCTGAAATGAATTCAGGATGACGGATTACGAAGCAGCAACCCCGAACAGGTCATGCTCGTCGGCATCCTCGATCACCGCGTCGATGATGTCGCCGACCGACAGGCTGGCGGGGACGTTGCGGAGAAAGACATTGCCGTCGATCTCGGGCGCATCGGCTTCGGAGCGGGCGGTGGCGCCGATGTCGCCGTCCTCGTCGGCTTCGCCGATCTCGTCGATGATCACCGGCAGCGTGCGGCCGACCTTGGCCTGCAGCTTGGCGGCGCTGATCCGGGCTGTGACGTCCATGATCCGCTGGTAGCGTTCTTCCTTGACCGCCTCGGGCACGGCGCCGTCGAGCAGATTGGCCGCAGCGCCTTCGACCGGTTCAAACCGGAAGGCGCCGACCCGGTCGAGCTGGGCTTCCTCGAGCCAGTCGAGCAGATATTTGAAGTCGTCTTCGGTCTCGCCGGGAAAGCCGACGACGAAGGTCGAGCGGATGGTGAGGTCGGGGCAGATGTCGCGCCAGCTCTTGACCCGCTGCAGCACCTTGGCCTCGTTGGCCGGGCGCTTCATGCGCTTCAGCACGTTCGGCGCGGCATGCTGGAACGGGATGTCGAGATAGGGCGTGATCTTGCGCTCGGCCATCAGCGGGATGACCTTGTCGACATGGGGATAGGGATAGACATAGTGGAGCCGGGTCCACACGCCCTGCCCCTCCGGCGTCCTGAGTTCGCCGAGCGCGGCGGCGAGATCGGTCATATGGGCGCGGACTTCGCGGCCCTGTCCGGTGGGGCCGTTCCAGACGCGCGGTTCGTGACGAATATCGACGCCATAGGCCGAAGTGTCCTGGCTGATCACCAGCAATTCCTTGGTGCCGGCCGCGACCAGCTTCTCCGCCTCGCGCAGGATCGCGTCGGGGCGGCGGCTGACCAGATCGCCGCGCAGGCTGGGGATGATGCAGAAGGAACAGCGGTGGTTGCAGCCTTCGGAAATCTTGAGATAGCTGTAATGGCGGGGCGTCAGCTTGAGACCCGCTTCGGGGACGAGATCGACGAACGCGCCGCGGGCTGCCGGGGCCGCCGCATGGACCGCGGTCACGACATCTTCATACTGATGCGCGCCGGTGACGGCGAGCACATCGGGGAAACGCTTCATGATCAGGTCGGCTTCATTGCCCATGCAGCCGGTGACGATCACCCGGCCATTCTCGGCCATCGCCTCGCCGATCGCCTCGAGGCTCTCCTCCTTGGCGCTGTCGAGAAATCCGCAGGTGTTGACCAGCACGACATCGGCGCCGGCATAGTCTGCCGACATGTCATAGCCGTCGCTTCTGAGCTGAGTCAGGATGCGTTCGCTGTCGACCAGAGCCTTGGGACAGCCGAGCGATACCATGCCCACTTTGGGCGGAGAAGGAATTTGCGTTGCCATATTGCGCGGCCTTTAGGCCTGTTTGACCGGCGAGTCACGATCAATGTTGCCACCGCGCCCCATCCTCCAGCGCAGGCGAGGGCCGATCTCGCAAACTTCCACCACTGGTCATGGCGGAAGCGGGGCAGCCCTGCGACGCCTGATCGCGCACCAATTGCCGGAACTCCCCGATTTTGCTATGGAAACCCTGCCCGGTCGGCGCCGGGTGACATTCTGGGGAGGATGATATGAATATTTTCGATGTAAACTGGATTGCGGTTGTACTGGCCGCGCTGGCGGGCTTTCTGGTCGGCGGCATCTGGTACGGCCCGGTGATGGGCAAGAAATGGATGGGCGCGGTCGGCCTGACCGAAGAGCAGATCAAGGAAGGCAATATGGGCATGATCTATGGCGGCGCCTTTGCGTTCAGCCTGATTGCTTCTTGGACGCTCGCGCATACGTTCGCGACCTATGCCGCGGATCTGGATTTCGGGGTGAAGGTTCTGACCGCCTTTGGGGTGGCACTGGGCTTCATCGTCCCGGCGATCGGCACCAACTATCTTTTCTCGCAGAAGAGCAAGACGCTGTTCTTCATCGACGCGGGTTACTGGCTGCTGTTCTACGTCGCGATGGGGGTCGTCCACGCCTGGCTTGGCTGAGCCGGGAAACCGCCCGGATCAGCTGTTGCCGGCCAGCGTGTCGGCGATGATCCGCCAGACCCTGGGGTTGAAGCCGAGGCCCATATGCCCGCCATCGACGCGGATGTTGCGGGCCTGCGGATTGTAGATGTCCCGGGCGATATCGGGCCCGACAATGCCGTCGCGGTTCGAATAGAGCACGGTCAACGGCTGGTCGAAGCCGATGCTGTTGCGGTCATGGACCTCGCGCTCGAACCGGTCGAGCTGGATATTGGCCGACCGGGCGTAGCGCTGGCCCGGCGTGGTATATTTGGGGCCTCCGATGATCGGGGTGCCCATGGTGATCACCTCGCGGACCAGATGGGGCGAGAGGCGAGCGGTCTCGCGGGCGATAATTCCGCCCAGCGACCAGCCGATCAGGGTGAAGGCCTGTCCGCCATTCTCGGCGAACCGTTGCTCGGCAACGGCGGTAAAGCGGGCGACATCGCGGTCCACCGACCCCTTGTTGCGGCCCAGCGACCAGTCGGCGACGTCATAGTTGATCCGCGCCAGAAAGGCTTCCAGCGGCCTCATCGACAGCTCGCTGCCGCCATAGCCGGGGATCAGATAGACCGGACGGCCATCGCCGCGCGGGGCCGTAACCAGCCGCGGCCATTGCAGGCCGAAGCGCAGCAGATCAAGCGGCAGGGACAGCTCGCCCAGCTGCGCCAGTCTGCGGGGCGGGCGAAGCCCGGTGGGCATTGGTATCTGGGTGGCCATCGGCAAGCTCCATGGTTGAAGCATCAAGATAGGGACTTATCTCGCAGGTGCAACATGAACCATTGAACAGGCTGGATCAGGCGTCTTCCGCTGCCGGATGCTCAGAGCCGTTGCCGGGGATGATCTCGACAATGATGTCGCCAGCCTCGAGCTTCTTCGCTTCGGTTTCCCAGAAGCCGATCACCGTGTCGCCACGATATATGCGCACTCCCAGTCCGGCACCGACGACGTCGTTCATCGCCATGCCGACTTCGTCCTCGGTAACCGCACGCTGGACCAGCTTGACCCGGCCGGTGGCAGACGCCAGATCGCTGAGATAGTCGGAAATCTTGGCGCCTTCGCAGCTTCCGGCAAGCAGCAGACCCGCAAAGCTGACAGGATTGATGACGGTCGTCGCACCGGCCTGCCGCGCCAGCAGTTCATTGTCCGCCGCCTTGATCGAGACGCTGATCGGCAGATGATAGGCGAGATGCCGGGCGGTGAGGACGATCAATATGCTGGTGTCGTCCCGTCCCGCCGAGACGATCATCGACCGCGCTCGCGAAATCTTGACGTTCATCAGCGCATTGTCGCGGGTGGCATCGCCGTTGATCACGGCGCAGCCAAGCTTCTCGGCCAGCGCCAGCGCGTCATCCGAGGTGTCGATCACGACGATTTCCTCCGGGTTGGTCCCGCGTGCCAGCAGTTCCTGAACCGCTTCGCTGCCGCTGGTACCAAAGCCTGCAATCACGATATGGTTGTGCAAATTGCTTTGAATCAGTTTCATGCGCCAATTGTCCCAGGTTCGTTTGAAAACAAAATTATAGGCCGTGCCGACAAAGATTAGCACGACGAAGATCCGAATAGGAGTCACAACCAGCGCATCGAACATCCGCGCCCGCTCGGTTACCGGAGCGATATCGCCATAGCCGGTGGTGGTGATCGAGATCATTGTGAAATAGACGACGTCGAGAAAGCTGACATCACCGTCATAGCTGTCCTGCAGGCCGTTGCGGTCGAAATAATGCACCGCGACAGCCATGCCGATGAGGCCGAGGACAAAGGCGACGCGCCAGGCGATATCCGCCCAGATCGGCAGACTCGAACGCCGCCGCAAGGTGAAATAATCGGACATTTTCCGCTGGGTTTGCCTGGCCATGACCGGTTCAGCTATTTTTCGGCAGATGAATTTTGGGATCGACCGGCTTGCGATCCTTGCGGATCTCGAAATGCAGTTGCGGTTCCTGCACATAACCGCTTTCGCCGGCGAGACCGATCACCTGACCCGCGCTAACCTGCTGGCCGCGCGTCACATTCAGCCTGTCGGCATGGCCATAAGCGGTAACCCAGCCGGAACCATGGTTGATCAGAATCAGCCCGCCGAACACGCCGATTTCATCACCGCTATAAGCGACCACTCCGCCAGCTGAAGCCCGTATCGGCGTACCCTTGGCAACGCCGATGTTGACACCATCATTCACCTTGCCGCCGCCTTTGCTGCCGAAGCTGGAGATCACTGTGCCTTTGACCGGCCACAGGAACTGGCCGGAGAAGGCCCCCGGAGTGGCGATGGCTGTACTGGGTGCGATCGCCTTGCGCCAGTCGGAAGGCTCTTTCGCAGCTGCGCCGTCAGCCAACGCGGGCTGCCCGCCGGTCACGATATCGTCAATATCGAGGTCAAAGGCCGCAGCGCGTTGCTCGATGGTCAAATTGGCCGGGTCCTGGGGAGCGGAAGCCGGCAGCAACAGCTTCTGCCCTACCCGCAGGACATAAGGTTCTTCCAGTGCGTTCAGCTCCACGACGTCACGCCACGGCGCCCCGTAAGCCCGGGCGATGGCAATGCCGGTCTCACCCGCGTTGATCGTATGATAGCGTCCGCCGATAATCTTGAGGCGCTGGCCCGGATGGATAACATAAGGTTCGACCAATCCGTTGGCCGACGCAATGATTTGAGATCCCGCACCTATCCGGTTGGCAATCCCGCGCAACGTATCTCCTGGTCGGACAACATAAGTTCCCGGGGCCACTGTACGGGCATTGGCTGTGACAGAGCTGGCTTCCCACGGCGAAGACAGTGTCGGTTGCGGGTTAGTGCCAAGGACGGCAGGATCCGTGGCCAATTGCGGACGTACCGGCGGCGGCGCATAATCATCGCGACCGGCTGGAATGCAGGCAGTAATCCCCAAGAGCAATACCAGGATCGCAACGTGACGCATATCTGACCCCATTAACCATTCCCCCTGCTGACCGCTATTAGCAGCAAAACCACTGCTTGCCAGCCCCGCTCTCGCAAACATAGCGAATTCGCAGGACTGACAATTGCAATCAGCGGTAAAGTTTTTTCAGCCCCTCCATCGAATCATAGTGGGTTAGATCGAGGTGGAGCGGTGTAATCGAGACATAGCCGTCGGCTATCGCCTCGAGATCGGTGCTGTGCGCTGGCGTCTCGACCATGGGACCGAGTCCGAACCAGTGATATTCGAAACCGCGCGGATCGCGGTTGCTGACGATCTGCAGCCGGCCGTAATCGCGAATGCCCTGCGACACTATCCGTACGCCTTTGACCTCGCTTGCCGGAAGGGCCGGAAAGTTGATATTGACCAGCGTGCGATGATCCATGCGTTGCTTGACCAATGGCCGCAAAACCCGTTCGCCCCATTGCACAGCGGCGTCGAACGGAACATCGGCACCCATGTCTCCTCGTGCATAGGCCTGACTGAGCGCGATTGACGGAATCCCAGCCAATGCGCCTTCCATCGCCGCCGATACGGTACCGGAATAGGTGACATCTTCGCCCAGATTGGCACCACGATTGACGCCGGACAATATGAGGTCCGGTGGCCCGTCCTTCATGATTTTGGCGACCGCCATCATCACGCTGTCCGTGGGTGTGCCGTCGACCGAATATTGCTGGTCGCCGCGCTTGCGAATCCGCAGCGGCCGGGTGATGGTCAGCGAGTGACCGGCTCCCGAATTTTCATCAGACGGCGCGACAATCCAGATATCGTTGGAGAAATGCTGCGCAATATCGAGCAGGATTTTCATCCCCGGCGCGTCGAAACCATCGTCATTGGTCAGCAATATCCGCATCATCCCGGCTCCAGTGTGTCGATGCCGCCCATATAGGACAGCAAGGCCGACGGAATGGTGACAGAACCGTCAGCCTGTTGATAATTTTCAAGCACTGCCACAAGCGTGCGTCCGACGGCCAGACCCGAGCCGTTGAGCGTGTGAACAAATCTTGTCCCCTTTTCTTCGCCTTCGGGCCGGAAACGAGCGTTCATCCGTCGCGCCTGATATTCGCCGCAAGTCGAGATGCTCGAAATCTCGCGATAGGTGTCCTGCCCCGGCAGCCACACTTCCAGATCATATGTTTTGCGGGCCGTAGCGCCCATATCACCGGTGCATAACAGCATCTTGCGATAGGGCAGCTCGAGCAGCTTGAGGATCGATTCTGCGGCTTCGGTCATCCGCAGATGTTCGGCATCGCTATTGTCAGGATGGACGATCGCGACCATTTCGACTTTTTCAAACTGATGCTGACGGATCAAACCTTTCGTATCCTTGCCTGCGGATCCAGCTTCGCTCCGGAAACAAGGGGTAAGCGCGGTCAACCGGATGGGCAGCTGCGCTTCATCCAATATTTGCCCGTGCACGCTGTTGGTCAGACTGACCTCTGCGGTCGGAATCAGCCAGTGGCCGTTGGTCGTCTGGAACGAGTCCTCTGAAAATTTCGGGAGCTGTCCTGTGCCGAACATTGCCTGATCGCGCACCAGTACCGGTGGAGCGCATTCCTGAAACCCATTTTCCATCGTCTGTTGGTCGAGCATGAACTGGCCGATCGCCCGCTGTAATCGCGCCATCTGGCCGCGTAGAAACGCAAAGCGCGAGCCGGACATTGCTGCGGCCGTTTCAAAATCGAGCCCCAGAGCCAGCCCAATATCGCTATGCTCTTTCGGAGCGAAATCAAACTTGCGCGGCTCGCCCCAGCGATCAACCTCGACATTGTCATCTTCATTGTCGCCCGGCGGGACATCTTCGCCTGGCAGATTTGGCAGGGCAGCAAGAACATTCTGCAATCGGCCCGACACCGCGCTTTCCTGTACTTCCAGCTCGGGCAACTTGCTTTTCAACTCGGCGACTTCGGCCATCAACGCCTGAGCGGTCTCCTCATCGCCCTGCCCTTTCGCTTTTCCGATCGCTTTCGATGCCTCGTTGCGACGCGCCTGACCCTCTTGCAACTGCGTTTTCAGAGCGCGACTTTGCTCATCGAGCGCCAGTAAATTGGACGCAGCTGCTGCGGCACCGCGTTTCGCCAGCGCTGCGTCAAAATCATCAGGATTTTCGCGTATATATTTTATATCATGCATGGCTATAGCCTATGCCGAGCGACTGTTTCACTTGCAAGACTGCAAAGAAAAAAGCGGCCAGATTGCTCCAGCCGCTTTTTCAGAAATTTGGTTTATGCTGCTTAGGCTGCAATCATCTTTTTCGACTTGCGACGGCGGGCAAACAATGCTGCTGCCGCTGCACCGAACAGCAAGACGATCGGTGGTGCCGGAACCTCGGTACCGCCATTCGATCCGCCGGTGCTGCCACCCGAACTTGAGGAAGACGAACTGGAACTGCTGCTCGAAGAGCTGGAGCTGGAAGAGCTGCCCGAAGAACCGGTGGACGTGCTGTTGCCACCGAAACTCGAAGAACCACCCGTTGCACCCGACGAGCTGCTGGTGGAACTGCCACCCGAGCTTGACGAAGACGAACTGGAGCTACCGGACGAGCTGCTCGAAGAGCCTGAGCTACCCGAAGAACCGGAACTGCCTGACGAACCGGAACTGCCTGACGAACCAGAGCTTCCCGAAGACCCGTTGGAACCTCCACCGGAAGAACCATGGCCACCGGAACCGCCGTGCCCACCTGAGCCACCATGTCCGCCCGAACCGCCGTGACCGCCTGAACCGCCTTTTCCACCGGTTGAACCGTCACCGCCGCTGGAACTCGATGAACTGCTCGAAGAGCTACTGGATGAACTGGACGAAGACGAACTGCTGCCTCCGGTCGATGTGCTGGTTGAACCGCCGGTGCTGGTCACGCCGCCAGTAGAGGTGCTCGTTGAACCACCGGTACTTGTCACGCCGCCAGTCGATGTGCTGGTCGATCCACCGCTGGTAGAGCTTCCGCCGGAAGACGTGCTTGTTGATCCACCGCTGCTGGTGGAGGAAATGACAACACTACCTCCGCCGGAACCACCGCCGCCGAAGAAGCCGCCAAAGAAGCCGCCGCCAACGCCGCCACCATATCCGCCGCTGCCGCCAATCACGACAGGTATAGAACTACCACCATCCTGCAACGGCGGAGCAGGTGGAATGTAAGGAGGCAATGGAATCGGAACAGGTTGGGCCGCAGGGGCCTGAGCAATTGTAACCACCGTCGGCTGGCAAGCTGTCACCGTTTTGGTGACGGTGCGCCGCGTGCGTTTTATTTTGCGGGCAGGCTCACCTTTGCGGACCAAACGTGCGCGAACCGGTTTCTTTTTCGAGACCTGCTTTACATAAGGTGCTGCAGGCGCTTCCGACACATGAACTGCGCCGCCGCCAATCAGTGCCCCGCCGCAAGTGCAGGCGCATAATTTTGCTAAAGCCATCCGTACCGACATAATAACATCTCTCTTCCGCTGTGGAGGCGACCAGTTCAATCAGCATTAACCGCTGATATTCCCGTTCGCTCTCTCGACATGCATCAGAAACGCAGAAGAAATCGTAAACTACAATTGCGTTAACCCTGTTTCTCGATCGAAAATGGCAAAAAGCCTTAGCAGCCTGTATCCAACCACGGTTAATGTCCCGAATTGGAACCGTTGCAGATGCCTTTGTTGCGACAGCGCGGAGAAATCGCGAATGTCTCAGGTGCCCCGGACTTAGACCATATCCATTTGAAGGGCTTTCAAAAATACCCCCAGTCGAATTTTGCTGCGCCGGGTTTTCCCAATTTAGGATTAATGAATCATAAGGAATTTTGCGCCTTGTTTCCGCTAGGTGTGCTGGGTATAGGCCCGCCGTATAGATGGTTTGACCCTCCGGATTCGCGAGGGGAGATGTTTGGAGAGTATGTTGGCATCCTCGGTAAAAAAAGCATCCGCTAAAAATGGCACCAATGCTGCTGATCCAGTCCTTGCAGACGGCTACGAGCCAAGCGAAGACGAAGAGTTTATGAACGAGCAGCAGCTCGCATTTTTCAAGCAGGCCTTGAAAAAATGGAAACAGGAAATCATCGAGGAATCCAAAGAGACTCTGGCACATTTGCAGGATGGTCCGATCCAGGAAGCCGACCTGAATGACCGCGCATCAAGCGAGACCGACTGGGGCCTGGAATTGAGAACCCGCGACCGTCAGCGCAAGCTTACGTCCAAGATTGATGCGGCTTTGCGACGGATTGACGAAGGCGAATATGGCTATTGCCAAGTCACCGGCGAACAAATCTCGCTCGACCGGCTGAAGGCCAGGCCAATAGCGACGATGACCGTCGAAGCGCAGGAAGCGCATGAGCGAAACGAGAAAATCTCGCGCGATCAGTGATCTGATTTGCTGCCTCGGCAGAATAATTAACATTTTTGCTGCCTTACGGTCGGGACACTAGCTCGAACGAGCGCAGTGGCGCAAATATATCACCGGAAAAAATTGCCGAACATTAACCAAATTTGCACCTTTTCTGGGCTATTTCCGGTCTCAAGAAACATGAATTTACATTTATCGGCTGCGGGAATCGTATGAAAGAGACATTTGACGATAATCTGAAGATGAATAGTCAGGCGGTTGACCATCCGAAGCGTCAGCTTGACCGGGACAGCCTCTTTCTGAAAGCATCCCTGCGTTTTATCAACGGCGATGACTGCGGCGAAGTGCGTATTCGCAACCTGTCGGCAGGCGGTCTGATGGCCGAAGCGCCTGTTCTCGCCAAACGGGGCGACAATGTCCAAATCGAACTGCGCAATATTGGCCGGATTACCGGTTATGTAGCCTGGGTTGCCCAAGGCAGATTCGGCGTCGCTTTTGATCATCCGATTGATCCGAAGCTGGCCAGACAACCAGTCGGCCAGAAAAAATCGGATGTGCCGCGCTATTTACGTTAACC
>TARA_R110002096_G_scaffold25187_5_pt1 | contig 23398 bp, 28 predicted proteins | sample TARA_R110002096 | Tara Oceans TARA_R110002096 (sample SAMEA4397295) | marine metagenome | biome: Polar Biome; feature: [DCM] deep chlorophyll maximum layer (ENVO:01000326); material: water (ENVO:00002006), including particulate matter (ENVO:01000060) such as... | depth 35 m
TATCCTTTATTTTAATGTTAGCTTTTGTATAGGTAAATCCTATTGAAAATAATTGTTAAAAAAGTTTGTAGTTACAATTATATTTCTTATCTTTATATTATATAAAAAGGGAAAGTTATATTAATTTATAATTTGATATTTTATATTAATAATTTAAAAATAAAAGTTGTATGAAAAATGTAAATGAAGTATTTGTAGAAGTTAGTAATGAGAGAAAAGAATGGTTATTAGTATTGTTTGGAAGTAGATGGAGTTTAGAAGTTGATAGAAGAATGATGAGTGAAAGTGATATATTTAGTTTGTATGGTGATTGGTGTAATGAGATGAGAGAGGATGATATGGAATATATTATTGAAGAATTTGGTATTTGTAATAAGTTTAATGATAGTATGTTTAGTATTTGTATGAGTGATGATGAGAGTAGATTATATATTGATGTTGAGAAGAATAAAGAATTAGTAAAAGAATTAGAAGATGGTGATGATAATAAAGTATATGAGTTAGTTGGTAAGTTAGAAGATAAGTATGAATTGTTTATTTAGAATGAATATATATTAAAAAATAAATGTTAAATAAGTTTGTAGATTGAATAAAAGTACCTATATTAAGGTATATTAATTAATAATAAATAAAAGTTGTATGAAAAATTTTAAAGATGTATTTGATTATTTTGTTGGAAAAAGTTATTTGTTTGAAGAAATAGGTAATGATGTAATTGTATTTAAAGATGTAAAATGGAATGATTATTATGATTTGAGTGATGAGAAGATTGTAAGAGAGTTAGTAAGTATTGATGTGGATTATAATTATATGAATAAAAAGAAGTATGATGTTGTAGTTGTAAGAGATAAAAAGATATATGGTAATAATAATATGGATGTATTATTTAAGAAAGAGATGATAGATTATATGGGTGAAGATAAAAAGGTATTGTTAAGTGAGTTTAGGAATAAATTTAATAATAGAAGTTTGTTTGGATTGTTATATAATTTTAGAAGTGGTAGATGGAGTGTGGATGATTATAGTGATAGGTTTGAGAATTGGTGTAGAAGAAGTGGTATGTTAGTTAAGGAGATAATTAATAATGATAGTTATAAAAGAAGATGGTTAGTTAAATAATATAATAGATGTTGTGAGGGTATTATATATAGGTATTAATTTAGTTATATATAATATACCTCCAGCCATTACTATAGCTCCTATATAAGCTCCTATTGAGAGGTTTACTGGAACGCCTATAGTAAGATGAGATCAATCCGATATACAGGTGACATAACACTGCATGCACACTGCCAGTACATTTCCCTAACGGGTTGGGCACCAACGGGTTACACCCTTACTGCTCTCCCTAGATCGGCAAGATTCTCGGTATATAGGTTTATATATATTTATATATTTATATATTACTAGATATCTCATCAATCAATCTTCTTATGTTACCATTGTTGTAAGAGTCTCTCAATGATGTCTTAAAGTCAAATGTACTAGATTTGAGGTAAGGATAGAAGTGTATCTCCTCCCAATGCATTCTATATTGATACCCTCCTTTAAATGTCTCATCACATTGAGAACATCTTATAGAGTTAATCTTTGTAGAACGTATCATATACACCCCAGCACAGCATCACTATCATCAGTATACCTACCAGGTACTCATCTAAGTTAACCTCTTGTATCATTCTATATTGGTATCATCCATGAGAACATCACTCCATTTGTTATTCTATTGTCTATCGTAGTGTAATCTCCTATTGACTCACAGTAAAGGAAATCATTTATCAGTCTTAGTGTTATATCATCTGTCTCTCCTATAACTCTATATTGTTTACCTTTATATGTATATATGTCTTTCATTTATATAGAGGCTTATATAGTGGTAATGGTCGTTCTGAGGTGATAAGTAGGTCGAACCATAGTCATTCTTATGTTTAACCTCAGTCCACCATGCTTCATATGACCTCTCTCACTAAGTTCTCTTATCTCTACCAGCTTATAAACGTATATATAACATATTATAGTATTAAACCCATATGGACTATATGTGCGATAGTGTATTATCTAGAGGTAAAACAGGGTTGTTAAAGGGAAAATACGCGAGCGAGACAATTCTCATACTATACTACCTCTAAGGACTACCTCTTGCACGTAGTAAATATAGAGGGTAGACCATCTTCATATAGGTATAACTCCACCATTTACTGGGTGTTACCGTAGGATAAAGCGTGGTATCCTGTTTACCTTTGTTAAAACTGTGGTTATTTAGCGAAACTAAGGTTAAAACCTCAATAATACCCAATACAACCGCTAAAAACCTATTAATATACATGTACATTCCTATTTGTATATATAATATAAGATTTTTTTAGGTACTTACCAACTTTATACGGAAATTTTTTGGGGAAAACCTTGGTATATACCTTTTTTTTATTATATTTATATATATGAATCAACTTTATGTCTACGGTTGTAGTTTTTCTTACGCATCTTTAGTGTATTCTCCCTTTATTGACAAGTGGAGACCATTTTACCAAACACAGTTCCATGAATATGCATGGGCAAACCAAGTTGCTAACCATTACAACATGCCTCTACAGATGAAAGCACTAGGAGGAGTTGGGAATGAAACAATGATATCAAGAATATTAGAAGATCAACAAAACTTTAAAGAAGGAGATAAAGTAGTCATCGGTATATCAAGAGGTTCTAGATTATCTTTAGAGCATTTTAGAAGAGAAGAAGAAAATAAACTTTTTGCTTCTTACCCAGATGTTAATCAAGGTTGTATCAATATGATGGATATAGGTTGGATTGATCACTTAGGAGAGTTTTTTAAAACTGGTAGATTGTCTGAGTTTAGTAGAGATGAGTTTGAATTACTTATGCTATATGCTCAGACTTGGCGTTTAAAGCCTGAAGAAGACGATGCTTTAACAAGACAGCAAACAATGATGTATGAAAGCTTAAGTGCTATGTTGTATAGAGATGGTATAGAAGTTTACCTATGGGATCCTACATGTTGGAAACATTTTCAGAATATTACAACGTGGTTAGAAGATAGAAAATATCATGATGAACGTATGGAAGATGGTCATTGGTCTCCGAATGGTAATACTTCTTTTTCAGCTTTTGTTATACACTGCATGGAGAATGATATACCATATTGGAACGAATCAACTTGTTTACGGTATAAAGAAACAGCAATGTTAAACTATATAAGTGGTTTACTACCTACAGTACCTACTAACTTTGAGTTAGATACCTCGTGGTTTGATTTAAAAAAATATACGTGGATAAAGGATAACTATTCTATTTATAAATATGCAACCGGTGGATCCAAATAAACTATTCGAAATTTTTCAACAAGGAGATGAAACTGTCTTTGAAGAACATGGTATGAAAGAAGTTTTAGATAGTCCTTATGTGTTAATGGGTATGGTTGTACGTGGAGTTGAAAACTTTCATTTGATGGATGTTATGTATTCTAGACAGTACCCTAAAGAGTATAAACGAAATAGAAATGTAATAGCTAAAAAATACTTTTTTAAACTCTTTAACCACCTTAAAAAAATTAAAGCAAAACCTGTTGATGTACTTACGGATATGGAAGTTGGTTTTGATTCTACTCAGATAGTAGTAACATTAGATTTTCTGAGAGATTATTTTGAAAAGATAGAACATTACGAAAAGTGTGCATTGATAAAAACTTATATTGATGCAAGTACAACAGTTAACATTAACAATTAAATTTAATATTATGATAGGATTGATTATTTTTTTAGTACTAGTAGCAGCAGGTATAGGTTACAGACTTAAGACACAGAGGGATAAAGCTGCTAAAGTTTATAAGGCTTCTCCTAAAGTTAGAAGTGTGATTAAACCAGTTGGTAAGACAAAGGCTCCAATAGTTTTAGCAGACGGTTACGATAGTAAAGGTAACCCAGTAAAGATGAAAAATGAAACAGGACCAGACTTTCAAGCGAGAGTAGCTCACCATTATTATGTAGTTGGGAGAAAGTAATACGTTTTGGTTTTTCGGTTGTAGTATGACTTCAGGTCACGGCCTTAATTGGGAGTGGTTAGGAGAAGGTTATAATGAGAAAAAACTAAACCACTTGTTGTGGAAGCAGATAGGTGACGGTTATGAGGATAGTATCTTTCCAAAGTTACTTGCAAATCACTTTAATATGCAGTATAAAAATTATGCTGTAAGTGGTCAAAGTAATCAGACTATACTAACACAAGTGGTTAATTGCTTACATCTAATGAAGAAAGGTGATAAGGTATGGATTAACTCAACTTGGCCTATGCGAATACCGATTCCACACCCTACAGAGTCTATTCTGACAGAGACAATGGTCCCTATACAGTTAAATAACGATGGTAGTCTGGAATTCCAAGATGATTTAATGCCTGCTATATGGGGTGAAGATAAAAATGAACTTATAAAGTTGTTTATCTCAGAAGTTGTAGGAGCAAATTCAGAACCTTTATTCAGGGTCTATAACACTGCTCTTTATGACATCACCTTACACCTTAAAAATATAGGTATAAAATCTCATCTTTGGGATGCAACAGATAGAGCTCACCACTATCAATTAATAAAGCACTGGAAGCCAGATGTAGAAGATGGACACCTCTCACCTAAAGGTCATGAGGATGTCTTTAATGATGTTTTAAAAGAATTTATATAGTATGTTGTGGATATTTGGAGATAGTTTTGCAGGTAATGAGTGTCGTTTAGATGACAAATCGAGAACAGAAGAAGAGTTTCCTTATCCACCGTACACATGGCAGAAGTTGTTATCACAGAAATACAACCATGAATATAGATTAAGGGGTTTTGGAGGAGGTAGTAACCATGATGCGTTTAGGATTATTACAAAATACCTACATCAAATCAGACCAGGAGATATGGTAGTGACCATACTTACATCACCTATGAGGGAGTTAGAAGTAACAGAAGATAAGTATACAGGAACCGGAGGTAATCTTAGTTGGGGCTATACTGATGTGCTTTACAATACACCTCCACCAGAAGGAACGCCTATAGTAACAAGTCACCTAGCTAATGAGATTAAAGATGAAGGAATAAAAGCATGTAGATTATTAAGAATGGATAACTACGCTCAACCTAAAATAAGTAAAGCTTGGTTACATTGGACATTAGATTACTGGCAGTCTTTTGTTAACCATTTTAACAGTGTGGGTGTTAGGTGTATAGCTTCAGGTATAGGAGCATTGAGCGGGGACATACACTACGATGATTGGATGACATTACATGAGAGTTATTCATGTGACTGCAAGCATTTTACTAGAGAAGGTCATAAGTGGAATTATAACGTATTAGAATGGGCAATAGAAAAAGAACTTAACTATATCGATCTCAGATATATACTAGATAATGGGCCAGAAGAGATACAACCTAGACTAAAAACATAGTAAATAAGTTTGTAACCTGAGTAAAAGTTCTTATATTTAAGTATATAAATAAAAAAAAATAAAGGTTATGTTATTACAAGTATTATCAAATGTATTCTTTAACGGAATAATTCTTTTAACAGTCGTTTTTCTTATCAGAATAGTAGCAAGTTATATCCTATTCAATGGAAAAGGGTCCTGGGTTGGTATAACAGTTCTTATTTCTCTTTTACTTCTTTTTACTAGTTGTAGTAAAGAAGAAATATTTGAAGATGTATGCGGTGATTGTCAAGTTAACTTTGATGTTCCGTTTGAATTAGATAAAGATGGTTATTACCACGCTACTTTAAGGTATAATGTACATGGTATTGCTAGATTTAACATAGACACCTATGCTTCTTTACCTTCTACCAGAGCTTATATGTATACTATTTTTAAAGGAGATATAACTCTTAATGAAGCTCAGAAACTAGACATGGTACAGCATTCTAGATTAAACCATGATGATAATGGGTTTACTAGACGAATTGTAGGTCCAGTACCTATTGAATATATAGGTGATACCCTAACTATTAATGTAGATACTTATTGGGAAGGTAACAGTAGATCAGAAAATTCTAAAAATATCTTAAAATTTATCATAGAATAGTTGATTCTTAAGGAAATTATTATTATCTTAAAGATATATTAAATAATATATAAGGTATAATAATATAAATAATTAACTTAATTGATATAAAATATATAAAATATATAAACTAATATAAATTGTAGTTTAATTAACATAGTATATAATAATAACTTAATAAATAACAAATATATGTCTTTAACAGCAGAAAAAATAGCCAAAAACTATGAAAAGCATTTAAAAATTGTAGATACCTACATTACCGATCGTAAAGATCAAGTGCTAGCCTTACTTTCTTCGCTAGAAGATACGTATGTAATGGCTCCTGCTAGTGGGAAGTCTTGGTATCACAATGCATTTGCAGGTGGATATGTAGACCATGTTAATAGAGTAGTGGAGTATGCGGTGAAACAGTCAAGGTTATATGATGAAATGGGTGGAACAATAGATTACACCGATGAAGAACTAGTCTTTGCCGCATTATTCCATGATTTAGGTAAAATAGGTGATGGAGTTAAAGCTAATTACCTACCTCAGACTGATAAATGGAGGCAAGATAAACTATCAGAGATGTATACTAACAACTCAGAGTTAGATTTTATGCTTATTCCCGATAGATCTTTATTTATTTTACAGAATAACGGCATTAAAGTGTCTCAAAAAGAGTTTTTAGGTATAAGATTACATGATGGCGTGTTTGATGACGCAAATAAAGCTTATTTCTTTAGTTATCAGGAGTCATCTAGACAAAAAACATCAATTATATCAGTACTACACAGTGCAGACTTCTTAGCTTCTAAGGTAGAATACGATATTTGGAAGAAAAGCGGAGGTAAATCCACTCCTAAAGTGAATAAAACACAGTCCTCAACAGGTAGATCAGTAAAATCTTCAGAAGGATTAAGTAAAATACTTAAAAATCTATAATTATGACAGAGTTTTTAACATTATATAATATTATTATTGGTTGTTTAGTGGTAATTCTAATTATTTTTACCTATATTTTAAGTAATCTACTGATTAAAGTAGAAAAATACGAAGATGTTTCATTGGAACAAACAGATTACATAGTAAAAATATCAGAAATAATAACTAAATCACAAAGAAACCTAAAATCGCTGGATGAAAGAGGGGTATTTCAATCAGACGACGAAGTGGGACAGTTTTTTACGGCTATGCAAGACGTACAAAAACAACTAGATCACTTTAGGGTACCCCTAACATATGGCAAGAGCAAAGAGTAAAGCTAATTACTTTACTAAAGAGACGGAAGACTACATTAAATTGTACAACGTATCGGTGGATACAGAATATCGTGCTAAGATCTTCACAGATCATATATATCTACCTTTTTACAAACTAGCAGAGAACATAATACATACCTTTAAGTTTTACTATACTGATGTAAATCACATAGAAGACCTTAAACATGAAATAGTTTCTGTACTATTAGAAGAAAAGATTATGAAGTTTGACCCAGATAATGGAGCAAAAGCATTTTCATATTTTGGTACGATAGTTAAACGTTGGTTAATTAACTACAATAACAAAAACTATAAAAAACTTAAGCAAGTAGGTTCCTTTACAGAAATGGAAGAGTCGTACGATAACTCCAGCACCTACTATTCTGACGCTCAAGTAACGTTATCATCCTTTATTGATGAATGGGTTAGTGAAACTTATGAAAAGTTTGACGTACTATTTACTAAAGAGAGTGAACATACTATAGCAGATGCAGTATTAACTCTGTTTAGAACTAGAAACGATTTAGAGATATTTAAGAAGAAAGCTTTATACATCTACATAAGAGAAATGACTGATTGTGAAACACCTTCACTTACTAAAGTTATATCTATACTGAAAGATGATTTTAAAATTAAATACATGCTACTATACGAACAAGGCCTTATTACCAATAAGCCTTTGTGATCTATTTATAAAGAAACGATATGAGTTTGGATAAAGAAATATTCGGAGGTAAAACCTTATCAGACCTTTTTAGTGAAATACATGTAAACCAAACAGAAACTAAAACTCAGGTAAAAGCCCTTATAGGAGAATTAAAACCTCTAATTGAGAACATTGGCGATGCTACTCTTATAGTTCCTATGATTAAGGAGTATATGGAGATAGGTGTAAAGAACGATGAACATCTTTTAAAACTAGCTACCATTGTACAACGTTTAGAAGCAGCAGCTGCTAAAGGAGAGACAGGAGGAGAGTTTGACTTTTCAGATCTTCAAGACTTACTGGATGAATCAAGAGACATCGAAGGTGAAGTTAGCAATGTAGAAGAGTCTGACGAAGATGAATAGAGGTAATTCAATGAATAGCGGCGGCGGTAGTAATGAACCCACACTCATTTACGGTAGAGTGACGGATATTGTTATGGATGCTAACCACCCAAAATGGCAAGAAGTTGATCAATCTAACGGTCTTTACGGTGTATTCTTTCGTGAGATTGGATTCAACAAAGCAGAAGACTTAGATGATGATCCAGACTTTGCTCGTTGTGGTATGAACTCTAATGTACTACTACCGGTTAAAGGTGAAATAGTACAAATTCAATCTAAACCATCCCCTGACAGGTCTAGTACTGCTGATGCAACTGATGATTACTGGACCGGTATAGTTAATGTTTGGAACCACCCTAACCATAATGCTTCACCCATAACAGATGACAACGATTTTGGTTTAGACTTTAAAGAATCTGAAAAAGTTAATCCAATACAAGGTTTTCCTGGAGATGTACTTATAGAAGGAAGACATGGTAACACACTAAGGTTTGGAGGTACCAACTACGATACAAATATATTCTCAGAAGAAAGTAATAACGGTAAACCTTATACAATATTAAGGGTAGGTCAAGATCCTGATAATGAAACACCGATGTTTGAAACTATAGTTGAAGATATTAACCTAGATAAAGCTTCATTATACCTGACATCTGACCATATTTTAGAATTAGAACAAGCTAATGTAAAAGCATCAGCATATAAATCAGGAGAAGAACCTGAACTATCAAACGTATATAGAGGATCACAAGGAGTTCTTAATGCCGATAGGTTGTTTTTTAACGCTAAAGAAGAATCAGCATTTATTTCTTCAAAAATTAGTATTGGATTAAGTTCTGAAGTAGTAGCAATAGATGCAGATAAGTATATAGGACTAGACGCTAAAAGAATTTACTTAGGAACCAATGCATTTGATGAAAGCGAACCAGCATTAAAAGGTAACACAACAAAAAAATGGTTAGAGAATTTAGTTAAAATACTAGATACTACAGCCCAAGTGTTAGGTAAAGCACCACCTGCAGGTACACCTTATGCAGTAGTTGCAGTAGCTACATTTAATACCCTAATAGGAAGTTTAAAAGCACATACTCTACTCCTTAATACCATTGAATCCAAAAAAGTATATATAGATAAACTATAATGGCATATTTAAAAATTCCACCTAGCTTCATACCTAATTCTATTGCTAAACTTGTATCTAAGTTAGAAGTAGAGTTAAACACTAGAGTTCAAGCAGAAACAGGAAATATTATTGACCTTATACGTTCTGAAGGATGTAAGGCAGTTGATCCTAGAATGGTTCAAAAGGTAAAACAACTAGGTAGTGGTGTTCAAAAAATACAAAGCAGAGTAACTAAACTTAAGAAAATACCAGAGGTAATACTTATACCTATTAAAATATTAGAGGCAATCGCTAAAGTAATACTTTCTTTACCAGTACCTCAATCCCCTACCCCTATACCGGGTTTACCTATATCCGTAACTAATAAGTTAACAGAGTTAATTATTATTACTTTTGAATTTATAGCACAAAAGAAAGAAGATGCTGAATCTATAGTATCTATACTAGACGGCCCTCAGATAAGGTTACAATTTATAAGTGGTATTTTAAACAGAGCCACTTCAGTACTAGGTGTATGTAGAGTAGAAAGAGAATTACAAAAGAAACTAGATGATGGCACCTTAACCTTTGAACAGTTATTCAAATTAGGGTTAATTAACGATGATGGTAATCTAGTGACTTCTGACCTAACAAGACAGTACATAGGTATTGATGAAGGACAATCAGTAGCAGACCTTGCTAATGAATTTGGTATAACAAACGAACAGGTTGTTGCTAGATTGCAGGAAGGTAAAAAAGACGGTAGTACAGTCGGTGATATTTTTAATAACGACCAAAGTAATATAGACAACCAACTTAGTGGGTTACTTAATAAACTAGATGGATTAGGCCTAGATATAGTAGGTGAAATACAATCAGGGTTACAGCAGTTAAGCTCTATTCCAATTAGTACGGATTTAGATTCAAGATTTTTTCATTCTGGACCAAACGGCACAGTTTATAAGTTAGAAATACGTACTGATGAAAAATCACCAAAAGTAGCACCTAGACGGTATGGAGTAGCACTAGATGATGAAAACGTAGTAGTTCTCTCAGGACCTAAGTCTTTCGCTTCTGACACTGATATACTCCTTAATGAAATTAAATTCAGAATAGACAATCAACTTCCATAACTAAACTATTTATATATATGAAACTCGATCAACTTAGAACAATTATACGAGAAGAGGTACGAGCAGCTGTTAAGGAGGAGTTACAAGAGGTAATGAATGAAGCAGTTAAGCACGCTTCAACACCCACTCCTAATATAGTGCAGCAAGTACCCAAAAAACAACCTTCAAAATGGTCAACAGGTAAAGTTGCAACATTAGATGAAATGCTAGCAGCAACTAAATCAGATATGACTGGTCAAGACTTTAATAACATAACCGGTACATCTGGTGTACAGAAACCTAACTTTGCATCAATGATGTCTAACCAAATGGTAAAGGAATCATCTGCACCAGCAGGCCCTCAAATAGGAATAGACTTAAGTTTAATACCAGGTTTAAATAAAGCTAAACAGGTATTAGATGCTGCTTATAAGAAAGACGGTAACAGAACAGGAGCATTATAGAATGGCATTTAAAGTAAGGAAAATACCGGTAATAGATTTACAACCAAGAAAAGCTGTCGGAGTGGCACTACCTTTTTCTGGTAAAGCAGTCTTTAATCAAACGTTTGAAACAAAAGAAGCATTAAAGACCAATCTTATTAACTATTTTCTTACTGCTAAAGGAGAGAGATACCTTAACCCAGAATTTGGTAACAGGTTACAAAACTTACTATTTGAAAATTTAACTCAAAATAAGGTTAAACAAATAGACGAACAAGTAAGAAATGATTTAGAAATGTATTTTCCTCAAGTAGAACCGGTAGAAATAAACACTTTAGGAAATCCTGATACAAATACAGTATCATTCAGTTTAAGTTACAGGTTACGAGAAACACAAATTGAGGACGAACTCATAATTAACTTTGAACAGTAATGGCTGAAGAAAGAAATATACAATACATAAATAGAGATTTTGGTGATCTACGAGAACAACTAGTAGAGTTTTCTAAAAATTACTTTCCAGACTCATATAACGACTTTAGTCCAACATCACCTGGTATGATGTTTATTGAAATGGCTGCATACGTAGGAGATATTTTATCTTTTTACCAAGACAACCAACTACAAGAAACATTCTTACAACATGCTAAGAACCCTTCTAACCTATACTCCTTAGCTTATATGATGGGATATAGACCAAGAGTTACCAGTGTATCAGAAGTTGAGTTAACAGTAACCCAAAGAGTACAAGCAAGAGGATCAGAATATAAACCAGATTTTGATCAAGCATTGTCAGTAAGAGAAAATGCAATCATTGCTGCTGACATAGCAGATAACCCTACTTTCTTAACTCGTAACTCGATCGATTTTAATTTTAGCAGTTCTTATGATCCTACCGAAATTAGGATACACTCTTTAGATAACGGTAACCCAGCAGAATATTTACTTACTAAAAAAATAAATGCATATTCAGGTACTATAAAGACAACATCTAAGACGTACACAGTAGCAGAAAAATTTGCTACCTTTGACATACAAGACGCTAGTATTATAGGTATTTTAGATGTAACCGACAGCGACGGTAAGGTATGGACAGAAGTACCATTCTTAGGTCAAGATACAATGTTTGATGATCAAACTAATACCAATAGTGATAGTACAGCAGTACCTAACAAACTAAAACTAAAGAAAGTACCAAGAAGATTTGTAACAAGATTCTTATCCAACGGTAACCTACAAGTGCAGTTTGGTTCCGGTATATCAGCACAGTCTGATGAAACTATAGTACCTAACCCTACTAACATTAGAAACTCATCAACTTTTTTAAATACTAATGAGTACTTTAAAGCTTATGACCCTTCTAATTTCTTATTTACACAAACATATGGGTTAGCTCCATCTAATACCACATTAACTATAAGGTACCTAACTGGTGGTGGAGTAGCAGCAAATGCACCAGCTAACACAGTAAACTCAATTAATACAGTTGTCACATCTGCAACAGATGATACTTTTGCAGCAACATTAACATTTAACAATAACGAACCAGCAGCAGGAGGTAAAGACGGCGACTCAACAGAAGAGTTAAGGCAGAACTCTTTAAGAGCTTTTGCTGAACAACAACGTACAGTTACTTTACAAGACTACTCTGTAAGAGCATTATCTTTACCTGCTACATACGGTACAATCGCTAAAGTATATACTACGCAAGATTCATCTATTGGTAATGATTCTGGAGTATTAGGTAGTAATCCATTAGCAGTTGGGTTGTATGTATTAGCATATGACAATAATAAGAAAGTAATAAAGGCTGCAAAAACGTTAAAACAAAATCTAAAAACATATATCTCTCAATTTATGCCTGTTACTGATGCAGTTGATATAAAAGACGCATTTGTAGTTAACATAGGGGTAAAGTATGAAGTACTAGCATTACCAAACACTGCAGCACGAGATGTTATACTAAGGTGTAATAACGCATTGATAGATTATTTTAATATAGACAAGTGGAGTATTAATGAACCAGTTAACCTGTCAACACTCTATACACTGCTTGATAAACAAAAAGGTGTACAGACAGTTAGAAGTATAAAACTAAATAACAAAACAGGAGGTAAGTATTCATTAAACGCATATGACGTAGAAGGAGCAACAAAAGATAACATTGTTTACCCTTCATATGACCCATGTATTTTTGAAGTAAAATATCCTAACGATGATATTGAAGGACGAGTAACAACATTATAATATGTCAATATATAGAATATTCCCAGAAAAAGATACATTTATAGATAGTAAAAATTCTATAGGTGGTACATACGGTAATGCTGGTTTAGATGAGATAATAGAAGTAGGAGGTTACTTTGATGCTGACTTAGTTGGACAAGCTAAACGTACGTTAGTACAGTTTAATACTGGTCAAATAAGAAATACAGTTAATAACAAAACACTAACTATATCAGCTAGCCTAAACTTAAGACTTGCATCAGCTACAGAATTACCTTCTTCTTATACGTTATACGGTTACCCTATATCACAATCATGGGTAAACGGTATCGGTAAAGGAGACGATCAACCTAAGAACACCTCTGGTGTTTCGTGGAAGTATAAAGATGCAGGTTCAACAGAGTGGACAACACTAGGGTCTGATTTTATTACTAACGACGTCTCTGGAAGTACTACACACGGTTTATACGATACCCATGATGTAAAAATGGACGTGACATCAATAGTTGAAAAACACTATTCAGGTTCACTACCTAACAACGGGATAATAGTTAAAGCAGATACAAATGTAGAATTTAATACTACATCTTCTATTAAGTTGAACTATTTTAGTAAGGATACTAACACAGTATATAAACCTTTTCTAGAGTTCTTATGGGATGATTCAAGTTATGTAAGTAGTCTAGCAACATTAAGTACAGATATAGCTACAGTAACATTAAAAAATGCTAAAGAAAAGTATGCACATACAGATGAAGTTAGGATTAGGTTATCAGCAAGACCTAAATACCCTACAAGAACGTTTACTACATCTTCTATATACTTAACTGAGTACAAATTACCTCAAGATACGTATTGGGGGATAAAGGATGAAACTACAGGAGAAATGGTAGTAGATTTTAATACATCCTTTACTAAGGTAAGTGCAGATAACATAAGTAGTTACTTTGACGTAAATATGACATCTCTCGAACCAGAAAGACATTATAGGGTTTTAGTAAAAACAACATTAAACAACAGTACCATAGTAGTTGATAATAAGAACATATTCAAAGTAACTAAACATGGCTAATGAAATCAGAATACAGAAAAAAGTATACGATCAAAAAACTTTTAATAGGGTAATAGACCGTAGCTTTAAGACGTTTGTGCAACCAGTTGACCCTGTGCTTGTACCTACAGTCGATGATTTCTTTCAGCTATACGACAGTTTATATTACGAGATACCAATAGAAGGAGACGTCAACTCCCATAAGTTTTTAGTACAAAGAAGCTCAGAGTTAATAGACTTTGAAAAAGATACTACAGACATACAACCTTTATTAGACGAAATTACTATACTTAGAGAACAGGTATTGGACTTAAATGCACAACTACTTGAAGAAAGAATTAATGCAGCTAACAACCCATAATGAGCACAGTTAAATATAAAGTTACCGAGCTTGCTCTTAAGGAGTTAGATTATCAAGATCAGTTTCTCAAAAAAGATGTAAACTTAATTGAATCTTTTTCTGTAAATACTAAGTACGATACTTCTAAGCACAACTTATCTCTTTACATATACTCTCCTGACGATACGTTATTATCTCAAAATAATAACTACACTCAGTACAGTATGCTTTTAAATTCTGCTGGAGCAGGTAAAGACGGATCAGAAGCTATTACTATTGACCCAGTTAGAGACTCTAAGCTAGCAGGGTTTGAAAATGGCGACATAAGATTACTTTACAAGTTTACTGATGATTTATTTTCAGATAATACGACAGTAAATAACTTCTTTATTGAGAGTATATCTCCTGATAGGACTGAATTAAGAGCACTTTCCAATTCACTAACCGATGAACAGGTAAACACCTACGTTCAGAAAATAAAAAGTAAGTTAGAAGACGGTTCATACTTTAGTGAATTTAATCTTAACTTTCCTACGTTATTAAGTACTATCGGGATTAACATAGATACCGAACAGACTGACAAAGGATTGGCAGTTGTATTTAAATTATACGAACCTTTAAATACCAACGTCTCCCTTAAGGAAATATTTAATGTAGTTGAGAGTGTTAGTGACAGTAAATACTACGAGATATCATCTGAGTACATTGCAGATAAGATATCTGTTAACAATCTTAAAGGTCCAAACTTTAATGTAGAGGTTACTGATGAAAATAACAACCCAACAGAGTTTTTATCCTATAACGAACTTCTAAGCTACCCGGTTACAAACTCTTATTTTGAACTTAGGTCTTTATTCAACGAGGATAGTGCACAAATTGCTATAGATCATAGTGACTTTAGCTCGTTTGTTCATTTCGGCTCTGCAGAAGAAAGAATAAGAAACTTTAAATACAAGTTGGATTTAGTACATAGTTACGAATCTAGTATAGTTTCTATTAAGTCTACAGGGTACACTAAAATGGGTATTACAGGAAGTGTAGATCATTATGAAAACCTTATTGAAGGTATAGTAAATAACTTTGATCACTACGATAGGTACTTGTTTTATGAAAAAGGATCTACATCTTGGCCGAAGTCCAACACTAAAAGACCTTATATAAATCAAATTAGTACAACAACTGATTCCGTTACGTTTTTTAATAACAGTATAGTAAGTGCTTCTAATTACGATGATTCGAATGTAGACATTCTTACTAATACCATTCCTACGTACATAAGAGAAGACGAAACCAATACTAATTATTCGTTATTTGTTAACATGGTAGCACACCACTTTGACAATTTATGGATATACTTTAAAGCAGTATCTGATAAATACGATGCTGATAACAGGTTAAATTTTGGTATTAGTAAAGACTTAGTAAAAGAAGCAATAGAGTCTTTAGGTGTGAAGTTATATGATTCAAACCAATCATTAGATAACCTATTCAGTATGTTTACCGGTGAAGGGTATGTACCTGGATCTGAAATAATAACACAAACGATAACTGCAACATCTGGTAGCCAGTTACAACCGGTATCTAAAGGAGACTACCTTAAAGATGTTTATAAAAGAATTTACCATAACCTTCCTTTAATAACAAAAGGAAAAGGAACTGAAAGAGGAATAAGAGCAATTATTAACTCTTTTGGTATTCCAAGTGAGATACTACCTATAAAGATATTTGGCGGTCAAAATAAAAACCAAAAAAGTTTTACAGGAGAAAATTTTGTAACATCCTCTTTAGATAAAGTAAGGTTAGAAAATACAGGTAGCTACGTAACAGGTAGTACACTTTCTCAATACACATCTACATTAAGAAGAGATGGCAACTATACTGATGACTTACACTTAATAGAAATAGGGTTTGACATAAACCAACCACTAAATGAATACTTTAAAACCACCTTACCGTCTGACTTTAATATAGACAACTACATAGGTGACCCTAGAGATGATAACAATAGTGAGTATTTAGATTTACTTAAACTACGAACTACCCTCTTACAGAAAGATAATTCAGGATTAGAAATTTGGAATGCCATAACACAAGCATGGGATCAAAATTCATCGTTTTGGAATGCTGACATAGTACAAAGAACACCAGCAGCATTTATAAGGTTAGTAAAGTTTTTTGACAATAGTATATTTAGAGCAGTCAAAGATTTAATACCTGCTAGAAGTACTATTAACACAGGTGTAGTAGTTAAGCAAGACATCCTTACTAGGAACAAAGCTAAACAAGTACGTTTAACTTTAGAAAATGAAATATATACAGGTAGTATTCCAATCGCTACAATTACCGGAAGTCATGGTGAATCATTTGGATACAAACAAAATTTTAATACCAATTACAGTTCAAGTATAGTAACACCTTTAGGTAGAGCCTCTAGAAATGTATTAGACCAGTCACCTAAGTTTACAGGAGAGTTTTCTGGTAGTTTAGTTGTTGCAGCAGATGGTGAATTAAATGCAAACAACTCTTTTAAGAAAGCGCAACAACCTATCATTGACTTTAACATAACAGTTTTTAACTTATCTCTCGCAATCCCACCATCTTGTGATCTTAACTTAAAAGCTACTTACGTTGGTGACATACTTAATTTCTACGGAGAAGGGTTAGGTGTAAGTAATCGAGGTACAGTTAGACAAATTTACCCACAGACAACTTTAGCAATATCAAGTAGTATAAAAGTAGTAAATGATTACACTGCATTTGAATATATAGCAGTTATAGCAGAAGGAGCTTTTTACGGTGGAGGGTCATATGCAGGAGTATTTGACGGATGGTACACTGAAGCACAAGGAAGCGGTTCATTACTAACAACAGGTAGCACACTAACACTTGATTTTGATACTCAAGCAGCTTCAGGCAGTCACTACTATGCAAACTTTATAGATTAACAATGACAGAATTAGATTTTATAGAAACTAGTCCGATAAATTATGGAGGAGGTAACAACGTTAATCTTCTCATAAGCAGTAGTGTAACCAATCCTGGAGTTGATAATACACCGTTACCTCCGTTTACCTTATTTGGTTTGACAATACCACTACAAGATGAAAATGGACTAAATATATCATCAGCTCTTAAAGAGGTAACAGAACTACGGTTTACTTTTACAGAAGGTACTGTAACTACTAAAGTTTTAAACAGAACAAGAAGGGGCGGTTACTTTTACGTTAGGTTAGAACCTATAGTATTTAATACACTACCGCCTACAGTTGATACATTAGGAGTGGGTACTCCAGCTGAACAAGACATTTTTAGGTATGATGGTTCAGAGTTTATCTTTAAACCATTCTTTCAAATATCTTTTGCCAATAACGATTTTAATCCACTGATGAATTCGTCTAATGCAAATAAGTTAAATGCTGTTAGACAAATAGTAGATAGGACTTCTGATGCTTCAAATCCCACCAACCTACAAGCCATACTTACAAGAACAGCAGAACCAGCCCAGATTCAAAACTGTGCATATACAAAAGCAGGTACAATTCATGCTAGGTATGAAGGTTCAAAACTTACAAGCGGTAGTGTAGAAGGAAACGATCCTGCACTTTCATTTAGAGAGTTTGACGGGTCGATTCATCTAAGCGATTCAGATAATGTTACGATTATAGGTATTGATGATAATAAAAGAGAAATTAAAACAATATACTTTAATCCCATACTTACTGGATCACATCCTAACAAACATGTTCAAAACTTTCCTGAATTAAGTAGTATACTATATGAGGAGGAAGATAATAGATTTGTAAGGATTTCTAACAAGAAAGTGTTTGTAGTTGAGAAAGGCACTGTACTGACAATGGGTGAAACTGGAAAAGTAACACTTGTTCAATAAAATAATTAACACAGATATTTATATAAAACACAAATTTACAAATGGGATATTTAGATAATTCGGTCGTAACAGTTGATGCGATCTTAACCAAAAAAGGAAGAGAGCTATTAGCTAGAGGGGATGGTTCTTTTAAGATTACTCAATTTGCATTATCCGATGATGAGATTGACTACACTCTGTACAATCCAACTCATCCCTCAGGTTCTGCACTTTATGGAGAGGCAATTGAAAATATGCCTTTACTGGAAGCATTTCCTGATGAGACACAGATAATGAAGTATAAGCTTACTACATTGCCAAGAGGTACATCTAAACTACCGGTATTGGATATTGGATTTAGTTCTATTAGTCTTAAACAAGGAGCTTCTGTAGCTGTTACCCCTCAAACTCTTAACTACTTAGGAGCTACATCAATTTTTGAAACAGAAGGATACACTGCAACAGTAGCAGACATTAGAGTACTAAACACTTTTACAGGAGTTGGTATTACGACAGATGAAGCTGGCAAGCTTAACACCAACACTACAATTGGAACAAACGTTTCAAAAACAGTTATTGGTACATCAATTAACCTAACTGCAACTTCAGTTAACACACTGTTTGGTAGTAGAACACAACTTAACACAACCTTAACGGTAATTGGTAGAGGATCTGGAGCTAGGATAACAATACCAGTAACAATTACTAAAACTAATTAATTATGTCATACAAGAGATTTGACCAAGAAGACGTTGTTGTAAGTGCTGAGTCAATTACCTCACCTGTATGGACTGGTGACAAGACAACACTCAATACCTTTTTTACTTCTTCTACACAAACAGGAGGTAGTACAGGAGATTATTACTACAATATATATAACACTGGAAGTTCATTAGCAGGTTCAAGAGTACAATTTGCAATAGCTTACGGTGATAAAAAAGGAAGTGGTTCATTAGACTTTAATACAAATGTGCCAGGAAGATCACCATCATCTACAATTTATGGACAGTATAGAAACTTAGTACTAGGAGATGAAGATTCTGATTTTACGTTTGGTAACAAAACATCAGACCATTTTTATGCCATTGCAATTGATAGAGCTCAATATAAAGAAAAACTTCTACCAGGTACTTTAGATTTAGTTTTAGGTATATCTGGAAGTGGAGCAAGATTAAGGTTAACAGATGACAGTCAAGTTAATAGTACCATTAGGTTTAATGATGCAGGTAGGGTATATGAAATAGTATCCGGTTCACAAGGATCGGTCTATGATGCACAAAATGCAAATGGGTATACTCAATCATCTGGATCGTACGGTAAATTTTTACCAGACGTAGGTGTTATACTACTTAACGGATCAGCGTTAGATATACAAACAGGCTCTCAAGGAGGTATTGGACTGGGTACAGGAAGGGGTAGTAATGCTGCTTCTCTTAACCAAAGAAGACTTTATGATTCTCTTTATTTTGGAGGAGGGTTTAGGGTACAATCTGAAGAAACTATTTCTTCTAACTTTGTATTTATAAGAGCTAGAAACAGTGAATTTAATTATTCAACTAACCCATCACTTATAACAGGGTCAGGAGAAATAAGACACAACGTCATGATTGATACACCTCAGTCATTTATTACGACTGTTGGTCTATATAACGACAATAACGATTTACTAGCTGTAGCTAAATTATCAAGACCTTTGTTAAAAGATTTTACAAAAGAATCCTTGGTAAGAGTTAAGCTTGATTATTAATGAATGGGCGCTTACAAAAAACTAAACAGGCAAGATGTATTTGTCTCTGATTATGTAGCACGTAAAAGCTGGATAGCGAGCGGTAGCCTACTAACGGAGTACAAGATTGACTTCCTGCGAGGTATTTCAAGTTCACTTTCTAGTTATCCAAATGACTTCTATAAAGGACGTTCACAAGAACTGATTTGGAGAAGTGTAGATCAACTATACTACAGAGGAAGTCGAAACGACAATACATACACAGGTTCATACGAACACTACCAACAGTCAACACTTACTAAAGAAGGGTCAAGACAAATTGGTGATGAAGTAGGAGTTGTATCTATACCACGAAATGTAGTAGGTACTAATATTGGAAAAGAATCTTTTGTAATTAAGCCACTTCAATCCACAGATAACAACTACCTAAGTGAAGGTTATCTAGCTGATTTTAACACCGGCAAAGAAGACTATACAGAAAACCACCAGACACTATTTGGTTCAAATATTCTCGACACGACAGGGTACTTAGTTGAAGAAGGAGATTATGTTGATGAATCTAGTCAACAGTATTTAGATATTAACAAAAGCCAACAAAGAGCTGAACTAATAGACGATGGTGAAGGTAGTTTAATATTTTCTGGTTCTAAACTTTCTTTTACAAAAGATGAAAGTGTAACTGGAGATATTATATACACTCATGGACAAACAGTCATTACAAATAAAGATGTCGCTAGATACTATACTACGTATTTAAAACCGCATGTAGAATGGAAAGCAAATCAACCTATTTATACGTATAATGTTCACTGTAAGGTAAAAGATTCAGAAATGAACTTTACCTATAATAGGACAGCAGTAAGTGGATCAAACGGACAAATTGCAAGTAACGTAGCAGGTACTGATTTTTCACCTTACGTAACTACAATAGGTCTTTATAATGATGCCAATGAATTGCTAGGAGTTGGTAAAATAGGTAAACCTATTCCTATGAGTAAAAATAGTGATATGACATTTGAATTAAAAATTGATATATAATGCCTATATTTTTTAGAGCAAATAAGACACAGCCGTTAACGTACGGAGAAATGGACCAAAACTTAGGTTCGTTTTTCTATTCTAGTTCAGTTGCAAACGGTGGTAGGACTTTAAAACTACACTACACAGGAAGTGGAAATGTACCAATAAACAATAGTGCACACGAACTTTCACTTGTTGCAGGAATACCACCAGGTAAAAATAGAAGGTTAGCTTTCTATTCAGGTAGTACAGCTATTAGCACAGCACCTGGACTTATTGCTAGTCAATCAAACACTGCAGTACATGTTGGTATAAATGTAAACGAAACATTAGATGTACCACTTACGTACAATCTAGAAGTATCAGGTAGTATAAGAACTTCAGCATCAATCTTTCAATCATCAGATAGGAGATTAAAAGATAATATTGAAACGGTAACCGAAGGTTTATCTAAAATAATATCATCAAGAGGAGTAACTTTTGATAAAGATGGTGGTAAAAATGCTGGTGTTATTGCACAAGAGATACAGAAAACCATGCCAGAAGTTGTTTCTGAAGATAATAAAGGCTATCTTTCGGTTAACTACAATGGTATAATAGGGTATCTTATTGAAGCTGTAAAAGAATTAAAACAAGAGGTTGAAGAACTAAAAAGTAGATAACAATGGCAATTACGTTTAGAGGTTCAAAAGGGTCCTCACTTACACATAATGAATTAGATCAAAACTTTAGAGAGTTTTTTCATTCTGCTTCATACGAGGGTTCTTCTATATTGCTTCATAAGTTTACTGCAATTAGTAGTTCAGTATCAATACCCCTAGTTAACCCAGTAGGAAGAAACGGTGCACTACAGTACAAGTTAGGAAGTGCTGTTTCAGGTGCAAATGCACAATTTACCGGTAGCCAAAATTTAACGTTTGTCGAGAACGTACTTAAGATAACAGGTTCAATACTATTAGATACTCAAAATGAAGCAGGTATATTTGAAGTTACTGGTAGTGGTAAAGTAACAGGTAACCTTACAGTTGGTGGAACAGTTACAGCACAAGAGTTTGTAACAGAAAGAAACACAATAATAAAAATTGAATCATCAGGTTCTACTACTTTTGGAGACAGTGCTGATGATATTCATGAAAGAACTGGTAGCTTACGAATATTAGGTAACACAAAATTAAACGGTAATTCAGAAACTACCGGTAGTAACAGAATTGAAGGTAACACTATAAGTGCCGGTATATTCCGACATACGGGTAAAACTAGACTACATGGTGATGTAACCGTTACAGGTAGAACAAGCCAATCAGGAAGTATATTTGCCAACGGTGGTATAACTGGATCAGATGTAAGAATAAATCACCACGGAAGCATTTCAGGTTCTCTTACAGCACTGACTGCTAGTATTACAAACATATCATCTTCAATTGCAACCACACTAGACACAACAGTAATAACTGCATCTGCTGCAGACAATATTATTACGTTTACTAAAGGAGGAGGGTCTGCATTTACAGTTACTATTGATACTGGATCTACTTCTGGTATTAACAGTGTAGCAGCAGATACAACACCCCAATTAGGAGGTAATTTAGACCTTAATAACAAATTAGTTTCTGGCTCAGGGGCAATATCGATAGCTGGTAACATCTTTGGACAGAACATTACAGGTAGTAGTGTATTAGTTACAAATGTAAACGCTACAGGACTTATATCAGGATCAGTAATAAAGTCTGCTAATGCAATATCAGGTAGTAGTCTACTTATACAAGGTACCATTAAAGCTACTGGTGATGTAACAGCATTTCATTCTTCTGATGCTAGATTAAAAGATAACATTACTCCTATTAAAGGAGCGTTAGATAAAATTAAAACAATTAATGGGTATGAATTTGATTGGAACGATAAACAAAACGTACATGAAGGACATGACGTTGGTGTAATCGCTCAAGAGATTGAACATATATTACCCGAAATTGTAGTTACGAGAGACAACGGCTTCAAGGCTGTACGTTATGAGAAAATTGTCGCGTTACTAATAAATGCTATTAAAGAACAGCAGTTACAAATAGATGAGCTAAAATTAAAGCTCTAGCGACCGAAACCAACTGATATGAATATGACACTACCTTCCTGGACATACCAGGGTAGGATCTTCAACGATATAAATGACTTC
>TARA_R110002096_G_scaffold139147_6_pt1 | contig 23278 bp, 28 predicted proteins | sample TARA_R110002096 | Tara Oceans TARA_R110002096 (sample SAMEA4397295) | marine metagenome | biome: Polar Biome; feature: [DCM] deep chlorophyll maximum layer (ENVO:01000326); material: water (ENVO:00002006), including particulate matter (ENVO:01000060) such as... | depth 35 m
CAGGTCCTTACCGTTTTGAACTGCCATGTTTTTTCCTCTTCAAAATTAAAAAATTAGAACTACACTTCATCTACCAATGCGCGAAAAATCAAATCTATACGCCGCTCGGCAGCTCCAGTATCACGCCGTGATTTGGCGCTTCGAAACTGAAGTCGCCGTAAATTCCCCACACTCAAGGTCAATGCAGCACCATCCAAGACTTTACAAATTTCAGACGCCACCATCTTTGCGTCCGAAAAACCGTTTGCGGTCGAGACTACATTCACCACCACATCATGTCGGGTGGCATCGCTAGAAAAATCAGATCGACTAAAAACCTTCTCTTCGCCCAGCAGGATATATGTATCTGCCACAGTGCCACTGGGAACGGCATCAAAAACATTGCTCCCTATCAGGGTCGAAATTGGTGCCGCATTGGTCAAAGCGGTATAAATTGCGGATTGCAAAGCAGCTGAATATATAAAACTCATTTCGCCACCTCTTCCTTGACCCAACAAGTCAAATACAACCCCTGTTGATCATATTCGCCAACAGCCTCGATTGCATAAACGCGAGTTCCTTCACGAAACCGTTGCCCTGTTTGGGGGCGCATACTCGACCCAACTTGTGCTGATCGCACAACAACTTTTGACGCCACAACCGACACATCATTCAGACTTGTTTCACGCCCACGCCCACGTTGCCCCGTCAAATCCCCCCAAAGGGTTCCCATAGCGATCCAGCTATTCTCACACCCACCCGCGCCATCACTAACGCTTGATTTTGTTTCCAGGATCAGCTGTCGGTTTAAATTCACGGCCCTACTCATGGGCGCGTACCGGAAACACGAACTACGCGGTATGGCTCAATCAACCCCGAAACTGCCACCGGTAAAATTCCAGATGCCAGCGGCGCGCCAATGCGATTTTCATAAAAATAACTGGCCAACAGCAACACCGCCTGCGCCAAGTCGGCAGGTACATCGTCCCAATTGGCACCGTACCCTGCCAAAAATTCAATTTCGATGGTGCCGTCTGTCGGAATACGTGGTAACCAACCACCCACCGCCTTAATTGCCGGAACCAAACTATCCTGAATCAGAACATACGCTCCGCTATCAACAGCGTAAGGAACATCAAAGCGATCCAAACATGTTACGCTGGTAATCGCCTTTACTGGTCTAATTGGAAAGTTTTGATGATCGCCGTGGTGCCAAGTTGTTAAATTCCACGAAAAACTTCGCTCGATGATCGCCAGGCCTAACTTACCTTCGATCGTCGCGATCGCCGCACGCAGATAGGCCTCCAACAACGGATCTTGCAAATCAGCTTCCGCAAATCCGGTCCCCATACGTAAATGGTTCTTAAAATTGTAAAACGGCAACGCGCCAGAAGGGATAGAAGTAATTTCAGTTAAAATCATAAATCAGCTCCGAATTAATAAAAGGACACCCTTTGCACTGCTTGGACAAAAAGGGCGGGAAGAATGCAAAGGGCGTCCCAAGCCACGACCAACGCCGCGGCTAAATCAAGGCAACAAAGTAGCCTCGATTGTCACGCTTGATATCCGCCAGTTATACGCTGGCGAATTTCAGTAACTTGATCGCAGAAAAATCGCTCACATCGCCACCCACACGTTTTGTGGCATAGAACAAAACATTAGGTTTGGCGCTAAACGGATCACGCAGGATGCGCAAATCAGGGCGTTCGGCAATGGTATAGCCGGCGCCAAAATCACCAAATGCAATGGCCAACGCATCGGATGCAATATCAGGCATGTCCTCAGAAATCAGAACTGCATACCCCATCAAACGCGCTGGTTCCCCGGCCGCCAAACCATCTGACCACAAAAAACGACCATCAGCATCTTTCATCTTACGAACTGCACCAGCGGTCTTTGAATTCATCACAAATGTCGCATTCGCGCGGTAACGCGCACCCAACGCATATACCAGATCAACAATCGCGTCCGCTGGGTTAGAAGCCGCAAAATCACCATCCGCACCGGTTAAAACATGACCAAGCTGACCCCACGTTTCTGTACCATTTCCTGCGGTCACGTAATTTAGGAAACCTGTTGGCTTATCAACTCCGTCACCCGAAACAAAGGCACCACCTTCTGCACGCGCAAACTTGTCCGCGATACGTTCAGCCAACCAACTTTCGACATCAAATGCACTGTCATCCAACAACCGCTGAGATGCTTTTGGCAATGCCGACAACTCATGCAGCGGAATGGAAATGCGTTCCACCTGCGGCGTCGCGGTTTCACCTGATGGGTCTGTTTCAGTTGCCCAACCGGCACCAATATCGCTGGTATCAACCAAAACATCATATGCCGTTGCTTCGATACTGACCACATTAGCAATGCCGCGTATGGACGATGTCGACTTTAAAACAGACGCAATCTGGTTCGCAGTTTGTGGATCAACCAAGTATCCACCGTCTGCAGCAACTGCCGTAGACAGGCTCTTCTCTTCGATTTCCAATCCACGCATACCGTCATCATCACCAGAGCGTAAATAAGCCGAAAATGCCTTTTGATGAGGTGCTTCAATTTCTGTTGCCTGTGACAGAACTGGGCGGGTTGTCTTAATGTGTTTTCGTTCCAACATGTTTAATCGATCTTCCTGTGTTTGAATGCGGGATTTCATTTCCGCGCTTAGGTGTGTAAAATCTTGTAATAATCCTGCCATCTCGGCCTTCACTTCAATTCCGTTTGAAATTCCGGATTGAGACGAACGAGAGAGCGGTTTTTTCTCATGAATGGTCATAATAATTTCCTCTACGGATGGTTTTACTGTGCCCTCAGGCCAGCAGTTCACGTCTGGCGTCTGCAATGACTTGCGCCAGGTCGTTTGCAAGTTGGGCATCAGTATCTGACCCCGCAACACGCGCTTCGGGGAGCATTGGAAACGTCACCAATGAAACCTCCCAAAGTTCCAATTCATGCAACAGACGTTGTCCTCCTGCGGCCTTCTCAGCGCGAGTCGTACGGTACCCTATGGACAATCCATCGATTGCACCGGCTTCAATCAACGCCAACGCCTCACGACCGGCTTGAATTTCTGTTAAAATCCGACCCTTTACGAACAAACCTTTTTGATCTTCCTTGACCACTTCCCACACGCCAATTGGCTGTGTTGGATCATGTTGCCACAGCATTTTCACACTGCGTCCTTTACGCGCCAAGGTGTCCAGGCTTTTGGCATACGCGCCTGACTGAACAATATCTCCTCCTTGATCAGGAGTGCCAAACAGACTGGCATAGCCGCTAATAACAGCATCTGTTCCCAAAACAGTTTCGGCGCTAAACGCATGAAACTTCGTCTCTAATATTTCCAATGTCGGTTTAAATGTCATCACAACTCCAAACAAAAATCTACCAAACGCTCACATTAAAAACGCTTACTAACTTATTGATGATAATAATTTAAATTTCAAAAATGCAGCGAACGCTGCTTGATAAATATGCAGCGCTATCCAACAGAACCCGTAAATTCTAACAGCGTTACAATCGCACTTGATAAAACCACAGCAACAACGCCATAAACGGCCAACCACATACGTTTTTCCAAGCGCACCAAACTATCTTCAATCACAGATAACCTGCGCTCTAATCCGGCCCATCGTTCGGCGATAACCTTTTCATGTGTATCAATACGCGCCGCATTCAAATCAAAGGGTTCATACAAAAATTTTGAACCACCCCCACGTGGCACTGTCATACACCACCCGTTTTTTGTGGCAGTCCCAACATCTCACGCTTTTCCGCATCACTCAAAAACGATGCTTCTGAAATACGTTTCCACTGGCTTTCGCGCTCACTAGCAAGCGCTGGAATTCCATCCAAATCGGGCAACAGCTCCACTTCCTCATCAAGATATTCACTCAACCAAACAGCAACCGAACTCGCAACCTTGGTGGCCAACGGTAAAACTGTCTGGCGAAAATACGCGCGGTTTGCCTCTTGGTAATTGGCATAGGTGTTATCCCCTGGCAAACCCAACAACATCGGCGGAACACCAAACGCCAAGGCAACTTCACGCGCCGCACTATCTTTGGTTTTTTGAAACTCCATGTCCGACGGTGAAAACCCCATTTGTTTCCAATCCAATCCGCCCTCTAACAACATTGGTCGTCCTGCATTGCGCGCACCAGAATGGTTCATTTCAATTTCATTCAGCAATCGATCATACTGATCGCTACCCAACGTACCCTGCCCATCAATACCCTTGTAAATAATTGCACCTGATGGACGTGCTGCATTGTCCAACAATGCCTTGGACCACTTGCAGGCGGATGAATGAACATCCAACGCTGTGGCAGCCGCTTGCATCGGTGACAATCCATAATGATCATCTGTCGGATGGAATGTTTTCACATGCAAAATAGGCTTTAACTCGCCCTGCATATTAAATCGATGCCTACGCGCACCGACTGCATATTCATACGCCGCGGGCCATCCATCCGCACCTGGGACAACGCGCATGCGATCAGATCGCAACACATATAATTCCTTAGGTAGCCCCTCCTCGGCACTCGCGGCCTCGATATACCCGTCTCCAGACAGCAATAGCTGCCCAATAAGAGCTTCGAAAAAATCAGCCCGCCCTTGTGTTTGATTTGGCCGTTTAAGCAAATTCAACACGGGATGAACGGTATAATTATGTGCATTATCCCGTAATCGCAGTGGTACCGCCGCCACAGCTTCTGATGTCATCTTTACACATCGAAAGCCAACGGGATTACCAACGAAACCGTTTTTGGTCAAACTGACCGTATCACGCGGGCTCCATGCCGCACGTCCCGATCCATGAAATGACACGACAGGTGCCGCGGCAGATGCTTTCTTTTCCACTGTTGGCGCTGGTGTTGTTTTAAATATATTAAAAGCCAATGCAAAACTCCTTTGACGACGAAAAACACGACTAATTCGCCTGCTTTCGCTGGGTTATAAATTTCAATATTCAGGGATAAAACTAAAGCCGACGTAGCCGTGGCTGTTGATATGTTTGCGATGGGTCAACCATCAAATCAGTCAGCGCCCAAACCAAGGCATCCACACGATCAGGACTGCCAGACCCTTCAAACCCTTGGAACGTCATCTGCGCCATTTGATCTTCCAACGCCTTAAGGTGGCCCACGTGCGCGACACGACCCTGCTCGTATAAGCTGGAAATCGGTTCCGCACGCAATACCTTACCCCGTGATGCACGCACACCGCGATATGATACCAATCCCGAATGTTGGCGTAAAACCGCCTCAACCATCTCACCGCCTTGGTTAACCTCGGCCACAACGCGATCCGCATTGAAATCCACGACCGCATCACAAACCACTTTAGCCCATTGATTGGGCGTCGCATTTTCAATGGTCAAATCTGCGATCACAAACGCACGCCAATCCTGTGGTGAGCCCTGCGCAATAGCACCTGCCACAATAATCCCACAGGCATCCGCCTTTGCGCCACTTGTGGCAGGTGGATCAACGGCAACAACAATGCGATCCAAAGGGGCATGCTCTTTTACGCGGCTCTGATCAAATTGCCCCACCGTCCACAATGCGCCTTCGACGTCCATCATCAACTCTCCATAAATTTCTTGGCGGCCCAATCGTGTGCCTGAATAATCTGCAATAATTTTACGCACATACACATCCGCCAAATTTGCCCTATTCGCTTCTGTCGGTGCGGATGTAACCACGGTGTCATTCGCCTCTAATATTTCCTGCAACAAACGTTGACTGCGCGGCGTCGTCGTAACCATCGAACGTGGTGCGTCACCGATCCGAAGAGTGAATTGCAACATGTCCCATACATCGCGGGCTTTTTTCCACTTCGCCAATTCATCCAGCCATGCGGCATCAAATTGCGGCCCACGCAAACTCTCTGGATTTTGAGCTGAAACCACCATCGCTTCCGCTCCATTAGGCCAGATTAATGACTTGCGCGTTGAATTCCACACTGGCTTTCGATCTGGCGGAGAACACGCAACAATGCCACTGTCACCAAAAATCATAACTTCTCGCACCTGATCAACGGTATCGCCAATCAACGCAACACGGCGACACATCCCTGGTTCTGTTGGTGTCGCACCTTCTACCAGTCCGCGCACCCATTCAGCGCCTGCACGGGTCTTCCCCGCTCCACGCCCTCCCATAATCACCCAAGTCGCCCAATCCCCCTCCGGGGCGCGTTGGTGTGGTAATGCCCAAACATCAAAATCATATGGCAATGCGCACAATCCATTATCACTTAATTTATCAATCCAGTTCCGTAGCGCCTTGCGATGTTTCAATGCGATCGAGGCGTCTAAGGATTTCTTCTCGTGCTGCTTTTGTGTCCAGGACACCAACTTGGTCTTCTCTTGCTCGGTATTCATCCAGTTTGCACCCCACTTCGAAAAATTTATATGCGACCTTTTCGAAACGCGTCACCACCGCTTCCAAAGTTTTCGCGCGATGATCTAAATCATCGCCATCTTCGAGGGACTCCATCAGGTTAAATAATTTTTTTTCGTACCGTTGCAGGTATTTTTTAATTTGGTCCAATCGCTGAACAAGCGTGGAACCATCAACACTTTTGTTTTTTGTCATCAAAGGTCTTTGCGATTAATCGACCAAGCAAAACATAAAGCAGTCAGGTTTCCCTTCCTGCTTACCCACTTCTTCCAGCTTGTCCAAAGGTATACGTCGGATCGTGCGCTAAGTCAAGAATAATCGTTACTTATCAACGGACTATGCGTTAACACATTAATAACAAAGTAACCAAAACGTTGTTTAATTGGCCTGCGCTGCCTTTGCTTTACGCTCGCGTTCGACTTTACGCCACACGGCAACATTTGCGTTATGCTCTTTCAGTGTCTTGGCAAATGCGTGTCCACCGGTGCCATCAGCCACGAAAAACAAATACTCCGACGCCTCGGGCGACAATGCGGCTTGAATGGCTTCTTGACCTGGATTGCCAATCGGTGTCGGCGGCAGGCCTGCATATCGCCGCGTATTATACTTGGTGTCCTTCACCAAATCAGAGCGGCGGATTGAACGCATATTTTTGGGGTTACCGGCAGTAAATTCATAAACCGTTGTTGAATCCATTCCCAGCGGCATATCTTTGCGCAAACGGTTCATTATCACACCAGAAACAAGTGCTAATTCTGCTTTTTGTGGTGTTTCTTTCTCGATGATCGACGCAATGATCAACGCCTCTTCTTTGGTACTAAAGGGCAGATCGGGCGCACGGTTTTCCCACGCCGCATCCAATATGGACTGCTGCGCACCAACCATCTTATCCAAAACCTTTTGACGGGTATCACCCTTAATATACGCATAAGTATTTGGCGCCAGGCTCCCCTCGGCGGGTAATTCAACTAACTCTCCGGTCAACCCTTCAATCGCATTCAGACGTTCCACAATTTGAAACGATGTAAACCCTTCTGGAAATGTTACCTGTTCGCTGATGGCGCGGCCTGACGTAATCAATGCGACGACCTCTTCCATCGACGCCGCCGCTGGAACCGCATAATCCCCAAACTTCAACTTGTTGTCTTGCCCCGCATATCGCGCGCCAACTTTAAAAATTACAGCATTTTTAATAACGCCTGCCGTCTCCAATCGATCGGCAACATCACGAAACCGATCTCCCTTCATTACTTCAAAATTGGTATCGGCTGACAATGGGCCAGTGGCAACATATTGCCCTTTGCCCCAATAAACAGCGCCCGCAAAAACCAACACCCCGACGATTAACAAATTTACGAAATTTGCAGCAAAATGGCGCGCAAACATTATTGAACTCTCCCCATAACCAACGAGGCATTTGTTCCACCAAATCCAAACGAATTCGACAACACGACGTTAATTTCACGCTGAACGGCCGTTAAAGGCGCCAAATCCAATGTGGACTCAACAGGATCATGCAGGTTCAATGTTGGCGGTGCAATCTGGTCACGAATAGCCAAAATGCTAAAAATCGCTTCCACAGCTCCCGCAGCCCCCAACAGATGTCCAATCGCAGACTTCGTTGATGACATTGTTGCGTGCGACGCTTTATTACCCAACAGGCGCTCAACCGCACCCAACTCAATCGTGTCCGCCATTGTGGATGTGCCATGCGCATTGATATAATCAATCGCACTTGGTTCCATCCCTGCCCGCTTAATCGCCGCTGACATTGACCGAAAACCACCATTACCATCCGATGCTGGCGCCGTAATATGATGCGCATCACCAGACAAGCCATAACCCAAAATTTCTGCATATATCTTGGCGCCACGTGCCTTGGCATGCTCATATTCTTCCAACACAACCACACCGGCACCCTCGCCCATCACAAACCCATCACGGTTTAGATCATATGGTCGCGATGCTTCCTTTGGATTGTCACGGCGCGTTGTAGACAATGCTTTGCACGCATTAAAACCCGCAATCCCAATCTCACAAATCGGGTTTTCGGCACCACCCGCCAACATGACATCCGCATCCCCATACTGGATCAGCCGCGCCGCATCACCAATGGCATGTGCACCCGTTGAACACGCTGTCACCACTGCATGATTTGGGCCTTTAAACCCATGACGGATCGAAACTTGACCCGAAATCAGATTAATTAAACACGATGGAATGAAAAACGGCGAAACACGACGTGGTCCACGATCATTCAAAATCAACGATGTATCCGCAATCGTCGACAAACCGCCAACACCAGACCCAATCATCACACCAGTACGAAACTGGTCCTCTTCATCGGTTGGTGCCCAACCGCTGTCGGCAACCGCCATATCCGCCGCTGCCATGCCGTACAGGATGAAATCATCCACCTTACGGCGCTCTTTAGGTTGCATCCAGTCATCTGGGTTAAACGTGCCATCACTGCCATCCCCAAACGGGATTTCACAGGCATAATTCGTCGTAAAATTCTCCGCATCAAACCGTGTGATCGTTCCGGCGGCATTTTCACCCGCAATCAAACGCTTCCATGTTTCCTCAACCCCACATGCCAGTGGCGAAACCATTCCTAATCCTGTGACAACGACTCGGCGCATATTAAAGTCCTCATTCTATAAATGTTTGAACTGGTTTTACCCAACCACCGCCTCTATCGCAAGCAATGCCATCTGGAATCTACAGATTGGGCAACAAAAAACGGCGCATCCAACAGGATACGCCGTTTTTTAAAATTCGTTTGAAACTTAGGACGCTTCAGTGATGAATTTTACTGCGTCGCCGAAAGACTGAATAGTCTCTGCTGCGTCGTCAGGAATCTCAATGCCGAACTCTTCTTCAAAAGCCATAACCAGCTCTACAGTGTCCAGGCTGTCAGCGCCAAGATCATCAATGAATGATGCGCCTTCAGTTACTTTGTCTTCGTCAACGCTCAAATGCTCGACAACAATTTTCTTAACGCGATCTGCGATGTCGCTCATGGTATATTCCTCTTCATATGGCAATAATGCCGTTTAGAATGCCGCGTGACGCGACAAGATTTGCCCAACTTGGGCGTTTACAATTAAAAAGCAAGTCTTAACCATAACTGTGCCGCGCTATAGCATAGAATTTTAATATGGCAAATGATTTCAACTAAAAATGTGACCTAACGTCGCCATGCATACAATCTCACTATTTTAACACGCTCTACAGATCAATATAGATCAAAATTTGGTCTCACGCCACTCCCCATTGGGAATATCATCTATCGTAAAATTGCCGACACTATATCGAATAAGGCGCAGTGTCGGAAACCCAATTGCCGCCGTCATCCGCCGCACTTGCCGATTGCGCCCTTCGGTAATTGTTACGGTCAACCAACTGTCTGGTACTGACTTGCGAAACCGCACCGGTGGGTTACGATCCCATATCCCTGCAGGTTCATCAATAATCTCTACCTCTGCGGGTCGCGTCACCCCGTCGTTCAACTTCACACCTTTACTCAGCATATCAACATCAGCCTGTGTTGGTGTTCCCTCAACCTGCACCACATATGTCTTGGGCCACTTATGCTTTGGGTTCGAAATCTCTTGCTGCAAACCGCCATCATCGGTCAAAACCAACAACCCTTCGCTGTCCTTATCCAATCGTCCCGCCGCATAAACACCAGGCACATCGATGAATTCAGACAATGTCTGTCGCGCCGTTCCCTCTGTGCCCTTGTCCGTAAATTGGGACAGCACATTGAAAGGCTTATTAAAAAGAATAATCTTGCTCATATGATTTGGATGACTTGCGCCGCCCATAGTCCCCTAAATCATTGCCATGCCGCCATTCACGTGCACCGTTTGCCCCGTGATATAACTGGCCTCAGTTGACGCCAAAAATGCTACCGTTGCAGCAATTTCATCTGGATTACCCATGCGGCCTTGTGGAATTGCACCCAACATATTGGTCACAACTGCCTCTGGTAATTCCGCTGTCATCGCAGTTTCAATAAACCCCGGTGCAACACAGTTCGCGGTAATCCCACGCGCCGCAATCTCTTGGGCATATGATTTGGTCATTCCAATCATTCCCGCCTTAGACGCCGCGTAATTCACCTGTCCCGCGTTACCCGTCACACCCACAATGGACGTAATGTTAATAATACGGCCATAACGCTGCTTCATCATTGGGCGCATCACCGATTTCATCAAATGCATCGTGGACGTCAGATTAACATCAATCACCGATTGCCATTCATCGTCAGACATCCGCATAAACAAATTATCGCGCGTAATGCCCGCGTTATTGACCAAAATATCTAAACCACCCATGGCCTCTGATGCTTTGCCTGCTAACGCCTTAACCGCATCAACATCGCTCAGATTGCAAGGCACAACAAATGCCCGATCACCCAGTTCAGCCGCCAGTGCATTTAATGGATCCACGCGCGTTCCAGACAGCGCCACCTTTGCGCCTTGCACATACAACGCCCGTGCAATTGACCCACCAATGCCACCTGACGCACCCGTAACCAACGCACATTTACCTGTTAAATCAAACATCTATAATTCCTTATCCAAGTTTCTCTGCCGCAGCGCGCACACCATCGGCGTCACCCACAGCATTCACAGCGATTTCGCGATCAACACGGCGCACCATGCCCGATAATGCCTTGCCCGCGCCGATTTCAAAGACCTCACTCACACCTTGCGCACTCATGAATTCTACACTTTCGCGCCACCGCACTGACCCCGTCACCTGCTCTACCAACAGCGTCTTAATCAATGCACCATCAGTCACGACATCAGCGCGCACATTCGCTATCAACGGTACGTTCGGTGCGCTAACAACAACATCCGCTAACGCCGCCGCCATTGCGTCGGCGGCAGGTTGCATTAACGCACAATGAAATGGTGCGGACACAGGCAACAGTATCGCACGCTTGGCACCTGCTTCTTTAGCCAGTTCAACCGCACGTTCCACAGCACCCTTATGCCCTGAAACCACCACTTGCCCCGGATCATTGTCATTCGCCGCCTGACAAACCTCATCACCTGATGCGGTTTTGGCAATTTCAGTCACCGTCGCGAAGTCCAGCCCTAAAATCGCGGCCATGGCGCCAACCCCTACGGGAACCGCCGCTTGCATTGCTTTACCGCGAATACGCAGCAAACGCGCCGTATCTGCCAATGATATTGCACCCGATGCACATAACGCTGAATATTCACCCAGCGAATGCCCTGCTATAAATGATGCTTTGGTTAAATCCGCACCTTCGGCGGTCAATGCCCGTGCGGCGGCAACAGATGTTGCCATCAACGCTGGTTGTGCATTTTCGGTTAATGTCAGCTGGTCAATTTCGCCGTTCCAGATCAAATCAGACAGATCCTGTCCCAAGGCCTCATTGACCTCTTCAAAAACCGCGCGTGCGGCAGGAAAATTATCCGCTAAATCCTTGCCCATCCCAATGGATTGAGCGCCTTGTCCTGGAAATAAAAGTGCCTGCGTCATATGTCCCCCTTGTCGCCCATTGACTAAAGTGGGCTTTGTAAACACGACAAAAGGTAAAGTGGGCTATGCCCACTGTCCATATCTATTTCAATTTACGAGAAAAAATCTAACAGCTTATCCTATAAACGATCTTAATTAGTCGCCCAAAGGATTTTCAATCCCGCCACTGACGGAATCAGAAATGTCCAGTACCGCTGTACCTGTATACTGTAAAATAACACTGGCCAGAACAACAACACCGGCAGTAAGAACAACCCAATCAACTGTAACCGCACCCTCTTGGTCTTTACCAAACTTGGCCATTCTCTGCTTTATCATACTAATAATCACATCTTGCTCCTTTTACCGAACATCAAAAACTTTGCTCACTCATCTTTAACGTGCGTTATATGTCCAAAATAAGGCACCCATTAGGCCACTTTGTGAATTACTCTACAAGGCTATCTAATTTGGCACGCGAAAATACAATGTAATTTGGCACCTTGCATTCCCTGCTATTCCACATATAAGCACCCCACTTCTGCAAGTTTTTTTCATCGCGGTCGCCTCTCGTATACGGGTGCAGAAGTTTTCCCTGTATTTTGAAGCACGCTTAAATCGAGGTACTGATATGGCGCTCTACGAGCACGTATTTATTTCGCGTCAGGACTTGTCCAACGCGCAAGCTGAAAGTCTTATTGAACACTTCAGCGCAGTTCTTTCTGATAACGATGGCAAAGTCATTGATCAGGAATACTGGGGTCTAAAAACAATGGCCTATAAAATTAACAAAAACCGCAAGGGTCATTATGCCTTCTTGAAATCGGATGCACCTTCTGCAGCTGTTCAAGAAATGGAACGCCTGATGCGTTTGCATGACGACGTAATGCGCGTCATGACAATCCGTGTTGATGAGCATGAAGAAGGCCCATCAGTAGTCATCCAAGCGAAGTCGGCGAAAGAAGAACGTCGCCGCGAACGCGAACGTTAAGGAAAGGACCTTAAACCATGGCAAACAAACCATTTTTCCGTCGTCGTAAGTCCTGCCCTTTCTCTGGTGAAAATGCACCAAAGATCGATTACAAGGACACGAAATTGTTGCAACGCTACGTATCTGAGCGCGGCAAAATCGTCCCATCACGTATCACCGCAGTATCTGCCAAAAAACAACGCGAGCTTGCAAAAGCAATCAAACGCGCACGTTTCTTGGCACTTCTGCCCTACGCAGTGAAGTAAGGGGAACATCATGCACGTTATCCTACTCGAACGCGTAGCAAAACTTGGCCAAATGGGCGATGTTGTTTCTGTAAAGCAAGGCTTTGCACGTAACTTCTTGCTCCCACAAGGCAAAGCATTGCGCGCAACGGATGCCAACAAAGCAGCTTTTGAATCTCAAAAAGTCACGCTCGAAGCACAGAACCTCGAAACCAAAACAGAAGCAGAAGCGATTGCAGACAAATTAGGTGGACAACAGTTCATCGTGATTCGTTCAGCATCCGCTGCTGGTGCTTTGTACGGTTCTGTAACCAACCGCGACGCGGCTGATGCCGCAACAGCAGAAGGTTTCACAGTTGCTAAAAAACAAATCGTCTTGCAAAACCCAATCAAAGAATTGGGTCTTCACAAGGTTGGCGTTTCTCTTCACCCAGAAGTTGAATGTTCAATCGAATTAAACGTTGCACGTTCAATCGAAGAAGCTGAATTGCAGGCCGCTGGTCAATCTATCCAAGAGCTTTCTGCAGCGGCTGACGCCGAAGCTGAATTCGAAATCGCCGAATTATTCGACGACATGGGTTCTGCAGCTGCACTCGACGAAGACGGTAATGAGCTGATCAAAGACGAGCCAAAAGCAAAAGCCGAAGAAGCAAACGAAGAGTAATCTTTCAAGCACTTTTATTTAAGGGGCGCATGGCAACATGCGCCCCTTTTTATTGGACGCTTCTTAGTGTAAAATTACCAAGCCCAACGAATACACAACCAACACCCCCGAAAAACACATCTCCCAAAAATCGGATTCAAAACCAAAACCGACACATAACGTCGGAAAAATCTGTGACGTTGGTCTCATTTTTTGCCAAGCTACACACAATCAACGCAAAAGGAGTGTACCGAAAATGGATTACGCAACGACAAACGACATCCAAGAAATCGTCGAAGCAGATCGTAAAAACGTCTGGCATCATCTGATTCAGCATAAACCATTCGAAACCAAAATCGACCCACGTATCATCGTCGAAGGTAAAGGCATGCGCGTTTGGGATCAAAACGGCAAGGAACATCTTGATGGGGTGTCTGGTGGCGTTTGGACCGTCAACGTTGGCTATGGCCGCGTACGTATCGCCGACGCTGTGCGCGATCAACTCGTCAAAATGAACTACTTCGCGGGTTCAGCGGGTTCTATCCCGGGCGCAATCTTTTCGGACATGTTACTGGATAAAATGCCAGGCTTGTCGCGCGTTTACTATTCAAACTCGGGGTCCGAAGCGAACGAAAAAGTGTACAAAATGGTACGCCAAATCAGCCACAAGCATCACGCGGGTAAAAAATTCAAAATCTTGTACCGCGAACGCGATTACCACGGCACGACAATCACAAACCTTGCCGCTGGTGGCCAAGAAGAGCGTAATGCCCAATATGGTCCCTACACACCTGGTTTCGTCGAAATTCCACATTGCTTGGAATATCACAATCAATACGGCGCGGGCGATTACACAAAACAATCCCTCGACGCGATCGAAGCTGTGATCCTGCGCGAAGGTGCGGATACTATCGGCGCTATGGTTCTGGAACCCGTAACCGCAGGTGGCGGTGTTATCACTCCACCACAGGGTTACTGGGAAGGCGTGCAAGCACTGTGTAAAAAATACGAAATCCTCCTCCACATCGACGAGGTCGTTTGTGGCCTTGGTCGCACAGGCACATGGTTTGGCTACCAACAATACGGCATCAAACCTGACTTCGTAACCATGGCCAAAGGCGTTGCATCTGGCTACGCCGCAATTTCATGTACAGTCACCACCGAAGAGGTGTTCGACATGTTCAAAGACGACACAGATCCAATGGGTTACTTTCGTGACATTTCAACCTTTGGCGGCTGTACCGCCGGCCCTGCGGCCGCAATCGAAAACATGAAAATCATCCAAGAAGAAAACCTCCTTGGCAACACAACTGCCATGGGCGAATACTTAATGGGCAAATTGGCCGAGCTGGAAGACAAGCACGCCTGTATCGGCCAAGTCCGCGGCAAAGGTTTGTTCTGTGGCTTGGAATTGGTTTCAGATCGCGCCGATCACACACCAGCAGACGAAAAAATGGTCGCGGCCGTGGTTGGTAATTGTATGGCCCAAGGCGTTATCATCGGCGCCACAAACCGCTCGGTTCCAGGTTACAACAACACCATATGTCTGTCACCTGCACTGATTTCAACCAAGGATGACTTGGACCAAATCACGGCAGCCATCGACAAAGGCTTAACAGCCATTTTTGGATAGCATTACATCGCGCCAATAACCAAAACGATTTTAAATCATAAAATCATATGATAATGGAAAGCCCCTCTTTGGGGCTTTTCTCGTCTTAGCTCTTCTTTTCGTTTTTGTCCGTAATCGCATATGTTTGATGCAACCACCCCAATCCGGCCAACGTCAACCCAAGCCCGATAAACGAGGTTGCGCGCCCCAATCCGCGTAGCTCCGAAATATCCCACAGGAACACTTTCAATGCCGTTGCGGCGGCCAACGCCAATCCAATACGGCGTAACAACAGGCTGTTTTGGCGCACGGACGCCACAAACACCGCAACCGTCGCGATCAACATCACAATTGTGTATGAATATAATTCCATCTGATACACGCCATTATCCAACACGATGCGCGGTCCATGCCAGTAATGGCGAATTTCAAGGATCAGCGCATATGCACCTAATCCAACCACGCCAACCAGAGTGAACACCTTTGGTATCAGGAACGGTACCTTTTTGAAGTACACGCTGGTATACAGCAACAGTGCTGGCAGAACATAGGCCAGAACCACACTATCTAATGGGAAAAACCCTGCAACTTTGCCCGTAAACAGTGGTGTAAAAATAACCACAGCGGCCAATAACATCGCACCGCCAGACACCGCCAAAATCAAACCAAACGCATTGCGCAGCCCCTTAAACGCCACCAATTCGTCACGGCGGTAATATTGCACCATTGCCAAAACACCCAGCAACGTCGCATAAATCCCCGCAATCGTGTGATCCTGTAAATCCGTTGACCAACGCACCAACCACACACTGACGAACGTCGCCAACGCGGCCAATCCAGCGGTTTCAAATTGCACGACTTGCACAGGGCGCTGACGCGCAGATGCATCCCAAAAACATGCGACCAATATCGCAATGACACCACCAAAGGCAATCATCATTGGCAACACCAACGCATTCGCCGCCCAAATCCAACCGGGATCCAAAATCAAACGCGACACCGCCAACCCCGTAACAACAACACTGGCCATTGCAACCCAGTGAAAATCATATCGCACCACACTCAGGTATGACACACCTGCAATACCCGCAATCACAACCGTCAGCCATGGATCCATATATGACAGCCCAATATAGGCCGCCATGCACCATGCAACCACGGCACCCGTGCCCAAAATATCCGCGGCCGGCACCTGACCACGTCGTATCATGATCGCCGCCAATACCGTAAAGTAAGCCGCCAACGCGATGGCACTGCCTGTCCAAAACGCCGTGCCACGCACCGCGCTATGTTCCCAGCCAACGTAAAATACGCTGTACCCCAACAGCGGCAACACAACCGTCAAAATGTGCCAATACCATGGCCGAATTGATTGTCCCGCCCGCCATAACGACGCCCCAACCCCAAGAGCCAAAAGCCCCAGCATGGTGATGCTCGCCGCCGGAAAATACGCCACAACAGACCGCACCGCGTCACCTGAAATACCTTGGCTGTATTTCAACAACGCAAACGCTACCTGTCCTAAAACACCAATCGTACCGATCCCGAAAATGGCGGCCAATTGATCCAAATTCTGTGCGCGACGGCACAACACAATCGCACTACCCGTCAGTGCCAGCAATATCAACGCCGCAATCTGCCAATGGATCAACCCCGCAAATGCATAGAAGAAGATCAATACAGTCGACATAATCCCTGTACCAACGGCCAAAATGGTTGGGTATTGCGATGATATTTTTCCAAATGCGTTACGATCCAACCAGTTTTCTTGATCGGATTTTGGTAAAAAACCGAACGCAGGAATGGTGACAACCATAACCACAATGGCTGCGAAATACGGGCCGGACAAAGCAAACTTTGTCATATCAAAATGCATCAACCACCCCAAGAACAGTGCACAAGCAACTGACAAGGTCGACAGCCAAATCCAACGTTGCCAACGCTCAACGAACAACGAAGCTGCCAAAACCAGCAAGTAATACAAATACATCATTTCCGCGCCTTGGCCCGAACTGACCAAAATAGGCGAAAAATATGCCCCAAGGATGCCAATGATCGCCAAAACAGGGCCGTAAATCATCGCCAACGCCATCGCCGCCCAGGCCACAACAGCCATAGAGATAAACCCGATTGTCGCACTGGTAAGGCCATATAAAACATGTGCCGAAACCACTGCTCCAAACAGGCTAGCGATACCGCCAGCGGCCAATGCTGTAACAGGTGAAAACAGAGCAACCGATTGATCCTTGGATCGCTTACGCAGGAATTCAGCCCCCACAATCAACGCCAAACCAAAGGCGATTGCCAACGCAACACGCGCCTTGGGACCCAACATGCCACGCTCGATCCCAAACTGAACAATAAACACCCCACCAAAGGCTAATGACAGTCCAGCCAACCAAACAATCCAATTGGCTTTAAAATTTTCAAACGCACGATCAAAAAAGCTGGGGCCTTTGGGGACAACTGGTTTGGAAACCACTCGTGCGGCCTGCACAGCTGCAGGGGTCACCTTGACTGGCTTTGGAACTTTTGCCGGTGACGTCTCTTTTGTCGGCACTGATGCTCGTTCTGATTGGGGTGTCTGGGGCGCAGAATTGAGTGATGCCTCGGAACCGAATACGTGCTCTTGAACCCGATCCAATTCTTTCTTTACCTTCGTTAATTCCCAACGCAGGTTGCCAATTTTCGTCAACGCCACAATCGGCAAAACGATACCCAATACAACCGCCGCAATCGCAATCAAACCCAAAGTAATCAATTCGTCCATAATCCGCCCCCTATAATATGCGTAAATTGCGCAAACTTGGCGACGGATGCAAGGTATAGTTGCTGAATGTAAAAAACGCCCCACAATGTGAGGCGTTTTATAAGTGTGGTACCCAAGGCCGGACTTGAACCGGCACTCCGTGAGGAAACGGATTTTGAATCCGTCGCGTCTACCAATTCCGCCACTCGGGCACGGCACACAAGGGGGATTTAGCTAAACTTCTAGGGTGCGTCAACGGCAATTATAACTGATTTGCCACAAATGTGTTACACTGCTTCATATCCGCAGATTGATAGCCCCGCGCAAACCAGCGTTGGCGTTGCTCGGACGTACCATGGGTAAATGTATGCGGGCTTGGCACCCGTCCAGCATTGCGCTGCAACGTATCATCCCCGATTTGTTTCGCCGCATTCATCGCCTCTTCTATGTCGCCCGAATCAAGTGCGCCCAAACGTTCCCCCGAATATCGCGCCCAAATGCCCGCATAACAATCGGCCTGCAATTCGACCATCACCGAAACGCGGTTGCTATCGGTTGTGGACATCGATTGGCGCGCCCTATTCGCCTGAGGCAGAATACCCAATTCGTTTTGCACATGGTGCGCGACCTCGTGCGCCACAACATACGCGGCGGCGAAATCACCTTTGGCACCCATTTTGCGGCCAAGCGTCACAAAAAATTCAGTATCCAAATAAATCTTGCGATCCGCAGGGCAATAAAACGGCCCTGTCGCACCCGATGCATTGCCACAGGGTGATTGCGTCACCCCCTTAAACAGCACCAATTTTGGCGGGCTGTATTTCTTGCCCTGCTGCTTTGGAAACACTTCACTCCATACATCTTCAGTATACCCCAAGGCGGCCGCAACGAATTGGCCAACCTGCTTGTCCTCTTGCGTAATTTCACCCGATCCGCTTTGAACTTGAGACGTTCCATTGACGTTACTAACCAGTGACGACACATCAATCCCCGTGAAATACCCAATAGCCAAAACCGCTATGACCCCCACAATGCCCATACCACCACTGCGCGCAGCGCTGCGTCCACGACGATCTTCGATGTTTGTGCTTTTTCTTGCATTACGCCATTTCATGACCGTGCCTCCAATTGATTTACGCTAAAAATAGGCAGTGTTGATAACCCGCGCAAGGCTCTTGGTACTTGACGCAATGGCATAACCCTGCTTTTTGGTCGAAAACAGGACATTATCGATGTTACGCAGGCTTTACGATTGGACACTGTCTTTTTCAGACAGCAAATATGCACTGTGGATACTAGGCATGATCGCTTTTATCGAGAGTTCGGTCTTCCCCATTCCACCGCATGTTTTGATGATCCCTATCATCATCGCCGCTCCAAACCGCGCATTTTTGGTTGCCGCCGTGGTTACATTGGGATCGGTCGCAGGTGGTGCCTTGGGATATTACATCGGCGCACAACTGTTTGATACCGTCGGCCAGCCAATTTTGGAATTCTACAACAAAGCAGACAGCTTCGAGGTGTTCAAAGAGCGCTTTAACGCACAGGGTCACTGGGCCGTTTTGATCGCAGGGTTAACGCCGTTCCCGTACAAAGTCATCACTATCACATCTGGTGCAACGGGCATGAATTTTGGGGTATTTATGCTGTGGTCTTTGATCGCTCGAGCCACCATTTTCTTCGTCATTGCGGGGTTATTGTGGAAATTCGGCCTTCCAATCCGTGATTTCATTGAAAAGAGATTGGGAATAATGTTTACCCTTTTCTGCGTCATCTTGGTCGCTGGTTTTGCCGTGGTGAAATATTTATGAACGCTTTTCGTCTAATTGGTCTTGCCACCTTTGGTTCCATCGCATTGCTGGGCAGTGTGTATTTTTTCCAACATGTGTTGGGATACGCTCCGTGTAAAATGTGCCTGTGGCAACGCTGGCCACACGCCGTGGCGATTGTGATTGGCTTGGTCGCAATTGCATTGCGTGATGCACGGTTGGCGATCTTTGGCGGCCTTGCCGCACTCACCACATCTGCAATCGGTTTTTATCATGCCGGTGTTGAACAAAAATGGTGGCAAGGCCCCAACACATGCACTTCGGGGTCTATAAATGGGATGTCTGCCGAAGATTTGTTAAACCAAATCCTTGCCGCACCGATCGCCCGCTGTGACGAGATCGCTTGGGATTTCCTCAACATCTCGATGGCAGGCTGGAACGGGATCATCAGCCTGTGCCTCGCCATCATCTGGCTTATCGCTTTTACCCGTCGCTAAGTGATCTGAAACTTTATCTTTTACCTTTTGCACCAATTCATTGGTCTGCGCAGGCATGCTGTTTGACAATCGACTAAACGGCATCGGATCAACCGCATATGAAAAACCCGTCGCACTGGGGCGCGTAATCACATTATTCTGGATCAAAGCCTGCTGCACCTGTGCAGCAATTCCCTTGTCGACCTTCAAATGCCGCATCAAAAATTCAGGCGAGCAATAATCATGCGCACGACTGATCATCGTGGCCAATTTCATATGGCTGGCAGTGGCCGAAGACATTGGGGTAATCCCCGCCAACCCCACTTTGGGCGCACCCATCAAGGCCCCAAGGCCAAATGTAAAAAAACGTCTGTTCATACACCCCACATAGTCGCCTTGCATATATTTTAAAGGGCTATCACAACTATTCCTCTAACTCCGCATCCCAATACAGAAAATCAATCCAGCTGTCATGCAGGTGATTGGGTGGAAATTTACGTCCAATATTCATCAACTGCGCCGAACTTGGCGCACAGGGTTTACGTAACAGATTAAACCCCGCATCACGCACTGATCGCGCACCCTTTCGCAGATTGCACGGTCCACATGACGCCACCACATTGCCCCACGTCGTCCGCCCGCCACGGGCACGCGGAATGACATGATCAAACGTCATATCGCCCTGACGCCCACAATATTGACAGGTAAACCCATCGCGCAAAAACAGATTAAAACGTGTAAACGGCGCCATTTTGCGCGGCTTAACGAAGTCTTTTAACACGATGACCGATGGAATTCGAATTTCAACAGACGGCGAATGAACGATTTCGTCGTATTCGGCAACAATATCGACACGGTCACAATAGGACGCTTTGATCGCATCCTGCCAACACCACAGCGACAATGGGAAATAGGACAGCGGCCGATAATCCGCGTTCAAGACCAGCGCAGGTCTTTGCTTTAATTTGGTCGATGTCTTTACGAAATTGTCCAAAAAGGCTGAATGCATCGGTTATTATCGTCTCCGTTCAAAGAAATAACACTACAGACACTATATATAGCATTTGAAACACGACAAGCCCCTACATAAGACAGATCATAATCGTACAAAAACTTAATTTAGGGCGACCTTAATTCTAAGCCCTTCACAGATTTTGTTGTATAAACTGCAACGCCGCACCCAAACCATCGGGTGCAATGCCGTGCGCTGTGCCTTTGGATGTCAGTGCAAAAACCTCAAACCCTGCGACTGTCAGAACATCCGCAGCCTTTGCCATTTCTGCATATGGCACCACATCATCTTGATCGCCATGCACCAATAAAATGGGTGGTTTTTGAATGGCTTGTGCGGCCAGCATCTCCGGCGCAACCAACATGCCAGACATCCCAATCACACCCGCAAGGGCATCAGGGCGGCGTGGCGCAACATGCAGGCTCATCATACAGCCCTGCGAAAAGCCCAGTAAAAACGTACGCGATGCAGGGATACCCGTTTGAACGGCCACCTCATCCAAAAAGGCATTCAATACTACCACTGCCGCGTCGCGCCCCGCCTCTGCTTGGGCCTGGCTTGATCCATCCATACGCGGGATTGGAAACCACTCAAACCCCACCGGGTTCAATCCACAATTGTTGGGCGCATCGGGTGACATAAACATTGTATTTGGCAAATGTTCACGCAACGGATCGGCCAATCCCAACAGGTCATTCCCATCCGCACCATATCCATGCAGAAAAATCACCAAACTGTCCGCTTTGCCTGAAACGGCCTGCTTAATGTGGTTTGTGAGTGTCATAATTTCATTCCCTCGCGTTGTTTAATAATGCGGTAATATGCCCATAACAGCCGCGCAGCAACTGCGCGCCACGGGGCCCAGTTCGCCGCCATTATCGCCATTTCTTTCTCATTGGGTCGCGTATCCAATTCAAACAATACACGCGCCGATTCTTGCAACGCTAAATCGCCGTTTGGAAAGATATCTGCACGCCCCAAACTGGACAACGCATAAACCTGCGCGGTCCACGTGCCGATACCCGTAACCGCTGTTAACTCCTTGACCACATCGGCATTCACTTTATCTTTTAACTTACTGTAATTTAACTGACTTTCTGACAATGCACGTACGTATCGCACCTTGGGGCGCGACAAACCGACTCCTTTTAAGTCCTCATCAGATGCAGCACAAATGGACTGTGACGTGGTCAGCCCATCATCGCGCATCCGCGCCCAAATACTGCTGGCGGCGGCAACCGAAATTTGTTGACCAACGATGGCATCCAACAACGCTGCAAACCCATCATCCTTCAGGCGCAACGGCAACGACCCAATCTCATCCAACGCGCGCGCAAATCGCGGATCAAGGGATGCCAAAAATGCCGCCCCCTCGGCGACACAGGCATCGCAGGTTATGATCCGACCAACATCTGTCATAACTTTGGTTCCAACCACGCAACAGCCGACGGCACATCCGTAACAATTGGAACATTGCGTGGCATTTGCCTCTTCAGCATGGCAACAGGCAACCCCAATTTACGCGCCGCCACCAATTTAGAAAACCCACCAGACCCACCAGAGTTTTTTACCACCACCCAATCAACGCCGTGCTCTTTCAACGTCGCAATTTCTTCCTCAACCGAAAATGGCGGGCGGCCAACTAAAAAGGCACCATTTTCATGCGGAAACGTCCCTACTGGCTTATCGATCACCCGACACAACAACCGACACCCCGCCAACATCGCATATTCCGACAGAGTTTTACGCCCCGTCCCCAGAAAAACAGTTGAACCTGTTGGTATCAACGCGGACAGCTCTGAAACCGTATCAACCGCATGCCAATTATCACCCTCACTGGCGACCCACGCGGGGCGTTGCAATGCGATGTAAGGTATTTTCAACTTGGCACAAACCCCCGCCGCCGTGGTGGTCATTTCG
>TARA_R110002096_G_scaffold221744_4_pt1 | contig 23277 bp, 23 predicted proteins | sample TARA_R110002096 | Tara Oceans TARA_R110002096 (sample SAMEA4397295) | marine metagenome | biome: Polar Biome; feature: [DCM] deep chlorophyll maximum layer (ENVO:01000326); material: water (ENVO:00002006), including particulate matter (ENVO:01000060) such as... | depth 35 m
GCCTTTCAGGTTTTAAAAACCTGAAAGGCCTCTTTACCCACAACAGTTCCTCCCCTTGGGGGAGATTAGGTGGGGCTTTGGGCTTTTTAAATCATCCCATTCAATATATCTTTTATATAATTGGTGTTTTTCATCTCGTTATAAATAGCTTCAAAATCATCTTGTTTCATCAGCTCTTTAAAATGGTTGAGATTATTAATATATTCTTCCAAGGTTTCAATAACATTGGTTTTATTTTGTTTAAAAATGGGGGTCCACATTTCTGGCGAACTTTTAGCTAAACGCACAGTTGAAGCAAATCCACTTCCCGCCATATCAAAAATATCACGCTCATTTTTTTCTTTATCAATAACCGTTTTTCCTAACATAAATGAACTGATATGTGATAAATGCGACATGTAAGCAATGTGTTTATCATGTGCTTCAGGATTCATGTAACGAATACGCATGCCAATACCTGTAAACAACTTTAAGGCCTTTTCTTGAAGTTTAAATGTGGTTTTCTCAACCTCACAAACGATGTTAGTTTTACCTTCAAACAAACCACTAATGGCTGCACTTGGGCCTGAATGCTCTGTACCTGCAATAGGATGCATCGCCAAAAAATTTCTACGTTTTGGATGATTTTCAACCGCTTTACAAATCGCTTCTTTTGTTGAACCTGCATCTACTACTAGGCCTGTGTCTGGAATTAAATCTAAAATTATTGGCAATAACTTTACAGTGGCATCAACAGGAATAGAGACAATCACTAAATCGGCATGTTTAATATCTTCTAATGTTGCTTTTTTATCAATTAATTTAAGTGATAAAGCCTCATCAAGCGTCGCATCTTTTCTGCTGATACCATGAATAATCATATCTGGATTATTTCTTTTAATATCCTTAGCAAGACTTCCGCCTATTAAACCAACTCCTATTGCGTATATGTTTTTCATTAGCCTCTCCCTAACCCTCTCCAAAGGAGAGGGAACTATTACGGGTAAATTACTTTTATGTTATTATACTTTTTTATTTTATTTTTTATTCACAACTATTATAACTGAATACTGCAAACTACCAACTTATTTCATTCTTGCTATTGCTTCTTCTAAATCTTCGGTCTGGGCACATAAAGAAAACCTGATATATCCTTCACCTTTACTACCAAAAATAGTTCCTGGCGTAATGAAAATATGATTTTCTTTAAGGATTAAATCTATAAATTCTTCCGACTTTACAAACGCCGGTAATTTTGCCCAAACAAAAAGTCCTGTAGCATTCTTATCGTAAGTACAGTTTAATGCGTCTGCTAATTTCCAAACTAAATCTCTACGCTGTTTATAAACACTATTTAAGGTTACAAACCACATTTTTGAACATTTTAAAGCTTCAATGGCGCCTTTTTGTATGCCGTAAAACATACCCGAATCCATATTACTTTTTACCTTTAAAATATTATTAATATGTTCATTATCTCCTACTACCATACCAACACGCCAACCTGCCATATTGAAGGTTTTACTTAAAGAATTTAGTTCTAAGCACACCTCTTTAGCACCTTTTACGCTTAAAATACTAGTTGGATTATCATTTAAAACGAAACTATATGGGTTATCATTTATTATTAAAATATTATGCTTTTTTGCAAAATAGACTAACTCTTCAAATAGATATTTAGTTGGTTGAGCTCCTGTTGGCATATGCGGATAATTAACCCACATCAACTTCACTTTACTCAAATCTAATTTTTCTAAAGCTTTAAAATCTGGTAACCAATTATTTGATGCGTCTAACTCATAAAAAACGGGTGTTGCTTCCAATAATTTGGTAACCGATTGGTAGGTTGGATAACCAGGATTCGGAATTAAAACTTCATCACCTTTATTTAAATATGCCATAGAAATATGCATAATACCCTCTTTACTTCCCATTAAAGGCAATATTTCGGTATTCGGGCTTAAATTCACCTCATAATTGGCTTTGTAAAAAGCCGAAATAGCTTGTCTTAATTCTGGCAAACCTTGGTAGCTCTGGTATTTATGCGCACTGGGGTTTGATAACCCTTCAGTTAAAGCATCAACTACTTTTTGTGGTGGTTGTAAATCTGGACTGCCAATACCTAAATTAATAACTGGCTTACCACTAGCAATAAGCAAATTTACTTCTCTTAATTTTTTTGAGAAATAGTATTCTTCAACCGTGTTTAATCTGTTTGCTACCTCAATCATAACTTGGCATTTTTATATTCGCCTAAAACTTTAAATCCTTCGCCCATAATATCTATAATAGATTTTGCTTTTTTAAAATCGCTATAGTTTTCAAAAGTAATATCTACAAAAAAGGAATATTTCCATGGTGTTTCTACTATAGGTAATGATTGTATTTTGGTTAAATTCAATTTACAATCGCTCATCACATTTAAAATAGCAGCCAAACTTCCTCGTTTATGGTCTGTTTCAAATTTTATAGAGGCTTTATTTATATCAATTTCTGGTACTTCAGAATTTGTTCGTTTTACAATAACAAAACGAGTTTCGTTATGCTTTATAGTTTGAATACTGTGTGCTAATATTTCTAATTCGAAAATTTCAGCAGCCATAATACTAGCAATAGCAGCAACTTCTTTTAACTTATGTTTTTGAATACGTTCTGCAACCTCAGCGGTATCTTTATCTTCAATGAGTTTAATATGCGGATATAACCTAAAAAACTCTTTACATTGCAATAATGCCATAGGGTGCGAATACACTTCTTTTATATCAGCAATACTTTGATTTGGCAATGCCATTAAGTTATGCTGAATATCTAAATAATGCTCGCCAACCATATGAAGGTTATACTTATCTATCAAAGCATAATTAGGAATAATAGAGCCTGCAATAGAATTTTCAAGAGCCATAATAGCGGCATCGCATTCTTCAGTAATTAAAGCATCTACAACCCTATCAAATGTTAAACAATCGATAGTTTCTACTTGCTTTTCAAAAAATTGCTGCGACACAATATGATGAAAAGAACCTTTTACGCCTTGTATAGCTACTGTATTAATCAAATTTTATGTTTCATTTTAAGCGTTCAATCACTTGTTAACAAAAAAAAGTCTCGATTTTCATCGAGACTCATATTCAAATTTATTTTTTATAAATTATACATACAACGCCTCGTTCCTTTTGTTAAAAAAGAAATAAAACCAGTTGCTAAAATATGTGTAACCTATTGTCATTGTCATAATTGAGTCGCTAAAGTAATTAATATTTTAAGAAATCAAAATACTATAAAACCTTTTTTTATGTTTTTACTAAAAGTTTTAAAGATTTTATAGTAAAAGGTCGTTTACGTTAGATAATCATTATTTTTGAATAAACATTTTTAATATGTCGATAGAAGTCGTTGGAATATCAAAATTTTATGGAAAGCAAAAAGCGTTAAACAACATATCGTTTAAAGTTAACAAACCAGAAATAGTTGGTTTTTTAGGGCCAAATGGTGCTGGAAAATCTACCATGATGAAAATTCTAACTACTTACATTAATGCTAGCGAGGGTATTGCTAAAGTAAATGGGTACGATATTAATGAATCCTCAAAAAATGTGCAATTAAGTGTGGGCTATTTGCCAGAGCATAACCCATTATACTTAGATTTATTTGTAAAAGAATATTTAAAATTTAATGCTGATATTTATAAAGTTTCAAAACAACGTATTGATGAAGTGATTGAACTTACTGGTTTAGCAAGTGAAAGTCACAAAAAAATTGGACAGCTCTCAAAAGGATATCGTCAGCGTGTAGGTTTAGCAAATGCCCTATTGCATAACCCCGATGTTTTAATTTTAGACGAACCAACTACGGGTTTAGACCCAAACCAATTGGTGGATATTAGAAATTTAATAAAGACTATTGGTAAAACAAAAACTGTATTTCTATCAACTCATATTATGCAAGAAGTTGAAGCCATGTGCGACCGTGTGATTATTATTAATAAAGGTGAAATTGTTGCCGATAAAAAGCTGAAAGATTTACGCGATGAAAAAGAACAAACGGTTATTGTTGAGTTTGATTATCGTGTTGAAGATGTGTTTTTACTAAAACTTCCGAAAGTTAAACAGGTAATAAACACCTATGATTTTGTTTATGAAATTGCGTTTAAAACTTCTGAAGATATGCGCGCTCATGTATTTGATTTTGCCCATGATAACAAATTGAAAATTCTTCAGCTAAATCAAAAAAATGCTAGTTTGGAGAGTTTGTTTCGGGAGTTGACTTCGGGTTAGATTTAAGTTAGACAAAATATAAAATAAGTGAGCAAAATGTACAGTAAAGCTATTTGGAAATACTTTTTAGATATCAATACGTTCAACGCTCCTTTTTCTTTGATTTTTGGTTTAATCTTTGGAATTATGTGGAGTGTTATTATATTTTCCTCATTTGGAATTTTATTTGGTTATTTAGGTTTTCAAACTTTCAAAAAGAATGAATATTATGCTTATTACAATCTTGGATTTACAAAAATCAATCTGATAAAAAAAGTATGGTTAATGAACATGGCTATTTCTTCTTTAATATTTCTAATCTTAATAATATTCAGATAAATGGATTTATTAGAAATAACCAACCTTAACAAATCTTATGGAGATAAAACCATTTTAAAAAATATTAGCCTTGTATGTTATGTTGGCGAAATAATTGGAATTTTCGGTCGAAATGGAACAGGGAAATCAACTTTGTTAAAGTTAATCTTCGGAACGGTTAAAGCTGACTCAATTCTTTTAAAAATAAATTCAGAAATTATTTCTCAAAAAAATATCATTCCATCAAAAAAGATAGCATACTTACCACAAGATACTTTTCTACCAAAAGAAAAGAAAGTAAGAGCAATCATTCCTTTATTCTTTCCAAATGGAAATAACCAAGACAAAATCTTTTACGCTCCGCAGGTATCAAGTTTTGAAAAAAAGCTAATTGGGAAGTTGTCTTTAGGACAATTACGTTACTTAGAATTACTAATTATTGGAAATCTAAACCATCCATTTTTAATGTTGGATGAGCCATTTTCTATGATTGAACCCATTTATAAAGATGTGATTAAGACTTTATTACTCAAACTTAAAGAGTCAAAGGGCATCATATTGACCGACCATTATTATAATGATGTTCTGGAAATAACAGATAGAAATTTCGTCATAAAAGATTCAGAAAAAATAAAAATATCTACCAGAGATGATTTAGTTAAATATGAATATTTGAATTTAAATGAATAATTAAAACCATGACAAATATCATCTTAACCTTAACTTTAAGATGCTAATTTTGTGGTATAATAATACTAAACTAAGTTTAACAATTTCTTCTAAAACAAGCAATATGTTATCTTTGTAATATCACAAAAAAACTAAAATGAGTAAAGGAATTTATGTAGCTACCATTGAACCTAATAGCGGAAAATCTGTTGTTGTTCTTGGGCTTATGCGTATGCTATTGGGTAAAACTGCCAAAGTAGGTTATTTTAGACCTATTATAGACGACACCGAAGATGGCGAAATGGATAATCATATCAACACCGTGGTTTCTTATTTTGATCTTGATATTGATTACAAGAAAACATATGTATATACCAGAAATGAAGTTCTTGATTTATATAATCAAGGTAAATCTGGCGATGTTATTGACGAAATTATTAAAAAATATAAACATCTTGAAGAGCGTTTCGATTTTATACTTGTGGAAGGCACAGATTTCTCACATGAAAATTCTAGTTTAGAGTTAGATATTAATATTTTAATATCTAAAAATTTAGGTCTTCCTTCTATTATTGTATCTCAAGGTGATGGTAAAGATTTAAAAGAAATTGTAGATAATGTGCAGTTAGCTTATGATACTTTTAAAAATGAAGTTGATGTTTTATCAATAATGACGAATAAAGTTAATCCGGATTATCTGACGGATTTAAAAACACAATTAAAAAAACGAATTAATGACGGGACAGATATTAGTGTCATCCCAAAAATTAAAAGTTTAGCGAGTCCTACTTTAAAAGAAATTTTAAAAATGCTAGATGGCACTATTCTTTTTGGTAAAGAGATGATTAACAATCAGGTTGATAACTTTAGTGTTGGCGCCATGCAGTTACGTAATTACTTAACGCATTTAAAAGCTGATGCACTAGTAATTACACCAGGCGACAGAGCCGATATTATTCTGGGCGCATTACAAGCTAATATTTCTAAAAATTATCCAAAAATATCGGGCATTATTTTAACAGGTGGATTAATTCCTGAAGAACCTATTTTAAAATTAATAGAAGGACTTTCAAGTGTCGTACCAATAATTAGTGCTAAAGAAGGCACATTTCATGTTACAAACACTATTGGTAAAATAAAATCTAAAATTTATGCTGAAAATATTGAGAAAATTGAAACCTCCATTGCCACATTTGAAAAGCATGTAGACACCAATAAACTAGCTAATGATTTAATCACTTTTAAATCAGGAATTTTTACTCCAAGAATGTTTCAATATACTTTATTGCAACGCGCATTAAAAAATAAAAAACATATTGTTTTACCTGAAGGATATGACGAGCGGATTTTACGTGCCTCTGCGAAATTAATTGACGCCAATGTAGTAGATTTAACGTTGATTGGAGAAGAGGAAAAAATAATAGAACGTATCGAAAAGCTAGATATTCCTTTAGATATTAATAAAATTAATATTGTTTCACCTACAAAATCACCTCACTTTAATGATTATGTAAATACATTTTATGAACTCAGAAAGCATAAAGATGTCAATTTAGATATGGCTAAAGATGCTATGTCTGATGTATCCTATTTTGGAACAATGATGATTTATAAAGGACACGCCGATGGGATGGTGTCAGGTGCGGTACATACAACGCAACACACTTTACGACCTGCTTTACAATTCATAAAAACAAAACCGGGTGTAAATATTGTATCATCTGTATTCTTTATGTGTTTAGAAGATCGGGTATCTATTTTTGGCGATTGTGCAATTAACCCAAACCCAAATGCTGAACAATTAGCAGAAATAGCTATTTCATCAGCAAAAACAGCTCAAAATTTTGGTGTTGAACCTAAGGTAGCAATGCTCTCTTATTCATCTGGTGCATCTGGAAAAGGAGAAGACGTAGACAAAGTTAGAAAAGCAACAGAAATTGCTAAAAAGCTAGCTCCTGATTTAAAAATTGAAGGGCCAATTCAATATGATGCCGCAGTAGATATGCGGATTGGAAAAAGTAAATTACCAGATTCTGAAGTAGCAGGACAAGCAAGCGTTTTAATTTTTCCAGATTTAAATACAGGAAACAACACCTACAAAGCGGTACAACGTGAAACAGGCGCATTGGCTATTGGCCCAGTACTGCAAGGGCTTAATAAACCAGTTAACGATTTAAGTAGAGGCTGTACTGCCGATGATATTTATAGCACGGTAATTATAACCGCCATTCAAGCTCAAGACCTTTAATTTATGCAAGTATTAGTTTTAAACTCAGGAAGCTCTTCATTAAAATTTCAATTGTTTTCAATGCCTGAAGAAATCATTTTATGTTCTGGTTTAATTGAACGTATAGGATTTGATGACGCTATATTTAAATTCAAAACCGATAAAGATACTATTGAAATTGTTAATGCCATTCCAAATCATAAAGTTGGATTAGAACTATTATCAAAACAGTTATTAAATAAAGACACAGGTATTATAAAATCTACAGATGCTATTAATATTGTTGGGCATCGTGTAGTTCATGGGGGAAAACATTTTACGGCTACTACCGAAATTACGCCAGCAGTAAAAGATAAAATTAGAGCGCTTTCAAGTTTAGCACCATTACACAATCCAGCTAATTTAGAAGGTATTGAAGTTGCAGAAGCTATATTCCCAAAAGCCAAACAAGTTGCGGTTTTTGATACAGCGTTTCATCAATCTATTCCAGAACATGCTTATAAATATGCCATTCCAAACGACTATTTAGATACCCATAATATTCGTTTATACGGTTTTCACGGTACGAGTCATAAATATGTTTCAGAAAAAGCTATAGCGTTTTTAAAAAAAAAGCATTCTAAAATTATTACCATTCATCTTGGAAATGGGTGTAGCATGACAGCTATTAAAGATGGCAAAAGTATTGACCATACGCTTGGTTTTTCGCCAGTTAACGGACTCATTATGGGCACGCGTTGTGGGGATATTGACCAATCTATAATCTTTCATTTAGCCGAAAAATTTAATCTTAGTTTTAGTGAAATTAATACCATTCTACAAAAGAAAAGTGGCATGTTGGGTTTAACAGGTTATAGTGATTTAAGAGATATTCAAGCCGAAGCTGAAAAAGGAAATAAATCATGCCAATTGGCTTTACAAATGAATGCTTACCGAATAAAAAAATACATTGGTAGCTATGCAGCCATTTTAAACGGTTTGGATGCTATTGTTTTTACAGCAGGTATTGGTGAAAACTCACCAGAAATGAGAAAACGAGTTTGCGAAGACATGGATTATTTAGGCATTACACTCGACTTAGAAAAAAACCAAGTGAGACCACATAAATTAACGGTTGTAAGTACCGAAAAATCAAAAGTTAAAATATTAGTAATTCCAACAAACGAAGAGTTGGAAATTGCAAAACAGTCAGTCAGTTTATTCGAAAATTAATCTGCCTTTGTAGACTTCTTCAACTTCAATAATTGGTGGTGTATTTACTGAAATAACGTCGCCTGGTCCAGAAATCAATCCCGATATAGATTGTTGCGGATTTACAATCATATCGTTTGAGCTTCTATTCCAAATAGTAACGTTTTGAGCTATTAAATTCCTGCCTTCAAAACGCGATGTTCCTGCTGCAAATGTGATGTTCAAATTATTAGATTTTCCAGAAACAAAGCAATTCGAGAGGTTGTTAAAAACTATATTAAAAGAACTGTTATCAATCTGCAATCTAAAATTTCCATTCGTGAAGCTATCAGGTACATTAAAATCTTCGGATAAAATAGTTAAACTTGGATACGTTAAAACCCCATCAGAACTGATGTCATATTGTGTAGCGCTTCTTATTTCAGTAATATTTGGCGCAGTTATATATACTTTTGTAATACCATAATCACGAACAAAATTACAAGAATTATTATCGGTTAATACTAGCTTTCCATCCAAAACAATTGCCTTAACATCATTTAATAAATTCACTCCTGTTTCAATAACTACTTTTTGTTCAATACCTTCTTTAATAATTAATTCAATATCTCTATTTACTAATATTTTATGAAAGCTATCAACTATAATTTCTTGTTGAATAATGCTTCCTGATTTTTGAAAACAATTTCCAGCATTTTCGCTATCGCAAGCAAAAATTAAAAAAATTGATATGATAAAAATTATTCTTTTCATTTTAATCATTTATTCTTCTATAGCATTTCCTTTTTCATCTAAAGTTAAATATGGGTTATATACAATTTCCCATAAATTCTCATCTGGGTCTGCAACATAACTACTGTAACCACCCCAAGTGGTGCTTTGTGGTTTTTTAATAATTTTTACACTTTTATTTTCAAGAGCTTTTATCAACTCATCAACCTCATCTTTTGTTCTTGTATTAAAGGCTAAAGTGAATGCTTTAAATCCACTTCCGTCATGATTTAAGTTAGCATCTTCAGCTAATTTCTCTTTAGGATAAAGTGACAATAAAATTCCGTTTAACTGAAAAAAACTAATAAATTCATTACTAGATTTTAGTTTTTTCCATCCAAATTTTTTTTCGTAAAATTTTGAAGACTTCTCCAAACTCTCTACTCCAAGAGTTACTATAGTTAATCTTTGTTCCATTTTATAATTTTTTATAACCTAAGCCCAATTCCAAACTCAATAGCTTCGGCTTTTGCGCCATGAGATTTAAGCGTTAAGGCACCGAAAAATTTATCATTAAAATAACGTTTTAAACCTATCCTGAAATAAGTTCGTCCTTCAAAATCATAAGGATAATAAACATAATAACCCAATTGTGTAATAAACGCCGTTTTATTCATAAACAACTCATGACCAGCAAAAATACCAATGCGTTTATAATCTTCATTTCCAGATAAATTGTCTTCTGGAAAGGCTACACTTCTATAGTAAATAAACTCTTTTAAAAAATTTGAAAAAAACACATCAGCACCTAACTGAAACGCACTTTTTATGTTAATTCGTTTATCGGCATAAGCAGAAAAAATATAAAACGGAAATTGCCCACTATCCACAATATCGCTTTCATTAATACCTGTTCTAAAAACAACATTATACTTTACAGGTTGAGTAAATTTTCTATCCTCATCCTCTAAAGTATGTTGATATTCGGGTTCATTTTCGCTTAAACTATACGTAACGCCAATATTAAAAGTAATTGAATTAACACTAGCATTTGGCGCTTTTACATTACCATTAGAATAGTGCAGGAGGGAAAATCCTGTTTGTAATCCAAAATTATCAAAAATGCGTTCTTTTTTATAATTAAACATCAAATAAGTAGAACTCATAATATTGCTGCCAAATGCTATATTTCTAAAATTTTCTACTTTGTCATAAGGGTTATTTGTAAAAGCTAAACCTTGACCAATACGAAACATTAAATTTCGTTTTAAAAAGTAAAAATTATAATGCGCATATATTGAGGTAGCATTTCCTAAAACATCATTTTTGAGGTTTTGATACGCAAATGAAACACCGTAATCTGGATAGTTAAACCGTTGTTCCCAATCGTTAAAACCATACGTTTTTTTATTCCAACTTAAAATAAAACCCTCAGGATGCCCTTTTATTAAATGAAGAATATCGTTGTTGTGTAATGCAATATTACCTTTAAAATAATTGATATCTAAGTAGGATGTATGCTGCTTTTCTTGTGAAAAAGTAACACCACAAATAATACAAAAAACACCTAAAAGTAATAACCGCATTAAAGACTTGCTTATTCAGTAAATGTATATAGAATTATTAAAACATTTCCGAAGCTATCGCTTTTATATTATCACTTTTACCCATAGAATAATAATGCAGCACAGGAACACCAAATTTTTGCAATTCTTTAGATTGTTTAATTGCCCACTCAATACCCACTTGTCTCACAGCTTTATTGTCTTTACATTTTTCAACTTCACTTATTAACTCTTCAGGAATATCAATTTTAAAAACCTGCGGTAATAATTGTAAATGACGCTTAACTGCAAGCGGTTTTATTCCTGGAATTATGGGTACATTTATACCTGCTTTTTTTGCTATCTCAACAAATTCAAAATATTTTTCGTTGTCAAAAAACATTTGCGTAACTACATAATCGGCACCAGCATCAACCTTTTCTTTCAGTCTTCTCAAATCAGTTTGTAACGATGGAGCTTCCATGTGTTTCTCAGGATAACCAGCAACACCAATACAGAAATCTGATTTATGTTCTGCTTCCATTACATCATGCAAATATTTACCTAAATTCAAATTCTGAATTTGTGCTACCAAATCGGTTGCATATTTATGACCACCATCGGTACATTCAAAATATTTTTGATGACTCATAGCATCGCCACGCAAAGCCATAACATTTTCAATACCAAGGTAATGACAATCAACCAGCAAGTACTCTGTTTCTTCTTTTGTAAAACCTCCACACAACACATGCGGTACGGTATCTACATTGTATTTATGTTTAATTGCTGCACAAATACCAACTGTTCCAGGTCGCATACGGGTTACTTTTCTATCTAAAAGTCCTTCACCTTTATCAATATAGACATACTCTTCTCTGGATGTTGTCACATCAATAAAAGGGGGTTTAAACTCCATCAAAGGGTCTATATTGTTATATAATTCCTGTATACTATTCCCTTTTTTTGGCGGAATAATCTCAAACGAAAACAATGTTTTTCCGTTGGCTTTTTTAATATGATCTGTTACTTTCATTCCCCTAAATCCCCAAAGGGGACTTTTAATTAGTTAATATTATTTTATTTTTGGGCGTTACCACTCCCGATAGCTATCGGGAGGTCGCGCTTTACGTTCCAAATCCTCGCTCGTGCCTCGCTGTGGGCTTTCCACTTCAATCCCTAACGCATCACTCTTGCTTTAAATCCTCCCTTAACCCCTCCGAAGGAGGGGGGATTCTCACTCAATCCTATTATATTTTATGTTTTCAGTCTTTTTATCCATAATCCATTCCTCCCCTTCGGGGAGGCTAGGTGGGGCTTTTACTCTTCCGCAAGTGTTGGGTGCAACCATTTTCGCGCCTTTTCTTTAGTAATTCCTTTTCTAGTTGCATAATCAGAAACTTGGTCATCCGTAATTTTGCCTAAACCAAAGTATTTAGCCTCAGGATTTGCAAAATAGTAACCTGATACTGCCGCCGCTGGCCACATGGCTAAACTTTCGGTTAGCGTGACACCTATTAATTTTTCAACCTCTAGTAATTCCCAAATCGTTTCCTTCTCTAAATGATCGGGACAAGCTGGATAACCTGGTGCTGGACGAATTCCTTTATAACTTTCTTTAATTAAATCATCGTTGGTCAATCCTTCATCCGAAGCATATCCCCAATGTTTGGTTCTTACTTGTTTGTGCAAATATTCGGCGAAAGCTTCAGCAAAACGATCTGCAATGGCTTGCGCCATGATTGCATTATAATCATCTTCCTTTTTCCTGTAACTATCAGCCAATTCTTGAGCACCAAAAATAGCAACACAAAATGCGCCCATATAATCTGTTTTGCCAGAATTTTTTGGTGCAACAAAATCTGCCAAAGCATGATTCGGGATGCCTTCTCGCTTTTTTAATTGCTGACGCAAGGTTCTAAAAACAGCAATCTCTTTGCTTTTTTTCTGAACTGAAATATCGTCATCATTAATCGAATTTGCTTCAAATAAACCAAAAACGCCTTTTGGTTTTAAAAGTTGTTTTGCAATGATTTCTTTAATCATTTCTTGAGCTTCCTCATACATGATTGATGCTTGCTCGCCAACCACTTTATCGGTCAAAATATCTGGAAATTTACCATGTAAATCCCAACTTCTAAAAAACGGGCTCCAATCTATAAAGGGCTCTAACTCTTTTAAACTTAGTTGTTTTAGGATCTGAACACCAAGTTCTTTAGGCTTTACAATTTCAGAAGTATCCCAATCAATTTTATACTTTTTACGTCTAGCTTCATTTATTGAAATATATGATTTCTCTTTACCACGTTTTAAAAATTTGGTTCGAAATTCATCATAATCCACTTTCATTTTCGCCACATATTCATGCGATGTTTTCTTATTTAATAAATCCCCAACAACGGTTACCGCTCTTGAGGCATCATTAACATGAACTACTGCATTTTTATATTGCGTATCAATCTTAACCGCAGTATGTGCTTTTGATGTTGTTGCACCACCAATAAGTAACGGCACATCAAAATTCTGACGCTGCATTTCTTTTGCTAAATAAACCATTTCATCAAGTGATGGTGTAATTAAACCCGATAAACCAATTGCATCAACACGTTCTCTTATAGCTGTTTCAATAATTTTTTCTGGCGCCACCATGACGCCTAAGTCAACAATTTCATAGTTATTACAAGCTAAAACTACACTAACTATATTTTTCCCAATATCATGAACGTCACCTTTTACAGTAGCCATCAATATTTTTCCAACTGGCTCTTGTTTATCTCCTTTTTCAGCTTCAATAAATGGGTTTAAATAACCTACCGCTTTTTTCATGACACGAGCCGATTTTACAACTTGTGGCAGAAACATTTTCCCTGCGCCAAATAAATCGCCCACAACGTTCATCCCAATCATTAAATGACCTTCAATAACCTCAATAGGTTTTTCGGCTTCTTGTCTTGCTTGCTCAACATCTTCAATAATAAAAGCATCAATGCCTTTTACTAGAGCGTGTGTAATTCTATCTTGAAGTGGGTTTTCTCGCCATGATAAATCTGCTCCAGCTTCTTTTTTGGATCCTTTTACCGTTTCAGCAAAATCTAATAAACGCTCGGTAGCGTCATCTCTTCTATCTAAAATAACATCTTCTACATGTTCTAATAAATCCTTTGGAATATCATCGTAAACCTCCAATAAAGCAGGATTCACAATACCCATATTCATGCCTGCTTGTATCGCATGATATAAAAATACCGAGTGCATCGCTTCACGAACGCCATCATTTCCTCGAAAAGAAAATGAGACATTACTCACGCCACCGCTTACCGAAACATTTTCAAGATTTTGACGTACCCAACGTGTGGCTTCAATAAAATCGATAGCATTTCTACGATGCTCATCCATTCCTGTTGCTACAGGAAAAATGTTTAAATCAAAAATAATATCTTCAGATGGAAAACCTACTTTGTTAACCAAAATATCATACGATCTTTTTGAAATTTCTAATCTTCGTTCATAATTATCGGCTTGCCCAATTTCATCAAAAGCCATTACAATTACTGCGGCTCCATATCGTTTTATCTGTTTTGCTTCCCAAATAAATTTGTCTTCTCCTTCTTTTAAGGAAATAGAATTCACGACACATTTCCCTTGTACAACTTGCAATCCAGCATCGATAATTTCCCATTTGGAACTATCAATCATGATTGGCACACGACAAATATCTGGTTCAGCAGCAATTAAATTTAAGAAACGAACCATTGATTCTTTTCCATCAATCAATCCATCATCAAAATTAATATCGATAATTTGCGCACCTCCATCTACTTGATGCCTTGCAATATCTAAAGCCTCATCAAATTTTTCTTCTTTAATTAAGCGAAGAAATTTTCGAGATCCAGCAACATTAGTTCGCTCTCCTACATTTATAAAATTGCTGTTTTCATTCAAGATTAGAGGTTCTAATCCTGAAAGCTTCATATATTTCGTTTGTTTTACTTTCATTTTCTATCTCTGTTAGACCTACAAGGTTTTAAAAACCTCGCAGGTCTGAAACTCAACTTAAATTATTTATAATGCTCTACTGTTGGAAATGGATCATAAAAATGATGCAATAATGCTTTCCATTCTTGATATTCTTTTGATTGCCTGAAACCAATTTCATGGTCTTCAATGGTTTCCCAATACACTAATAATATATATTTATCGTCTTGCTCGATGCATTTTTTTAATTGATGTGAGATGTAGCCTTTCATTGAAGAAATTATCTTTTCTGCTTTTTGAAAATTAGCTTCAAAAGCATCAGACATTCCTTCTTTTATATTTAATGTGGCTACTTCAAGAATCATATTTCTTTATTTAATGAGACCCTTCGACTGCGCTCAGGGTGACAAACTCTCGTGGCTTATACTTCGCTGCTATATTTGCAATCACCCTAATGTGCTCTGGACTTGTTCCACAACAACCACCAATAATATTTATTAAATCTTTCTTCAGGTATTCTTCAATTTGCTCACCCATTTCTTCAGGTGTTTCATCGTACTCTCCAAAAGCATTTGGCAAACCTGCATTAGGATGAGCAGAAATAGCAAAGTCAGTTTTATTAGCGATAGCCTCTAAGTGTGGTTGCAATAAATTAGCTCCTAAAGCACAATTAAATCCAATAGACAATAACGGAATATGAGATACTGAAATTAAAAAAGCTTCAGCCGTTTGTCCTGATAATGTCCTTCCAGAAGCATCAGTAATGGTTCCGCTTAGCATGATTGGAATATCGATTTTTCGTTCTTCTTTTACTTCTTCAATAGCAAATAAAGCTGCTTTCGCATTTAATGTATCAAAAACAGTTTCAACTAACAATAAATCTACACCGCCATCAATTAAAGCCTCAACTTGTTGTTTGTATGCTATTCGTAATTCATCAAATGTTACCGCACGGTATCCTGGGTCGTTAACATCAGGCGACATGCTTGCAGTTCTGTTTGTTGGTCCAATAGAACCTGCTACAAAACGTGGTTTGTCTGGTTCTTTTGCTGTAAATTCATCAGCAACTTCTTTGGCTATTTTTGCAGATTGGAAATTTAACTCATATACCAAATTTTCCATTTGGTAATCTGCCATAGCTATCGTAGTTCCAGAAAAGGTATTGGTTTCAACAATGTCTGCTCCAGCTTCAAAATATTTACCATGAATAGTTTTTATAGCTTCGGGCTGTGTGATAGACAACAAGTCATTATTACCCTGTAAAGGTGATGGATAATCTTTAAAGCGCTCACCTCTAAAATGGTCTTCAGTGAATTTATAAGCTTGTAGCATCGTCCCCATAGCACCATCTAGCACTAAAATACGTTTTTGTAAAGCTTGTTTTATATTTGACATTTTGATATTATTTTATCTATATGTCATCAAGAAAAGTAGGTGAAAAAGCACTTTTCGTTATCTTTCCAATAATTTCCAAAATTATTAGTAGAATTTAGCACCTTTCCCGAAAAAACGGGAGGTTGCCAAGGCTTCATCGGGTCTAATCCCTCTGCCTTTCTTGATAACATTTAATACGGTTTATGAACTAGTAGCAAAAGTAATGCATTATTTTTTATTTACCCATTTTTAAGCAAAATATAAGGTATGATTATTTACTTATTTAATTTTTAAAGCTCTTGAAGCTTCTCTACCATAACCGCTAACAAAAATAGAATCTTTGGTGAATTTAACCACCGAAAAAGCTGTGGAATCTGAAGTATCTAACATCCCTTTAAAAGTTAGATAATGAACTCCGTTTAAATCAAGGTAACCTCCATTATGATTATGTCCATTAAAATAAAATTTAATATTTTCATAAGGCTCTATCAACTCTAAAAATTGGTTACAGTTCCATAGCTTATGAATTTCATCATCTTTTAAAGCTGGAAAATGACAATAGAATCCAACATTTTCGCCAGCGCTTGTTGCTGTATCCAGTTCTTGTTTAACCCATTCTAATTGCTCCAAACTTAAACCTCCATTCCAAGGTTTTACACCAGGTGTATTTTCTTTTTCAAGAAGATTAAAAAGTGAATCTGTTTCTTTACGTTTCTCATTAGTTAACGCACCATGAAAACTTAAATCGTTTCCATCTAAAACGATAAAACGCCAATTATTTTTCACAAAACTATAATATCGATTATGTAACCCCATTTTTTTAGGAACTGAGGCTTTAAGTGAATCTATAACACTAAAATCGTGATTTCCAAGAACATGATATTTTTCAGATTTTAATCGATTCCATATTGGTAAAACGGTATCAAAACTTTCAAAATTACGATCAATAAAATCTCCTAAATGTATCGTGTAATCTAAATTTTTGGTGTTTAATTTTTCTATTGCAAATTTAAACTTGTCTGGTGATTTCCTATAAAATCTATTATTTTCTGTATCACAATCGCAATATTGACAGTCTGCAATAATTCCGATTTCAAAATCAGAGTAGACTGTAGATTCTGTATTTGATTTACAAGCGATTAAAATAAAAGCGAAAAGAAATAATTTTCTCATTGATAATTTACTCAAATAAAGTTGAAGATAAATACCTATCGCCTCTATCACAAATAATAGCAACAATAACACCTTTACCTATCGATTCCGCTGTTTTTAAAGCACAAAAAACCGAGCCACCGCTACTCATTCCAGCGAATACGCCTTCTTCTTTAGCTAATCGTTTAGTGGTTATTTTGGCATCTTCTTCTGTAACATCAATAACAATATCAACGCATTTTGGGTCAAAAAACTTAGGCACATAATCTGGCGACCATTTTCTAATTCCGGGTATTCTAGCACCTTCGGCTGGTTGCACTCCCACAATGGTTATATTTTTATTTTTTTCTTTGAGATATTTTGAAGTTCCAGTTATGGTTCCCGTAGTGCCCATAGTTGCAACAAAATGTGTAATTTTTCCTTTTGTTGCTTCCCAAATTTCAGGGCCTGTGGTTTTATAATGTGCTTTCCAATTGGCATCATTTTCAAACTGATTTAATAAGGTGTACCCTTTTTCATCTCTTAGTTTAAACGCCAAATCTCGGGAACCTTCAATTCCAATATCTGAAGCTGTTAATATAACTTCAGCGCCATAAGCTCGCATTGTTTTAATGCGTTCTTCGGTTGAATTTTCAGGCATGATCAACACCATATTCAATCCTAGTAACTTAGAAATAAATGCTAATGCAATTCCTGTATTTCCGCTAGTGGCTTCAACAAGTGTATCCCCTTTTTTAATATCTCCTCGTTTTAATGCCTCATTAATCATATTAAAAGCAGGCCTGTCTTTTACGCTTCCTCCTGGATTATTTCCTTCTAGTTTTAAAAACAGCCTGACTCCTTTTTTAGAAATAAGGTGTGTTGCTTCTACCAAAGGTGTATTTCCTATTTGGCCTAATATGCTATTCTCGAATGCCATTCTTTTTTGGTCTGATTTTAATTTCTGTTTGATAGGTGACTAATGAATTTTCTGGAACAGATTGAGTAATCCAAACGTTAGCTCCAATAATACTATTTGCGCCTATAACAATATCGCCTCCTAAAATTGTGGCATTTGCATAAATACACACATTATCCTGAATGGTAGGGTGTCTTTTGGTTTTAGCTAAGCTCTTGCTTACTTGAATACCACCCAAAGTAACGCCTTGATAAATTTTAACTTGATTACCCAATATGGCGGTTTCTCCAATTACTATTCCAGTACCATGATCGATATAAAAAGATGCTCCAATAATTGCTCCTGGATGGATGTCTATTCCTGTAATTCCATGAACATATTCACTCATCATTCTAGGAAGAATATAAACGCCTAATTTATAAAGTGAATAACTTAATCTGTAAATTGAAATAGCATGAAAACCAGGATATGCTAAATAAATTTCTTGTAAAGAATGCGACGCTGGGTCGTTTTTTTCAAATGCTATCGCATCTAAATCTAGCCTTTTTCTAATATCTGGAAGTTCTTTCTGAAATGTGTCCCAAATTTGTTTTCCATTTTCAATCTCTAATGAAGTGAGTATCTTAAGAAAAGTTTCTTCTAAATAATCACTGTGAGCTTCTTCTTGATTGCAATCAAACAACGAATAAAACAGACGTTTTGTAAACGTTTTTACGGTATCTTTTAGGCAAACATTGTAACTTTTCATTAACTCGCACTTAGCATTAAAGTATCTTTTAAATTAAAATTGTTCTTGAAAGAAAAATAAAACAAGACCATTGGGTTCTAATATAGAAAAACTTCTATGACCCCACGATTGATTTGTTATTTCCTGCTTGAAAGATAATCCTACTGATTTATACTTATCAAATAATTCATCAATATTACAAACTTGAATGCACATAAAAACACCTTTAGGAGTTCGATAATCCAACCCAATGTTTTGGTCTTTGCTTTTATTTGGGAGCTTCAATACTTCAATAAAACCATTACCTGCATTAAACAAAGACCCCTTATCATTTAGATTTCTATCCCAAAAATGTTCTAAATTAAAACCAAGCTTTTTTTCATAAAATGCTATAGTATCAATATAATTATTAGTAAAATAGGTAAATCTAAACTGTCCTTGATTTTTCATACAGTATACTAACGTGTTTAAAAAGAATCAAATTTTAATTGATTAATTAATTAATAGCTTGAACAACTGCTTTTGGCGCTTCTTTACGTGTGCCATCAAATCCATCAATTCCACTTACGGTTGTATATTTTAAAACATACTTTTTACCTGGATTGATAATTCTATAAGCTGCTTGACACATTAAAGTTGCTTCATGAAAACCGCATAAAATTAATTTCAACTTTTCAGGATACGTATTCACGTCACCAATCGCAAATATACCAGGTATATTGGTTTGGTAATTTGCAGCATTATCTACTTTTATAGCATTTTTCTCAATATCTAATCCCCAATTCCCAATTGGCCCTAATTTTGGAGATAAGCCGAATAGTGGAATAAAATGGTCGGTTTCCAAAAGGAATTCTTCTCCTTCCTTTGGTGTAATAGTCACAGATTCTATTTCACATTCACCATTTAAACCCGTAACCTCAGCTGGCGTAATTAATTTTATTTTATTTAGAAGTGTTAACTCTCTCACTTTTTCAACAGAATCTAGCGCGCCTCTAAACTCATTCCTTCTATGAATTAAGGTTACAGATGAAGCCACATCCGTTAAAAAGATACTCCAATCTAAGGCAGAATCTCCTCCACCAGAAATCACTACTTTTTTATCTCTATAAAACTCTGGGTCTTTAATAATGTATTCAACACCTTTGTCTTCGTAATCTGTAATACCATCAATAGCTGGTTTTCTTGGTTCGAAAGAACCCAAACCCCCAGCAATGGCAACCACTGGCGCTTGGTGCTTTGTACCTTTATTAGTTGTAACTATAAACGATCCATCGTCTTGCTTTTCTATAGTTTCTGCACGTTCGCCTAAAGTAAATCCGGGTTCGAATTGTTTCCCTTGTTCTAGTAAATTTTTAGTTAAATCACCAGCTAAAATCTCTGGAAATCCAGGAATATCATAAATTGGTTTTTTGGGATAGATCTCTGAACATTGACCACCAGGTTGCGGTAATGCATCAATTAAATGACATTTTAATTTTAATAATCCTGCCTCAAAAACTGTAAATAATCCAGTTGGTCCCGCGCCTATGATGAGTATATCTGTTTTAATCATTTTAAGATTCTCTTTTTTCAATTAATCCTTTTGTGAATTCGTTTAGTGTTTCCACTTTTTCTTCGAAATCACCTTTTATTGTTTTTCTGAATTCGTTTAAATTCTTCACTAAATCATCTACATTTTCAGGAATAACATCCTCAAAAAACTGGCGTAAACGTTTAGCTGTTGTTGGCGATTTACCGTTAGTCGAAATCGCTACTTTTACATTACCTTTTGTTACAATACCGCCCATATAAAAATCACAATATGGCGGATTATCTGCAACATTTACCAATTTGGCTTCAACTCTACAATCTTTCCAAACTTGCACATTCACCTCAGGAATATCTGTCGTGGCTACAACCATATGCTTTCCTTTTAAATATCTTTTTTTGTAAACATCTTCAACCAAAGTTACGCATCCTTTTTTTGCTAGCGAAACGGTGCCTTCTCTAAACATGGGCGACACCATAGTAACGTGTGCATCGGGACTCGATTTTAATAAAAACGTTAATTTTTCTTCAGCTACATTGCCTCCTCCAACAATCAATACATTGAGACTTTTCGCTTTTAAAAAAATAGGATATAAATTATTTCTTTCCATAATTTATGTCTTTACAACTTCACTATATATAGCGCCTAAAATGGCACGTTCTTTTACTACATCGCCAATTACAATAATTGCAGGTGATGATAATTGCTTTTCTTGAACAATTTGTTGAATATTACGAATGGTACCGATACCAACATTTTCAGTCGATTGTGTTCCGTTTTGAATAATGGCAACGTGTGTGTTTCGCTTATTTTCGGCATAAAATATTTTAACAATCTCATTCAACTTATGCATGCCCATTAAAATAACAATAGTTGCAGTAGATTTTGCTGCTAGACTCACATCGCTTGATAGCGCATGGTTTTTGGTTGTGGCTGTAACTACCCAAAAACTTTCAGAAACACCTCGTTTGGTTAATGGAATTCCTTGATAAGCTGGCACTGCTAAAGCTGATGAAATACCAGGAACCACATGGGTTTCTATACCATAACCTCTTACATAATCGATCTCCTCAGCGCCACGACCAAAAATAAATGGATCGCCGCCTTTTAAGCGCACCACATGCCCTTTTTCTTTGGCTTTACTAACAATAAGTTCGTTGATTTGTTCTTGCTGAAAAGCATAACACCCTCTGCGTTTCCCCACAAAAATATGCTCGGTTTCTTCAGGAGCATACTCAAGTAACTCTTCATTTATAAGCGCATCGTATAAAATAACATCTGCCGATTTGATTGCCTTTATTGCTTTAAGCGTAATTAAATCTACATCGCCAGGACCTGCGCCTACTACCGTTAATTTCCCCCTAAAAAGCCCCCTAACCCCCGAAGGGGGAATTGGATTCTCTATATCTATATTTTTATTTTTATTATTCATTTAATAAAAAAAGCCCATTAATTGACCATGAAAACTTTTTAAATTGCTTTTCTATGTAATGCGTTTGTTTCTGAGTCTCTAAATGCTCTTACTTTCTGTAAAAAAGCGTTTGCATTTTGAATATATTTAGACGCAAAATCTTCAGTTGGTGCAAATTTATTAATTTGATAGATTAAATCAGAGAAAGACACGCCTAAATCTATGCGTTTGCTTTCAATAAATAATTCATCAAACTGGCTAATAATACCGGCATGTGTATTTGTTCTCTTGTTTTCAGCTAATAATAACGCTTTCGCAGAATTAACTAACGAACTATAAGCGTGATAAATAGCACTTGAAAATACTTTATTATCAAATGCCGTTTTTGCATTATCAATCTTTTCCTCACTTTCTAAGAACAACGTTGCAATTAAATCGATAACTACACCTGCACATTCGCCAATACCAATTTCCTTAACGTATTTTTCCTCTTCTCCCCAATCGATAAAATCATCTTGAGTCAGGTTAGTAACATCTTGCAAATCATTTAAAAAATCATAAAAATACTTTTGACCTTGGTCTTTATAATACGCAACGAAAGATCTACCATTCGAATGTGTTTCAAAATCGTCTAAAATACGTTTTAAAGCTTCTGGACCTCTTTTACTTGGTACTTTAGCCACTTTATCAGCAAAAACGCCATTTCCATCTCCTAAATTTCCACCACCCAACAGTACTTGTAAAGCTGGCGCTACTAATTTATCGGGAGTTCTTACCGTCATGCCTTGGAAGCCAATATTTGCCATATTATGCTGTCCGCAAGCATTCATACAACCACTAATTTTAATCACTAAATCTTTGTTCTTTAAATATTGTGGATATTCTGCTTTAAGCATACGCTCCAACTCAACCGAAATTCCTGTACTACTTGCTATACCTAAATTACAGGTGTCTGTTCCTGGGCAAGCAGTAATATCAATAGCTTTGTTATAACCTGATTCTACAAAACCTAATTTTTCTAATTCAGTATAAAAAAATGGCACTAATTCTCTTTTCACAAAAGGAATCACAATATTTTGACGAAGTGATAATCGAATTTCGCCAGCTGCATAATTTTCAACCAAATCAGCTAATAAACGTGCTTTATCAGTATAAAAATCGCCTAACAAAACTTTAATACCAATGGCCACATAACCTTCCTGCTTTTGAGGTATTAGATTTGTTGATTTCCAAGTTTCAAACGCTTGTTGATCGTTTATTGTTACTAAAGGAATGTCAGCAACTTCAACTGGTTTTGAAGCTACATAAGCATCCGCATTA